>Ga0157371_10001236_pt1 | contig 27120 bp, 29 predicted proteins | sample C45metaG_FD_113462 | JGI IMG/M metagenome (GOLD analysis project Ga0157371, IMG submission 113462) | Corn rhizosphere microbial communities from Kellogg Biological Station, Michigan, USA - C4-5 metaG | ecosystem: Host-associated > Plants > Roots > Rhizosphere > Soil | place: USA: Michigan... | reverse complement strand
GCCCAAGGTTCGCAGCAGTATTTCGACTGGTTCAAGTTTCAGTTCTGGCGTTTCGTCTTCGTCCAGCAACAGGTCGCCAAACTGGCTGAAACCGCAATTGAATTCCCACCAATGCAAAAAGGCGCGAGTTTCAACCTGGATTCAGTCAAAGCCAAGATCGCAGCGGCGCGAGCGGAAATGGCCAAATAAAAAGCACTATGTTGCGAATGATCAAGCCGACCGCCTTTTTTGGTGATGACTATTCTCAAGAGCCACCTATGCTCAGAAATGAGTAACCGCGATGCAAACCATGGAGCACACACCACTATGAACCTGTCCCGTAAATTGTTCATTGGCGCTGCATTGGCCAGCCTGCTGCTTGGCGGGTGTACCTCGAAAGTCACTGAGAAAGACCAGTACTCAGGCTTCCTGTCCAACTACAACAACCTGAAGGAAGTCACCACCACCAGCGGTGAGACCGCGATGCGCTGGGTGAGCCCTTCATGGAACCCCAATGCCTACGACACCGTGGCGTTCAACAGACTGGAGTTGTACCCGGCGCCAAAGCCCAACGAACGGGTCAATCGACAAACCCTGGATGACATCCAGAACTATATGACCACCAAAACCAAAACCATCCTCGGTCAGAAATACCGCGTGGTCACCAGCCCACAACCAGGCTCGAAAACCCTGATCATGCGCGCGGCGATTACCGGTGTTACCGCCGAGAATGAAGGCATGAAGTGGTATGAAGTGGTTCCGGTCGCCGCGGTGGTGGGTGGTGTTTCTGCGGCCAGTGGTCATCGGGATCAGGACACCACGCTGTTCATCGAAGCCGAGTTCATCGACGCAAAAACCAATCAGACCGTGGCCAAGGTCGTACGCAAAGTCTTCGGCAGCACCCTGGAAAACGCCAGCCAGAAGATTACCGCCAAGGACTTCAAGGCAGCCATCGACAAACTGGGCACCGATTTGCAGGCGTTCATCAAGTAACACAATCCTGTGCAGGAGCTGTGTAGGAGTTCCTACATAGCTCCTAAATAGCTCCTATGCAGCTCCCCGGTTTATTTTTTCATTCCGACTCTGCGACGCATGTCGGCGGTGATGGATTGCCGGGTTTTCTTCAGATCGGCCCACGGTTCATCGCCGACTTCAGCCAGGCGTTCATGGGCGTTGTGGATGTTCCACTGATCGCCGCCCTTGAGTTCGCCCACTTCGTCACGAAAGATCGGCATCGACACCGGCATCCCTTCGCGGGTGCGCGCCGCGTAGGCGCAAATGGTGGTCGCGCCGAGCCCGTTGCGCAGGTAATCGATGAAGATCCGCCCGACCCGGTTCTTCGGTCCCGACACTGCGGAAAAACGTTCCGGCAACAGCTTGGCCATATGACTGACGATGGCGTGGCTAAAGTCCTTTACCTCATCCCAACCCAGCTTGCGGGTCAGCGGCACCACCAGGTGAATGCCTTTGCCGCCACTGGTTTTGAGAAAGGCCTTGAGCCCCAGTTCATCGAGTACCGACAGGGTCAGTTGAGTCGCCTCGACCATGCTTTTCCAGGGCAGCGCCGGGTCCGGGTCGAGGTCGAGAACGAAGCGATCGGGTTTATCGAGGTTGTCCGAGGTGGCGTTCCAGGTGTGCAGCTCGACGGTGCTCATCTGCACGGCACCTATCAGGGCTTCGGCGTTGTTGATGATCATCACCGGTTGGCCAGTGAGTTCCTTGTCCAGCGTAGTGATCCCGGGAATGGCCAGGCGCTCGGCATTCTTCTGGAAGAACAGCTCGCCGGTGATGCCGTCCGGAGCCCGGACCAAAGCCACCGGGCGATCCTTGAGCTCGGGCAGAATCCACTGCGCGACGCTGGCGTAATATTCGGCCAGTTGCACTTTGGTGGTGCCGCTGCTGGCGTCGATCACCCGGTCCGGGTGGGTGATGCGGACTTTGCCCGCGCCCAATCCGATCTGTGACGGTGCGGTCTGGGCGGTTTTCTTTTCAGCGCTGGCGGCCGTTTTTTTCGCTTGTGTCTTCACCACTTTTGCGCGCTCCTCGGTGATGTTTTTGGCAGGTTTGTCATCGCGCAGACCATGGAACACCGCATGGCGCACCGAACCGTCCTTGGTCATCTCGGCGAAAGCGATTTCTGCCAGCAGCACGGGTTTGAGCCAATGCACGCCCTTGGCGTCAAACCCGGTCGGCGGATTGACCACCGATGGTTTTTTCACCTGTAAGGGCTTGAGTTGTTCGTGAATGCTTTTCAGCGTGGTTTCGTTGAACCCGGTGCCGACCTTACCGGCGTAGCGCAACTCGCCGCTGTCACGGTCATGCAAGCCCAGAAGCAAGGCGCCGAAGGCATTACGCGAACCTTTGGGATCGGTATAGCCGACCACCACGAACTCCTGCCGATGTTTGCACTTGAGCTTGATCCAGTCGCTGCTGCGCCGGGACACATAAGGCGACCCCAGGCGCTTGCCGATCAGACCCTCCATTTGCATCTGGCAGGCGCTGTTGAGCAAGGCTTCGGGTTCCTCGGCTAGCGACTCCGAGAAGCGCAGCAGCGGGTCCTTGTTGGAGTTGAGCACCGTCGCCAGCGCCACTCTTCGCTCCTCGACGGGCACCTCGCGCAGGTCGACGCCGTTGAGGTAAGGCATGTCGAACAAGTAGTAAACGATAGCGCCGCTGCGACCCGATTCGAATGCATTTTGCAGCGCCTGGAAGTCCGGCACTCCTTGTTCGTTGGCGACCACCATTTCACCGTCGAGCCACGCAGATTCAAGCCCCAGCGCCGTCAGCGCCTCGGCTTGCGCGGGCAGTTTGTGAGTCCAGTCGTGGCCATTGCGGGTGAGCAGTTTTACCTCGCCATGGTCGATGCGCGCCATGATCCGGTAGCCGTCGAACTTGATCTCGTAACTCCACTGCCCGCCCGGGGCTTTCTCCACCAGTGTCGCCAGTTCCGGTTTGAGCAGGTCTGGCAGATTGGCTTTGTGGGCACCGGTGAGTTGCGCCGAAGCAGCTTTAGGCGTGACCTTGCGCGTGGGCTTCTTGACCGGTTTGGGTTTATCCGCCGCTTTTGACTTCTTGGGGATGATGGTCCGGTCACTGAGCACACTGTCCGGCTCGGCAGCCACCACGTCGTAATCGCTTTCGGGTTTTGCCGCGTTGTCCTGATGCTTGATCAGAAACCATTGCTCTTGCTTGCCCGGCATGTGTGTGCGCACCAGGTTCCACAACCCACCGAGTTTCTCGCCTTGCAGTTCGAACTTCAGCTTGCCCTTGGCGTATGCCTCGGCCGGGTCACCCTGAGGAATCCACACGCCACGGTCCCAGACGATGACGTCTCCGGCGCCGTAATGCCCTTCGGGGATACTGCCCTCGAACGTTGCGTAGTCAATCGGATGGTCTTCGACATGCACCGCCAGGCGCTTGACCTTGGGGTCCAGCGACGGGCCCTTGGGCACCGCCCAACTCTTCAGCGCGCCATCGAGTTCAAGGCGAAAGTCGTAATGCAGGCGCGAAGCGTCGTGCTTCTGGATGCAGAACTGCAACGCATGATCCTTCCCCGCTTTCTTGCCCGAACGTTTACCGGCGGCCGGTTCCGAGGTGGCCGAAAAGTCGCGCATGCGGTTGTAATCTTCCAGGTTCTTGCTCATGGCGCACCTGCTGCTTCAACGCTTCCCCCAATGCCTGGGCCACTGCGGGTGACGATCAGCGCGACCACCGCGATGCGCTCTACCCGTTGATAACCCGCCGTCAACAACTCTTCGCCGAACACATCGGGATCGAGTTCGCGGTAGGTCCAGCTGAACCGTGGCGATTCCAGAAACGGGGTCAGGGCTTGCAGAAATGGATCGCCCCCGTCGATCATCGCCACCCCGGTGTACAGCACTAGGGAACCACCAGGCGCCAGTCGATTCAAGGCTTGCTCGACGATGCGCAGCGACAGTTGCGCGCCGAACGCGCCGCCACCATGCCGGTAAGCGCGTTCAGCGGGGTCGGCCATATAGGGTGGATTGGCGACGATCAGGTCGAATTGGCCGTCGACGTCTTGCAACACATCGCTGGTCTCGACGCTGACATTGGCCACTTCGGCAAGGGCCGCATTGATCGCCGTCAGACGCAACGCCCCCGGGTTGATGTCCACGGCCAATACTTCGGCTTCGCGGCGTACGCGGGCAATCACAATAGCACCGACACCGGCACCGCATCCGATGTCCACCGCGCGCCGGATCGGCGCGAAATTCTGTTGCAGATGGGCATGAATCAACTGCGCAAAGCGGTAGGTATCGGGGCCGAAGAACACCGCGTCAGCCGCGTCGGTGGGGAAACCCGAATGCACAAACAGCAGATCGTCGAGGCTCGACCAGCGCACCCGGCTTTTCAAGCGGCCCTCGTGTTCTTCGAGCACGCCGGCCTGTTGCAATTGCCGTTGCTCATCCGCCGACAGCAGACCGGGCTCGAAGGCGCGCGACCAGCCGAAAACGTCGCGCAAGTTCTGGGCGCTTTTCCCTTCAGCACGCTGATTGACCCGCTGGTGCGTCAGCGGTGTCGGGGTGATGAAGCGGTAGCCATCCGCCTGCAAACGCCGGCCCAATTGCAGCAGCGCCAGATCGGCCGTGTCCGGTTGTTCTTCCTGGTTCATGTGCAACTCCTTAGCGAAGGCTGGATTTGAGTTCGATGAACCGCCGCGTCGCCATCAGTCCTGCAGGATGAGCATGTCGACGAGGCGACAGCCACGCAATTAACGCCTGCATCTGCTCGGCAGCCTCAAGGCCTTCCAGCGAGTCTTGCAGGCTCTGCACATCCGGGTCGTTGACCGGCACTGGCGCTTCGCTGACGGCACTTTTTCCCGCTCGAACCGCAGTGCCTGAGCGCTCGGGCGTCCAGTCGCCGGCGATCCAGTCATGTAGCAGCTGTTTTTCATAGGGGCTGAACACCCCGAACATCGCCGCGCCGTCACCGTCGATCAACTGCCAGAAACGGCTGTCTTGCGGGTCCTGGTGACGCTTGATCCAGCCTTTGTTTTGCAGGGCGCCGAGGAAACCTGGCAATTGCTCCGGCGAGGCCAACCATTGGTTGACGGTCTGGCCTTCAAACCGGCAATAGTCGGAGTGCATGTGCTGGCCGAAAGGACGTTTGCGCTCAAGCATGCTGAGCAACTCGGCGTCGAGGTCGAACGATTCGATGATCGCGCCACTGCCCTGCCCCAAATCGTTGAGTCGATAACCCAGCGCCACCCGGCGCAGAAAATCATCGCGATCGCCCTCAAGTGGCAACAACTCCAGCACCGCTTGCACCGCCTTGTGCGCGTGGCCGGTGCTGGCATTGTCGATGGTCACGTGCAACGTGAAGTAATACGGATCGATGCCCAACTCGCTGAGTTCATAGGCGCTGATCAGCAAATGCAGCGGCAGCTGTTCATAGCCCAGGTTGTAGCCGATCACCTCGGGCAAAAACGCCTCGCTGCATTCGCCCAACGCCAGTTGTATCGCGCCTTGCAGGTAGTGTTCGTCAGCGATTACGCCGGTGTCTTGCAAACCATGTTCGGCGAGCAGTTTGCGGTAGATCACCACGTGATTCTGCGCCGGATTGCCGTCGCCCAGTTCTTCCAGATAGGTGCAAATCAGCCCTTCGAAACGCGGATCGCGCCAGTGACGCAACAGGCCGTAAAGCCAGGCACCGTCGACCAGTTTGGTCGGGGCCACTGCTTGCAGGAAAAACAGCGCGTGGGCCTTGCTGCTGAAGAACTGCCGAGGACCGCCGTCCTTGCGTTGTTGCAGGTAGTCAGCGTATTGGCGGGCGACGTCGGCACAGTGTTGCTCGACCCAGTCTTGCAGCGCCGACAGCTCGTGGGGCATCTCTTCAGGCAAGTCCGCAGCGCGTTGCAACTGCACCTGCAGGAAGTCCTGGGCGAGCGCGCGTTGTTGCTCGGTGTCGTCACTCAGCAACAACTGTTCGTAGGTTTGTTTCATGCTGCCGGCAACGGAAATCGCGTGTTCGTGGGCAGGCTGGGAGTCGAGTCGTGTCAGGGCAGTCATGGGCGCTTCTCTCGGTCTGAGGCCAGTGGCAGGACGTTAAATCAACACGTCTCTACATCAGCAGAGCAATCGGCCCGGAGAAAAATTCAATCGACGTTGAAATCCCGCTGACAAACGGGCTAGTCCCTAGGTGCCGGGCTCGCACCCAGTGAATATACTCAGCGGGTGTGGGACTCACCTTTCGGAGAGCAATCATGCGTACGGTCCATGTCATCGAAAAGGCGCCTGCCCCGGTCTCTGTCGTCGGAGAAGCGATCACCATTCTCGCGGGCGGGGACCTGACCAAGCCCTTTGAAATGCATATCCAGGAAGGCGTGCAAGGAGGCGGGCCACCGCTGCACTATCACCCCTGGGATGAGGCGTTCTACGTCGTCGACGGACAAGTGGAGGTGACGGTCGAGGGCAAGGTCACCACCATTTCGTCCGGCGGCTACGTGCATATTCCGGGTGGGTCGATTCATGCTTACAAGAACATCAGTCCCACCGCGAAAATGATCGGTGTGGTGTCCGATCCGCGAGGCGGTCAATTCTTTGCCGCCATGGATCAATTGAAGGTGCCGCAGGATTTGCCCCGGATACTGCAGATTGGCGAAGAGTACGGCGTCATCTTCCTGGTGCCCAAGCCCGGGCAATCGCGGTAGAAGCTGCCGCGAGGTGCGGCAGCTCCTGTCAGCTCAGCTCAGGGTTCCGCAGAAAATATTCTGGTGACCATCGGCCGGGCTCTCACGCACCACCAGCACATAGTCGCCGGAACGAAGGGTGTCGATGGCGACCGGTGCGCTCTTCCAGAAGTACTGGAGTGACGCCTGCGAGTAGAACCGGGCGTTCGGACCGTCGTTCAGGTCATACGCCGGTTTCTCGCCCAGGTTCGAACAACTTCCTTGATAGATGTAGGCCAACAAACGGCCGGGAACAGCGCTGCCCTTCGGTTCGCCACTGACGGCGAACCAGAATGCGGTCGCATTGCCGTCGGGCATCATGATCGGTCGGGCGATTTTCCCGGCATTCAAGGGTGTAGCGTGCAGGGGAACAGTGCTTATCTGGTTGTCCGGTACGGTTGAGCATCCAGAGATCCACCCGACTGCTACCACCAACGCCAGCGAAGATACGATTTTCATCGTGGTACTCCCGCTTGGTTAGGACACGTTGAAGTGATCCCCCCTGTAAATTCTAGCGTTCAGGGCAAAGCAGGCATTTCTTCGGATGGTCGGTCTGAATTCGGGAACGATCGGTCAGGCCGAGCCGCCCTTGGCCTGTTGCTCCAGATGCACTTGCAGCTCGGGATCAATTTTCAGCGCCGCCGCCAGCTCATCCAGGTAATTGCGCTCGGCTTCCTGCTGATCGTCCACCAGCATCACACTGGCCAGGTACATCTCCGCCGCCATGCCAGGATCAGTGGCCGATTGCGCCACATCCGCGGCATCCAGTGGCCGGGCCACTTCGTCATCCAGCCATTGCTGCAATTGCGGGTCATCGGTATGGCGGCCGATTTCGGTGCTGATCAGCTGCTTCTCGGCATCATCGATCCGACCGTCAGCCTTCGCTGCCGCAATCAACGCGCGCAGGATCGCGTGACTGTGGTCCTCGACTTCCGGGCCCGACAACAAATCGACCGTGCGCGGTGCCTGCTGCGGCGCAGCGGCCTGGTTGCGTTGCCACGCTTGATACGCCTGAAAAGCCATCATGCCCAGGGACGCCAGCGCCGCATAATTGGTGCCGCCGCCGGATCGACGCTGGGGCGCGCCACCCATCGGCGAACCGCCGCCCAGCAAACCACCGAGCAAACCACCCAGACCACCGCCGCCCATGCCTGATCCGGCCCCGCCACCCAACAGACCACCCAGCAATCCGCCGAGCCCGCCTTGAGGCACCGCGCCACTACCGCCCTGTTGTGACATCGAGCCCTGGCCGGCCCGCAGTAATTGTTCGAGCAGATCGCTGGTGTTCATGACGAGGTCCTCTAAGTAAGAGTGATCCAGTGAGGCAACGATAGTCCTCGCCTGTGAATGCGCCAATGCCGTTTGGCTGACATGAAATCGGCAGAACAGGTGAATTAAACGCACAGACGCCTGCTTGGTTCATACCCTGGATTTATCCGGGGTATTTTTTTGCCATCCAGCTAAGATTCACACACGGTGAACCTTATTCCCGGATTTCCGGTCGATACCTGCAACCGAACCGGTTTGCCGCCGCCCTCTGTGATGAGGGTGATGACTGGCTTGCTTCACTTTTTGGAGAACGCCCCCGTGATATCCACCCTACACATCGCCAGGCTCAAAGCATGGGGCGCCCATGGTTTTACCGCCACCGGCGTAGTCACTGCCTTCCTCGCCACCCTCGCGCTGCTGGAAAACCAGGCCACCAACTGCCTGCTGTGGCTGGGCGTCGCCCTGATCGTCGACGGGCTGGACGGCGCGCTGGCGCGCAAGGTCAACGTGCAGTCGGTGCTGCCGAGTTTCGATGGCTCGATCCTAGACCTGGTCATCGACTACCTGACGTATGTGTTTATCCCCGCCCTGTTCATCTATCGCTACATCCCGTTGCCGGACTACACGCTGCTGCTGACCGTGTCGCTGATTCTGGTCTCGTCTCTGTTCTGCTTCTGCAACGTCAACATGAAAAGCAAAGACAATTACTTCCAAGGCTTCCCCGCCGCCTGGAACGTGGTTGCCCTGTGCCTGTACATCATCGCCCCGTCGCCATGGATCACTTTCCTCACGGTCATTGGCCTGGCTTTATTGACCGTGACGCGCATGAAGTTCCTGCATCCGTTCCGCGTGCGCAAATTCATGCCGATCAACATCGCCGTCACCGCCATCTGGCTGCTTTGCAGCTTGTCGCTGGTGGTCAACCATCCGGTCATCAACCCGCTGGTGATGGGCCTTTGGTTGCTGATGTCGGCCTATTTCCTGGGCATCTGCATCTGGCGCACGGCAATGGAGTGGTTTGACGGATCGCGAAACAAGTAACGCCATGGCCATCCACATCGTTCGACTCGGTTCGCCCCGCTCGCCTGACGAAGGCCTGCGCATCGGCACGGTACGCCGCCCACCCCGGGGCGTGCCCAAGGCCGAGTTTGCCAGCCGTGATTTTTACGACGTCTGGCAACCGCTGCTGTCGCCCAGCGCGGAACTGGTCGCCGAGGCCAAGGCGGCAGTCGATGCAAAAGACTGGGAGGCCTTCCGACGCAAGTTCAAGGCCGAAATGAACCACCCCGCCCCCCACCAGTTGCTGGACCTGCTGGCCGCCCTCTCCCACCAAACCTCGCTGGCCGTCGGCTGCTATTGCGAGGAAGAGGCGCATTGTCACCGTTCGGTGTTGCGCGAACTGCTGGAGGCGCGGGGCGCCAAGGTTGTTTAGCTAAAGCCAACACACAAATCCCTGTGGGAGCGAGCCTGCTCGCGATAGCGATTTATCATTCAACATGGGTGTTGACTGACACTCCGCTATCGCGAGCAGGCTCACTCCCACAGGGATTTCGTGTTTTGAGAGATTGAGGCAGGCCAACGAGCTTGCTGGCGATCTTGGTCAATACTAAAGATCAGATGTTCAACCAGTGACCGCTGTCTCCTTACCCCGGGAGGTTCGTCATGTCCGAACAATCACGCTTCATGCTGGTCGCCTCGCCCCTGATGGAGCACAGCCCCGCCTTCGACCGGGCTGCGGCGCTGGCCAAGGCCGAAGGCGCGGCGCTGCACATCGTGGCGTTCGACTATCTCGAAGGTTTGGCGACCGCCAGCCTGGTCAACGAAAAGGCCCTGGAACAGATGCGCCTGGGCTACGTCGATCGCCACCGCCAGTGGCTTGAAGATCAGGCTCGCCCTCTGCGCAAGATCGGCGTGCACGTCACCACCGAGGTGGCGTGGGTGGAACGCCCGCTGGAGGAGATCCTGATTCACCTCAAAGAGCAGCCGATGGATGTGCTGATCAAGGCGCTGGAGCACCAATCGCTGCTGTCGCGGCTGATATTTACCCCGCTCGACGTGCACCTGCTGCGCGAATGCCCGGTGCCACTGCATTTCGTCAGTCACGCCGCTAACGCCCTGCCTCGCAAGATCGTCGCTGCGATCGATCCCTTCCACCGTGATGATCACTACAAAACCTTCAACGACCGGATCCTTCACGAGGCTTCGAAACTGGCCAGCGCCTGTAACGCCGAGCTGGACGTGGTTTACGCCTATGACCTTTCCTCCATCACTTCCGACGAATTCGGCTTTGACAAAGGCTCGGGGTATTTCTCATCGAGCAAGGCCAAGACCTTGTTCGACTGCCAGGAAGAGGCCTTTAACGAATTGGCCGAACGCAATGGCATTGGGCTCGAGCAACGGCACATGATCATGGGCAGTCCGACCAAAGTCCTGACCCGTTATGCCGATGCCTTTGACATTGATGTGCTGGTGATGGGCCGTATCGGTCACCGCGGGCTGGGGCGGTTTGTTGGCAGTACGGTGGAGCACCTGCTGTACAAAATGCCGTGCAGCGTTTGGGTGGTGTATACCGAGCGGCTGGATGAGTGATTGCCCCCTCGACAGAACACCACCATCGGGGTTGGGTACATATCCGTTATTTTGGTCATGGCGGCTATTGGTTCCGCCCTGACGGCGGGTCACTTGGAAAAGCGCCAAGTGACCCGCCGTCAGGGCGGAACCCTAAGCCGCCGTTACCGCAGCAACGGATATGCCCTCCCAAAAAAAACACACTCCCGAAGGGGTTTTATGTGTTGAAAGTTCACCGCCGCGTAATGACAACCTCCAGATACTCACTGGGCACCACCAGCGATTTTTCACCCGCCCGATTCATCCGATTGATCAGCTCCGTCAGATCACTTTCAAGAGCCTTGGCACCATCAGCAGGCAACACCGCAAACGCCTTGTGCAGCGGCCCATACCAATTGCGGAACACATCAATGAAATGCGCCGCCGAGCGATAACGAAAATTGAAAGTCCGCCGCGTAACCTGGACAAGGAAGTCGCGCTCATCGAAATGCTCATGCAACCAAGGTTCGGACCCCCAATTCGAGGGCGATGGCGCCCCTGCCGGCGGTGGCAAGTGCTGACCCAGGGTCTTGAACATCTGGCCGACAAAACCCTCAGGCGTCCAGTTCGCCAGGCCGATCCGGCCGCCAGGGCGACACACCCTGGCCAGTTCTGACGCAGCTTTGGCCTGATCCGGGGTAAACATCACACCGAACGTCGACAGCACGGCATCGAAACTGCCATCGGCGAACGGCAGCGCCTCGGCGTCGGCCACCTGGAAGGTCACCTCCAGGCGTTCGGCCCGGGCGCGGTCTTCGCCGCGTTCCAGCAGTGCCGCGACATAGTCGGTCGAGGTCACGTTGCAGCCACGGCGTGCGGCTGCGAGCGTCGCATTGCCGTTGCCAGCGGCCACGTCCAGAACCAACTCATCGCACAGCAGGTCGCAGGCTTCGGCCAGTTGCTCGCCGACAATCTGCAAAGTGGTGCCGATCACGGCATAGTCGCCGCTGGCCCACGCGGCCATCTGGCGGTTTTTCAGGGCAGTAAGATCAATGGGGGTACTCATCAAGTCTGCTCCGTACGGGTCTGCCTCGGCTTATTCCGCCGTGGTCGGATCGATGATGTTCATGACCTGGGAAATGCGGTTGGCTGGAAAACCACTCTGCCGGGCGTGCTCCTTGATCAGCTCTTCGCTTGGCGAGATGTACACGCAGTACAACCTGTCACCCGTGACATAACTCTGAACCCACTGCACTTCGGGCAAATCGCGCAAAGTCCGGCAGGACTTCTGCGATGCCGCTTTCAAATCCCTTTCTGACAGTGTTCCAGCACCTGGAATATCGCGTTCTATAACGAACTTAGGCATGGCAACCTCTCACTGTTGTTATTGATGACAGGGTCGGCAGTGGCCCTGTGGGCAAACTATCGCTCTGCCGACTTGCGGCGTCCTGCCCGATCGTCGGCCAACACTGTCCGATCGTCCGGAGATTTCTCACAGCGGCGCCATACGTTCACAATCGAAAGCATTCGCCAGCATGGAAAACCGTCATGGATGCCTTATCCCAGACCCTGCGTGTCGTGCGCCTGGTCGGCGCGATTTTCATCAATGCCAGGTTCACTGCGCCCTGGTGCTATCAGTCGCCCAGCGCCGACACGGCCGCACCGTTTCTGGAACCCGGCGCCGAGCGCGTGGTGATCTTTCACTTGATCACTGAAGGCGAGTGCTACGTCGAGCTTGATGATCAGCCGCCGCTGCTGCTGACGGCCGGCGATGTGGTGGTGTTTCCTCAGGGGGACGCCCATCGCATGAGCTCTAAACCTGGGCTTGCACCCGCCACCGGTGCGCGGCTGGACATGGTGCTGGCGCGCCGTCCCCGGCAACTGAGTTATGGCGGTGGCGGCGCGGTGACGCGCCTGGTGTGTGGCTACCTGGCGTGTGACAAGCGGCTGGCGGGCATGTTGCTGACGGGGTTGCCAGCGGTGGTGCGGGTCAATGTGCGCGGTTCGAATGCAGGTATTTGGCTCGAATCTTCGGTGCGTTATGCGCTGGCCGAAGCGCGTTCGCCCCGGCCCGGTGGTGAAGGCGTGTTGGCCAAACTGGCCGAGGTGCTGTTCATCGAGGTATTGCGCCTGTACATGAACGAACACGGTGAAGGTCGGACCGGATGGCTGGCGGGTGTCAGCGACCGGATAGTCGGCGCCGCCCTCAACGCGTTACACAAAAAGCCCTGTCACGCCTGGACCCTGGAGGAACTGGCGCGCACCGCCGGCACGTCCAGGTCGGTGTTGGCGGAGCGCTTTGCCTGTTTGGTGGGAAGTTCGCCGATGCAGTACCTGACGCAATGGCGCATGTTGCTGGCCGCCAACCTGTTACGCAGCAGTAACAGTTCGTTGATGCGGATTGCCGAAGAGGTGGGTTACCAGACCGACACGGCGTTCAGTAGGGCCTTTCGTCGTGAGTACGGCGCGCCACCGGCGGCGTGGCGCCGCAGCCAGGAGAAAAAACCAATGGCCCACGGCGTGCTGCCTGTGAGCCATTGATGTCGAGGGTTACGCGGCGGGTGCCTTGGCCTCTTCCAGCAGTTGCTGAATCATCTTTTCCTGAGTCTCGTAGCTGCCTTCGCCAAAGTGGGTGTAACGCACCTGGCCCTTGGCGTCGATCAGGTAGTGAGCGGGCCAGTACTGGTTGTCGAATGCACGCCAGATCGCGTAGTTGTTGTCGATGGCCACCGGGTAGGTGATGCCGAGCTTTTTCACCTGATCCTTGACGTTGTCGATGATGCGTTCGAAACCGTATTCGGGGGTGTGGACGCCAATCACCACCAGGCCATCCTTCTCGTATTTTTTCGCCCAGTCCTTCACGTACGGCAAGGTGTGCTGGCAGTTGATGCAGTCGAAGGTCCAGAAGTCCACCAGCACCACTTTGCCTTTCAGGGAATCATTGCTCAGGGCTGGCGAGTTGAGCCATTGGACCGCGCCGGACAGTGACGGCATGGCGCCTTGGGCGTTGTCCATGGACGTATCGGCCTTGACCTTGCTGACGAAGTAGTCGACCACTTTCGGCACGGTTTCCAGCACACCTTTCTCCAGGCTGCTGACGCCTTCGGACGAGGTGCCGGCCAGCAGCGTTTTGTCGGCACCGGTGGAAATCACCGCGGCAGCGGCCAACACCGCCACACCGGCGCCCCGACGCAGCCAACCGGTGACCGGGATCGATGCTTTCAAGCGATTGACCAAACCGCGACCGGCGAAGATCAGGGTGCCCAGGGACAGCGCGCTGCCCAGGCCGTACGCCACCAGCAACAGACTGGTCTGCGCATTGGCGCCTTGCAGCATGGCGCCAGTAAGGATCACCCCAAGGATCGGCCCGGCGCAGGGTGCCCAGAGCAGCCCGGTGGCCACGCCAATCATCACCGATCCCAGAGGGCCGGACATTTTGCGGGTGTCCGGGTCGAGGCGATTGCCCAGCGCCACGAACGGACGGGCCAGCCAGTCACCCACACGGGCGGAAATCAGCGACAGGGCAAACAACCCCATCACGATCAGAGCGATGTGGCGGCCGGTATTGTTGGCTTGTACAACCCATTCGCTGCTGACCACGGCCAGGCTGGAGATCAGGGCGAACGTCAGGACCATGCCGCCAAGGGTGAGCAAGATCGATGAGCGTGTGCGTTTGACACCGGCGAACAGGAACGGCACGACCGGCAGGATGCAGGGGCTGAGGACGGTCAATATGCCGCCCAGGAACGCGATGAGAAACATGGGATCACCTAAACATGTGGGAGTCGGTTCACACCGCCCCCTGTGGGGTTCACAGAATCTGGTTCAAGCCGTCTGGTTATCCAGCTGTTGCCCCTGTGGCGTACGGCTCGAACCGTCCTGTGCCAGGAAGGCGTTACCGGCCTGCTCCGCCACCGGCGTCAGCTGGAAGCACGTGGCACTGCCACAGGTTTTCTGTTCAACAGCGACATTGGCATGGGCCGCCGCGCCAGCGATGGAGAAGGCAACAGCGGTCAAAAAGCGAGTGACGTTGATCATGATGTTCTTCCTGTTTCAAAAGGGATTCGGTAATGGATCAGCAAAGGACTCAGTTGTCGGTGGTGCAGCCATCGGCAAATTTGCTGTAATCGAGCACCTGGGTTTTGTCGTGGGAATCCAGGTAGGTCAGTTGGGCATTGACGATCCCGCAGGAAGGCGTGGCGTCCTGTTTCAACGACAACACTTTCTTGATATCCAGGTGAGTGCCGTAGGTGTAGGTTTTGGCAGTGACATCGGCGGCTTCGGCGCGGGCCGCCAAAGTGCAGATGTTCAGGGCGGCAAACAGGCAAGCGGCGTAGATGGCTTTGGTATTCATGATGGTTTCCTCATGGCTTCAATGGATAGGTCGTTCATCTGGGCCGAGGCGGTCTGGAGTGCCTCGATGGAACCTATTAGAAGCCTGCGAGGTATCTCGTCTGTGTCGAAAACAGACGCGTGTAAATCGTTGCGTATCAAAGCCGGCCCCTGATACAGAGCGATACAAAACCACTGAAAAAGAGCGTTTTTGCGTCTGCGTGTATCCGCCTCTACGCCAGATACACTGCAATACAAACGGCAGCGGGCGAGCGGGCAAAGGCTCGATAGACTGCGTGATATCCCCCATTGATAGAGGCTTGGCTCCATGGAACATGTCGATCACATTCTCATCGTCGACGATGACCGCGAGATCCGCGAGCTGGTGGGCAACTACCTGAAGAAGAACGGCTTGCGCACCACCGTCGTCGCCGACGGGCGCCAGATGCGCTCCTTTCTCGAGTCCACGCCGGTGGACCTGATCGTGCTCGACATCATGATGCCGGGCGACGATGGCCTGCTGCTCTGCCGCGAATTGCGCGCCGGCAAACACAAGGCCACGCCGGTGCTGATGCTGACTGCGCGCAACGATGAAACCGACCGCATCATCGGCCTGGAAATGGGCGCCGACGATTACCTGGTCAAGCCGTTCGCGGCCCGTGAACTGCTCGCGCGCATCAACGCCGTGCTGCGCCGCACTCGGATGCTGCCGCCAAACCTGGTGGTTACCGAAAGCGGCCGTCTGCTGGCTTTCGGACGCTGGCGCCTGGACACCTCGGCCCGCCACCTGCTCGACGAAGACGGCACCATGGTTGCACTCAGCGGCGCCGAATACCGTTTGCTGCGGGTGTTTCTCGATCACCCGCAACGGGTGCTCAATCGTGACCAGCTCCTCAACCTGACCCAGGGCCGCGACGCCGACCTGTTCGACCGCTCCATCGACTTGCTGGTCAGCCGCTTGCGCCAGCGCTTGCTCGACGATGCCCGCGAACCGGCGTACATCAAGACCGTGCGTAGCGAAGGCTATGTGTTTTCGCTGCCGGTGGAAGTGCTCGGGGCGCCTTCATGAAGCTGGCAATTCGTTGGCCGCGCACCCTCGCCTCGCGACTGTCGCTGATCTTCCTGATCGGCTTGATCCTCGCCCAGGCGCTGTCCTTCGGCGCGCAGTATTACGAGCGCTACGAAAGCGCGAAAAACACCATGCTGGGCAATCTGGAAACGGATGTCTCGACCTCCATCGCCATTCTTGACCGCTTGCCCGCCGAAGAACGTGTGAGCTGGCTGAAACAATTGGATCGGCGCAACTACCGTTATTTGCTCAATGAAGGCTCGCCCGGCACCAGCATGCGCGACACGCCCATGGCGATGACCTCGATCAAGGACGCCATCGGCAAGGATTACCCGATGACCGTGACTGACATTCCCGGCCCGCAAAAGCACTTTCAGGTCCACCTGAAACTGGCGGACGGCAGCCCGGTGACCATCGACGTCCGGCCCTCCATGGTGCCGTTGTCGCCGTGGCTGCCCATCGTGTTGCTGGGCCAGTTGGCGCTGATGATTCTCTGCACCTGGCTGGCCGTGAAGATCGCCATCCGTCCCCTCACCCGCCTCGCCCAGGCCGTGGACAACCTCGACCCCAACACCCACGCGGTACTGCTGGATGAAAACGGTCCGACCGAAGTCGCCCATGCCGCCATCGCCTTCAATTCGATGCAGGCGCGTATCGCCGCGTACCTGAAGGAGCGCATGCAACTGCTGGCGGCGATTTCCCACGACCTGCAAACCCCGATCACCCGCATGAAACTGCGCGCCGAATTCATGGACGACTCCAGCGAAAAAGACAAACTGTGGAACGACCTCGGCGAGATGGAACATCTGGTGCGCGAAGGCGTGGCCTATGCCCGCAGCGTTCACGGTGCCACTGAAGAAAGCCGCCGCACCGACCTCGATTCGTTCCTCGACAGCCTGGTGTTCGACTATCAGGACATGGGCAAGGACGTGCAACTCAGTGGCAAAAGTGGCGCGGTGATCGACACCCGGCCCCATGCATTGCGCCGGGTCCTGGTGAACCTCACGGACAACGCGCTGAAGTTTGCCGGGGCGGCTGAACTGTGGGTAGAAACTAAAAACGGCAACCTGTCGGTCAAGGTCATGGACCGCGGTCCCGGCATCGCCGAAAAGGAACTGGCGCATGTGATGGAGCCCTTTTACCGGGTGGAGAATTCACGCAATCGCAGCACCGGCGGCACCGGTTTGGGCCTGGCGATTGCCCAGCAGTTGGCATTGGCCATCGGCGGATCGTTGACCTTGAGTCAGCGTGAGGGCGGCGGATTGTGTGCCGAGTTGAAGTTACCGCTTCGACCTGTCAGTCAGTAAACAGGCACAAGGGCGAAGGATAGCCTCTATAGTGTCGGACACAGTCGCGCAACGCGCCGCTGTGCTGCTCCCGATAGCAACTGACACCTATATGGATATTGGCAAATGGACGACAACAGAAGGCCCATCAAGACGCGCTCTGCGGGCTGGGCAAAACACCTCACCGACCTTTTGGTGAAACGCGACATTTCCCCCAATCAGATCTCCGTCGCCAGCATCGCCTTTGCGCTCGCTGGCGCAGTGGCGCTGAACATCGACAACGGCCTTGTCGGCTCGATCCTCTGCGCGGTGGGCATTCAATTGCGCTTGCTGTGCAACCTCTTCGACGGGATGGTGGCGATTGAGGGCGGCAAGAAATCCGACATCGGCAGCCTCTACAACGAATTCCCCGACCGCATTGCCGACAGCCTGCTGATCATCGCCCTCGGGTATGCCATCGGGCATGCCGACCTGGGCTGGTTCGCGGCGTTGGCCGCTGCGCTGACCGCGTACGTGCGGGTGTTCGGTGGTTCGATCGGCTTGAAACAGAGCTTCATGGGGCCGATGGCCAAGCAGCATCGAATGGCCGTGATGACCGGCGCACTGCTGCTCAATGCGGTCGAAACCAGCCTTTATGGCACCCATTACAGCCTGTTGATCGCACTGATCGTGATCGCCGCCGGATCGGCCGCGACCTGCGTCACGCGCACCCTGGCCATCTCCCGTCAGCTCAAGGGGAACGCCCATGTGGATCAGTAACGCACTGATTTCGGTCCTTCGATTCCTCATTGGCGTTACGGCCCGATGGGAAAGCCCGCCGGACCTGACGCGCCAGCGCATCTACTTCGCCAACCACACCAGCCACATGGACACCCTGGCCATCATCGCGGCCCTGCCGCCCGAAGCCCGGATAAACGTGAAACCTGTGGCAGCCGCCGACTATTGGGGCAAGAACGCGTTTCTGTCGTACATCTCGCAGAAAGGCCTGAATGCGGTGCTGATCGAGCGTAACCCCGCACCTGGGGTCAACGTACTAGAGCCGATTTTCGATGTGGTGCGCGCCGGTCATTCGATCATCATCTTTCCGGAAGGCACGCGCGGCAACCAGCCGTTGCCCGGCCCTTTCAAATCGGGCCTGTACCGCTTGGCCGAGACGTTCCCCGAGGTCGACCTGGTGCCCATCTACCTGGAAAACCTGCATCGCTCCATGCCAAAAGGCAAACACGTGCCGTTGCCCATCATCTGCACGATCCGCATCGGCGACCCGATGCCACGGATCGCAGGTGAAGAAAAACAGCTGTTTCTGGACCGGGCGCGTGATGCGATTGTGAGGTTGGCAGAATGAATCTTGACCAAAAGTTTTTGTGGTTCTTCGGCGCCATCGCCGGCCTGTTAGCGATCGCCTCGATCATCGGCCGGATCCTGGCCAGCCGGGCCAAAACAGAAAGCTCGATGTCGACCATCGAGAACCTCAACCAGCGGGTCAACGCCTGGTGGGGAATGGTCATCATCTTCTTCGTATCCTACCTGCTGGGCGGGAACGCGACGGTCATTCTGTTCGGCTTCATTTCCCTGTTCGCACTCAGGGAATTCATCACCCTGACGCCGACACGGCTGGGTGACCACAACGCGTTGTTCTCGGCGTTTTTCATTCTGATTCCGCTGCAATATGTGTTGATCGGTACGCACTGGTATTCGTTGTTCACGCTGTTGATTCCGGTGTACGCCTTCCTGCTGTTGCCGGCGATTGCGGTGCTGAGCCAGGACACCGACGCCTTCCTGGAACGGGCGGCCAAGATTCAGTGGGGGGTGATGATTTGCGTGTATTGCATCAGCCACGCGCCGGCCCTGTTGCTGCTGGATCTAGAAGGCTTCAAGGGCCAGAACGCGTTGCTACTGTTCTACCTGGTATTTGTCGTGCAGATGAGTGACGTATTGCAGTACGTATTCGGCAAGCTCTTTGGCAAGCACAAGGTTGCGCCGCTGGTGAGTCCGTCGAAAACCGTGGAAGGCCTGGTGGGCGGCGGACTGTCAGCGACGCTGATTGGCGGGTGCATGTTCTGGATGACACCGTTCAATTTCTGGCAGTCACTGTTGATGTCGTTGGTGATTGTGGTGATGGGGTTTCTGGGCGGGCTGGTCATGTCGGCAATCAAGCGCAGCTTGAGCGCCAAGGACTGGGGAACCATGATCAAAGGGCACGGCGGCATGCTGGACCGGATGGATTCGATCTGCTTTGCGGCACCGATCTTCTTTCACCTGACGCGGTATTTTTTCTCCGCTCAATAAAACAGACACCACCAATCCCTGTGGGAGCGGGCTTGCCCGCGATGAGGCTGGCACATCCAACATTGATGTTGGCTGATAATCCGCCATCGCGGGCAAGCCCGCTCCCACAGGGGTTCTCGGGTGTTTGGGGGATTGAGTTCATTCAGGCAGTCACGCCCACGACCCCTTCCCCATGCATCTGCCGCAACAACGCCGCGCCACTCGCCATGAATTCCGGTGATCCCGCGGCCCCCGCCTCTGCCGCCAGACCTTCCAGCTGCGCCTGCCCAACCAGTTCGGGAAACTCCTCGATCCGCTGCAACAAGCGCCATGCCAATGGGCTCAGTTCGGAAAACTTCACACTCCAGTCTTCTGTCCGACGCACCAACAATAACGTTGGCTGAGGCGGTGCAATGTCTGGCTGATGATCCGGCCCCACTAACTGCACCGGCCACGCATAGGCCAACGGCCAGGCCAGCGGCGACACCTGCAATGGCCGCTCCAGGATCTGACCGACGTCGCTCGGCGCCAATGGCTCGGCTTCGGACTGCTGCAACGCCATCTCGACCCACTCATAATGCGCCAGCTCGACCATGAACGGCGGCCACACGCCCTCACTCAACGCCTGCGGTCCGGAGGCCAGGAACTCGACGAATTCCTGGGCGATTTTGCCGAACTTCGGCGTGCGTGCGCGGTGGTCCCGCAGGAAGATCCGCACCAGCGTGCGCCAGTGTTCATCACCGAGAATCTTGATCAACACCGGAAACGTGCCGCTGAGCAACGACGACAGGTTGGCGAAGATCAGGTCACGGTAAACCTGTGCCCGCACGGCGTTCATTTCGCGGGGCGGCGCGCAGTGATCGGGGTCTCGCAGGTAAAGCCCCATCGCCGTTTGCTGTTGAAACAGACTGGGCTTATCCACGGTTCACCCCCTCGGTTTGCAGCCAGCGAATGGTCTGCAATTCGGCGACCAGTTCAGAGAACGCCGGAAAATTGAAATCCCGCTCCAGCAACGTCGGTTGCGCGCCAAACCGGGCATACGCCTCGGCCAGCAACGACCAGACCGCCGGTTTCACCGAAGCGCCGTGGGTGTCGATTTTCAAGCTGTCCGACTCATCGAAGTGCCCGGCCACGTGCATCGCCACCACCCGGTCCGAATCGATGCCGGCCAGAAAGGCCTGCGGATCAAAGCCATGATTGATCGAGTTGACGTACACGTTGTTGACGTCGAGCAGCAGGTCGCAATCAGCTTCGCGCAACACCGCGTTGGTGAAGGTCACCTCGTCCATGTCCTGCTGCGGCGCGGCGTAATAGGAGACGTTTTCCACCGCCAGGCGCCGACCGAGGATGTCCTGGGCCTGGCGAATCCGTGCGGCAACGTGGTGCACCGCTTCTTCGGTGAACGGCAACGGCAACAGGTCATACAGGTGACCGTCGTCGCTGCAATAACTCAGGTGCTCGCTGTACAGCGGCACGTTGTAGTGATCGAGGAACACCCGCACTTCCTGAAGAAACCCGACGTCCAGCGGCGCCGGCCCGCCCAGGGACAACGACAAGCCGTGGCAGGACAATGGAAAGCGCTCGGCGAGGGCCCGCAGCGCATGACCGTGGGCGCCGCCAATGCCGATCCAGTTCTCCGGCGCGACTTCCAGAAAATCGAAATCGCCGGCCCGGGCTGCCTGGAGGTCCTTCATTAAACCGCGACGCAGGCCCAGCCCGACGGTCGCTTTCGCTGAGGTGATGGGGGTTTGCATGCTGTCGATCTCACGGGTGGCCGGAACGGATTCACAGTTAACCGAAGCGGTGTATCGGCTCTGTGTTCCGGTGCGGCAGAAAATCGTGGCGGATGTATCGAGGGCGGGTCTGTACACACTTCGGTACAGACCCGTCGATAGGCATTACGCCAGGTCGTATTTCTCGCGCACCAGATGGCCGATGCCGATGCGGTCGAGGACGTGCATCGGGCACAGGAACGTCACGCGGACGGTGCCGGGCAAGCGGCTGATGTCGATGGAGCCGGTGATGGTCGCGCGGTTAAGCACTTCGTCATATGGCAGGCCGGTGACCGAGGCGGCACGTTTCAGGCCGTTTTCCACCGCGACGTTGAGGTTCTCGCCGCTGCCGATGAAAGTGATCGGGCCGCTTTGCTCTATTTCATGCTGGCCCCAGCGCTCGCCCAGTTCGCGGACTTTCTGCCGTTGCTCGGCGTTCATCGGCCGGGCCATCGGTGGCAGGTCGTCGAGGTTTTGCAGGAGGATCGGCCCTTCCAGCGTCAGGTTTTTCACCACTTCCACCACCACTTCGGTTTCCCCGGAGCAATCGGTGGCGTGTCCAGCGATCTCGCCGTTGCCTTGCTGGGCGTGCATGTCGCCCATGTACACGCCAGCCCCTGGCACTTTTACCGGGCAGATCAGCACACAACCTTCGCGGATCGAGTTGGTGTCCATGTGGCCGTCGGTCTTGGCCGCGTGCAGTTCTTCGCGGGTCATGCCGAAACGGTGCGGCGCGTTGATCAGGTATTGGCCGAAATCGGCGCAGTTGTGCGAGTCGGGCAAATCACGCGATGGCGTGGTGCCGATGTTGCCGAGGAACGGGCGCATGTGCGCGGCGACGCCGGGGATGTCGGCGCGGGCCAGGGACAGGATCGAGTGCTGGGCGGCGAACTCCGGCAATGCCGACATTTCGGGCGCGTTGCCGGCCAGTTGATTGGCGATGTCCTGGTTGACGGTCAGGCTGACCTGGTTCTGCGCGTCGAACACGATCACGTAACCGTGGCTGAAGCGAAACGCGCTGACTTCGGCGCCGCAGTGGTTGCAGCGAATCGAATCTTCACCGATGCCTTCGACATGACTGGCCGGATGCTCGGTGCCACATTTCGAGCAGAACTTGGAGACAAACGGGTCGCCGTTGTAACGGCCCTCGACGAAGCTCATGACCCCGGACGAGGTCGCCAGGGACGTGACGCGCATGCGTTTGATCTTGATCGCCACGGCGTCGCCGATCTCGGCGCCGGCGATGGCCACCGGTTGGGTCACTTCGTGGCCGCCCTCGAACGCCGGCGTAATCATCGGCCCCCAGCAGCCCGGCGGCGTGCCGGTGATCAAGGTGCCGCCGTCGGCCAGAGGACCGAGCATCGGCTGGCTGGGGCCGATGATGCCGTGGGTGTATTGGTCGACGCGCAGGCGATGGACGGGTTTCTGGTCGGTTTCAGGCAGGAGCGTGGTCATTATTGTCCCCTTGGCGGAGTCACGAGCGAAGACGGTCGCCTGATGCGACGACCATGAAAGTGCCTCGACAGCCCCGTTTTACGGGCGCTGAACAGCCTTTACAGTTCATCGCAGGTTTGTATCTGGTCTGTGTTCTGAGGTAGCCGGGAATGCAGCGGAATGTATCGGGACTCGGGCTGGATACAGTGCGATACACGCCACAATTCCCTTGTGGGAGTGAGCCTGCTCGCGATCGCGGTGTGCCATATACATTTGTGTCGACTGACACTGCGCTATCGCGAGCAGGCTCGCTCCCACAGGGGGATATTTGTTGAGCTGGGAATGTGAGCTTTCGTCGCTCAAGGCAGCGGCGTGCGGCCCGCGAACTAAACTTACTGCACGCAGGACGAGCTTGCTCGCCCTGTTCAATTCCACGACCACCGCCCAGAGGTGAATGCCTCTACCCGCCTTGCCTCTGGACCGTGATCCTGTTGAAGGAGCACATGTGATGGACGAGGCCAGACTCAATGATTTCATGGGCAAACTGGTGGGTGACATGGGCGGCGCGGCAATGCTCGCCAACGTCATCCTCGGCGAAGAACTCGGCCTGTACCGCGCGATGGCCGACAGTCAGCCCGTCACCCCCGAAGCACTTGCCGAAAAAACCGGCTGCAACACCCGCCTGCTGCGCGAATGGCTCAGCGCCCACGCCGCATCCGGTTACATGGAGCACCAGGGCGGCCAGTTCCGCCTGCCCGAAGAACAAGCCCTGGCGTTGGCCATCGAGGACTCGCCGGTCTATATCGCGGGCGGTATCGGGGTGGTTGCATCGTTTTTCCATGACAAGGACAAATTGGTCAACGCCATGCGCGGCAATGGCGCCCTGGCCTGGGGCGATCACCATCCGTGCATGTTCAGCGGCACCGAACGGTTCTTCCGTCCCGGCTACAAAGCACACCTGGTCGAGGAGTGGCTGCCGGCCCTGGAAGGCGTCGTCGCCAAACTGGAGGCCGGTGCCAAAGTCGCCGACATCGGCTGCGGGCATGGCGCCTCCACGGTGATCATGGCCCAGGCGTTCCCGGACTCGCGGTTCGTCGGTTTCGACTACCACGCGCCCTCCGTCACCGTCGCCACCCAGCGCGCTGAAGAAGGTGGCGTGAGCGGACGTGCGCGATTCTTCCAGGGCACAGCAAAAAGCTTTCCCGGCGACGACTATGACCTGATCTGCTATTTCGACTGCCTGCACGACATGGGCGACCCGGTGGGCGCGGCGAAACACGCCTATGACGCGCTGAAACCGGACGGCACGGTGCTGCTGGTGGAACCGTTCGCCAACGACAAGCTCGACGACAACATCAATCCGGTGGGCCGGCTGTTCTACGCCGCCTCGACGTTCATTTGTACACCCAACTCGCTGTCGCAAGAAGTCGGCCTGGGGCTCGGCGCCCAAGCGGGCGAGGCACGGCTGCGCAAGGTCTTCACCGACGCGGGGTTCAAGCACTTCCGGCGAGCCACGGAAACGCCGTTCAACCTGATTCTGGAGGCACGTAAATAAAGAACCGATCATCGCCCGGACCGGCAACCTGTCCGGGCGATGATCGGCAAATGCTACCCTGCAGACACTCAAGGCCCCCGGAGTGTTGAACATGCTCGACCGCCCCATCCGCGAACAACTCGACCGACTCCAGCAATTGATGACCGACCAGCCGTTTATGGTCCTGACCGGCGCCGGCATCAGCACTCCGTCGGGCATCCCGGATTATCGCGACAACCAGGGCGTACGGCGTGGCCGGCAACCGATGATGTATCAGGAATTCCTGTCGGCCCCGGAGTCGCGGCGCCGCTATTGGGCGCGGGCGATGCTTGGCTGGCCGCGCGTGCGCCAGGCGCAGCCGAACGTGGCCCACGAAGCCTTGGCCAGTTTGCAGAACACCCGGCAGATCAGCGGGTTGATCACCCAGAACGTCGACACCTTGCATGACCAGGCCGGCAGCCATGACGTCATCGAGTTACACGGCAGCCTGCACCGGGTGCTGTGCCTGGATTGTGGGCAACGCAGCGAGCGGGATTCGATTCAGCAACTGATGGAGGCACAGAACCCCTATCTGGCTGGGGTCGATGCGGTGCAGGCGCCGGACGGCGACACGCTGCTGGATGCAGCGTTCGAGGCGCGATTCCAGGTGCCGCACTGTCCGCAGTGCGCCGGGGAACGGATGAAGCCGGATGTGGTGTTTTTTGGCGAGAACGTCGCGCAAGCGACAGCGGCTAAAGCAATGGCAGCGGTCGAGCAGGCGGCGGGACTGTTGGTGGTGGGGTCATCACTGATGGCGTATTCGGCGTTTCGGTTGTGCCGGGCCGTGGCGGATCAGGGCAAGCCGTTGATGGCGATCAATCTGGGCAAGACCCGGGCGGATGACCTTTTGGATATGAAGATTGAGGCGTCATGTGAACAGCTTTTGCCGTTGCTGGCTCAGCGCCTCTCGCTTTGATCTGATCGTTCCCATGCTCCGCGTGGGAATGCCTCAACGGACGCTCCGCGTTCGGCTCTTGATGTGACGCGGAGCGTCACTGGCTGCATTCCCACGCAGAGCATGGGAACGATCAGTTACCGGCGCTCGCCCAGATTTTCAGCTTTAAGGATATCGAACAACGCCTGCGCCGCCGCCGACAGTTCGATCCCCGGTTTGGTCAGCACCCCGATCGCCCGCTCCACCACCGGGTCGCGCAAGGTGATGCAGCGTGCGCCCAGTTCGCGCATCTGCCCGGCACACAACGCCGGCACCGCGCTCACGCCCAGCCCGCTGGCCACCATCCGCCCCACTGTCGCCAACTGATGGCTTTCAAACTCCACCGGCAGCTTCATGCCCCGCGTCTGCAAGTGTTCTTCCAGCATCACCCGCACCGTCGACGGTCGCTGCAAGGTGATGAACGGCTCCGTGAGCAAGGTCTGCCAGTCGATGTCTTGCAGGTCGGCAAAAGGCGAATCCTGCGGCACGACGGCCACGAAGCGGTCCATGTACAACGGCGTGAACGCCAGCGATGAACTCTGTGTCGGCTCGAACGCCACCCCCAGTTCCACCTGCCGGTCGCGGACCATTTCCAGCACCTGCTCGTTGATCACGTCGTTTACCGTGACATTGACCTTCGGATACCGCGCGCGAAAGGTCTTGAGGATCGGCGGCAGCAGGTTCCCGGCAAACGACGGCATCGCCGCCAGCGTGACGCGGCCGCGCTGGAGGGTGAAACGCTGGCGCAACTCGTCCTCGGCATTGTCCCAGTCTGCGATCAACCGGCGTGCCAGGGGCACCAGGGATTCGCCTTCGGCGGTCAGCGCCACGTTGCGCGTGTTGCGGGTGAACAGCCGTCCGCCCAGGCCCTCTTCCAGCGCCTTGATGGTCAGGCTCAACGCCGATTGCGACAGGTGCAACCGCTCGCATGCCACGGCAAAGCTCAGGCTCTGGGCCACGGCCAAAAACGCCCTGATCTGCTTGACGGTCATAGTCGCTTCGCTCCAGTTGTAAGCTACAAGCTCTAAGCTGTAAGTTGAAAGGCAGTTATTTGTTGAGTTTTATGAATCAATCAACCTTAAAAATCAACTTAACAAATAAATCCTTCGGCGAGACACTCCTACCCCATACGGCTAGCCAGCCGCCCATCAAGAATAAAAGAGGTGCATATGGCAGGTTTCGACAAGCGCGTGAGTTCCTACGAGGAAGCTCTGGCAGGTCTTGAAGACGGCATGACCGTGATCGCCGGCGGCTTCGGCCTGTGTGGCATTCCGGAAAACCTGATCGCCGAGATCAAGCGCAAGGGCACTCGTGACCTCACCGTGGTTTCCAACAACTGCGGCGTCGACGGTTTCGGCCTCGGTGTGCTGCTGGAAGACCGGCAGATCCGCAAAGTGGTGGCCTCCTACGTCGGCGAGAACAAACTGTTCGAAGACCAACTGCTCAAAGGCGAAATTGAAGTCGTCTTGACCCCGCAAGGCACCCTGGCCGAAAAAATGCGCGCAGGCGGTGCCGGCATCCCGGCGTTCTTCACCGCCACCGGCGTCGGCACCCCGGTCGCCGAAGGCAAGGAAGTGCGCGAATTCCATGGCCGCAAGTACCTGATGGAAGAATCCATCACCGGTGACTTCGCCATCGTCAAAGGTTGGAAAGCCGACCATTTTGGTAACGTGATCTACCGTCACACCGCCCAGAACTTCAACCCGCTGGCCGCCACCGCCGGCAAGATCACCGTGGTCGAAGTCGAAGAAATCGTCGAACCCGGCGAGCTGGAGCCGTCGCAGATCCATACCCCTGGCATCTACGTCGATCGGGTCATTTGCGGCACGTTCGAGAAGCGCATCGAACAGCGCACCGTGCGTAAGTGATCCCCTGCCCCCGGACCGAATGAAGGAATAACAACAATGGCACTTTCCCGCGAACAAATGGCTCAACGCGTCGCCCGCGAAATGCAGGACGGCTTCTACGT
>Ga0157371_10001234_pt1 | contig 27132 bp, 36 predicted proteins | sample C45metaG_FD_113462 | JGI IMG/M metagenome (GOLD analysis project Ga0157371, IMG submission 113462) | Corn rhizosphere microbial communities from Kellogg Biological Station, Michigan, USA - C4-5 metaG | ecosystem: Host-associated > Plants > Roots > Rhizosphere > Soil | place: USA: Michigan... | reverse complement strand
TGCAGACCGTAATAAAATGGTTACGGGAAGCCGCGTAGAAAGAGCGTCATCGCGCTTGATCGCAAGACTGGAGCAGTTGAAATGTCTGCAAAAATTTATCGTCCGGCAAAGACCGCCATGCAGTCCGGCAAGGCCAAGACGAATATCTGGGTGCTGGAATTCGACGCCGAAGTTCCGCGCAAGATCGATCCTATCATGGGCTACACGTCCTCATCGGACATGAAGCAGCAGGTCAAGCTCAATTTCGACACACAGGAACAGGCCGAAGCCTACGCACAGCGCAAGGGCATTGAGTATCGCGTGATCCAGCCAAAGGAAGCAGAGCGCCAGACGGTTTCCTACACGGACAACTTCCGCTATACGCGCACGCAGCCCTGGACACACTAACCGTTTTCGGCGCCACCACGGCGCCGCGAGTGGCCCCTTAGCTCAACTGGATAGAGCAACTGCCTTCTAAGCAGTAGGTCGCAGGTTCGAGTCCTGCAGGGGTCGCCACCCAAGTCACTGAAAATATACTGAAATTAGCGTTTCGCGTTTTCTACGCTTTAGACATGAGCGTAACGAGACGGACACGTCTTCCCGGAATGAGTCCTGAAATCGCGGGAATGCTCCCGGATTAACTGCCGCCACAGTGAAGGCCAAACATCCCCATAGCGAAAAAGAAAAAGCCCCAACGCTGTTACGTGCTGGGGTCTTATTGCCTGATCGTTAGTCTGTAGGAGGACAACGACAGACTAGCGCATCCATCAGATGCGGCCCGGGGGAATATTCGCTAAAGCTAAGGGACGTAGGCGAAGCAGCGCAACCTTGAAGCTAAAAGCTCAGTGACAGCAGAGCGCGATTAAAAATCTCTACTGCTGTCTTGAGCCAAGCCATTCCGGGCACTCTATCATAAATAGCGGCGAGATTTGTCGCGTACGACAATATCATTGAACCAAAAGAAATCGCCACGGCGACTGAGCCGACCTTCGCAGACTTTGATAAACTTTGCGAAGCCATATCATCTAGAAACTGTCCGATACGGCTGAACACGCCGATACAAAGGTTTTCGAGAGTTCTTACGAGAGCGAAAGCTACCCGCTTACTTGCCGCACCCGGACGAGACGCTGCGTAGCTGATGGCCCTCAAAGTTCTAGGCACCTCTGGATCAACCTTCGCCGGAATGGCTTCGAACTTGGCGGAAATCTCATTCGCAATCTCTTGCGAGCGACGAATGTCGGACGCGCTTAACTCAACCTCATAGGCGTTCTCTGTGTAGCGTAGCCATTCGGGGAACTGTGCTACGTACATCGCGATATTTGAAAAATGCCCTCTTAGTCTACCAGCGAGTGAAGGTGGAAGTTCGGCTTCAAATTCCTTCCGTTGCTCTTCACACGCCAGATTCATAATACCTAGTCGGACGATATCATTTACGCTTTCCAGTCGTGATTGAAGCGCTGCAACATCATCTAAAAAGCGGCGATCGCAATTTGAATGTCTTAAGTCTTCAATTATTTTTTTCCCGCTTTCAACAATTGTTGAGTGGGCGTTGTGGATGTTTTGATTATCTTCTTGTCTGCTAACGGCGCTTATATGCGCTAATACTAGTTTGTCATCTTTAATGTCAAAATGAACCGGGGACACTTTCTGCGCAGGCACGACTTCACTTAAAAGTGGAAGGTCGCCTTGCGTGAAATCAAACTTTTCTTCTTTTGGTTCAACTAGCTCGTCCGGGATAGAACTAAGTATTCCCTTGAGTTTTTCAGACAACGAGAGCCAGCTATGAAACTCGTGGCCAACTATCGTTCTCCCGTCTTCCTCCAAGACGCTTTTCTCGATCGGCCTTTCCGCCCCAGTTGATCTAGTGACAGTCGCGACCAATTTTGCGGCTTCGCATTCTAGGTGGTCCACCTCTTCTATAGTGAACCGGTGCAGACCGCTTCGGTGTCGAACGACGATCCTCATAGCATCAACGATACCTGACAGGGCCACCTTCTCACTGAGAGGTATCTTGGTAGAGCGGCGATCAAGCTCCGCTCGAAAAATCCGAATGATGTCGTAAATTTCAAGTCTGACTGTATGACTAGATGTTCTTACCGCCATGCGATCCTGCTACCGTACAGACCGTTGATTTTTCGCCTTGTTACTTCTTAAAGATTATTTTCAACAGAGATACAACCTAGTCTTCAAGATCAGCTACTCGCTTTTCCGAGCTCTAACTACGCCGATAAGCTAGACGGGATTCTCGCTCGTGTCGTGGCCCATCGACACGCTCCATCCTCCATCCTCCATCTTCCACGGCAAAAATCTGCCAAATAATTTTCGCCTCCGAGCGGTGCACATTCTGGACCATATTGTTATCCGACCGGAAGTGTTTGCAGGGCAAGTTTGGTGAGCAGGCACCGAACGGCGGGCCAATCGCGGCCATCATGTTTTTCATGGCTCCATATCAATCCGCTCAAGATTAAAATGGTTGGGTTGAAGGCTTCGAACCATTATGGACCGTCCACTCCCAAATGACTAATATTCAAGGCGGCAGCGGCCAAGCTGGGTATCAGCGTCAAGACGCTCACGCAGCACGTGGAAGATGGCCGCATTCGATGTGTGAATATCGGGACCGAGAAGCGGAAGCAGTACCGTTACACCGACTACATGCTTGAGCAATTCATCACCAACAACAAGCGCCGTGACAAGAAGTCATGTCAGTCTTCAAACACCCTAAAAGCCTCTTCTACCAAATCGATTTCAGACTCAACGGTCATAACATTCGCGGCTCTTCAACCAAAAGCAAACAAGAGGCAGAGTCCATAGAGCGGGATTGGCGGGCGAAGGCTGTTACCGAAGCTGATGAGCGCAAGCGCACTGGCTCCGGCCAGATGACACTCAGCATTCCCGCTGGCCGCTATATGACCGAGGTATGCAGGGGAAGGCATCCGAAGCCGATATCTATCGATCCCTTGAACGCCTTATCGGCTTCATTGGCGGCACAACACTGATGACAACCATCGCATCAATCTACACTAAATTATTGATTTTACAGGATTTTGGTGTCCACGAGAGGATTCGAACCTCCGACCCCAGGATTCATACCACTTCGGCTTTCGCCGCCGTCCCGCCGTTAGGTGGGCGCGTTCGTGGTCTGGACTGTCCCTTCACCATGGGCGTAAACGCCTTTAGGTGCTGCCCATCCAGTCTCTACACCTTCAACGGATTTCTCCGAAGCTTGGCTCGGGATTGGCATGCTGGAAGCCCAGCGAAGCGTTCCCCGACTTTGAGCAGATCGATCGCGTCGTTTCCGGGCGCGACCCCCAATTTCACTTAGGAATCCTGTGCTCTATCCTGCTGAGCTACGTGGACACACAGTGGCGCTTTTAAACCACTGGTCTTTCGGGATCAACCGCGTTCTGAGGCACATTTGTGATGTGCCCAGAAATTTTGAGATATCACCCCTGCAGCCGCTGCTCCGCAAGCTTCACCCAGTAGGAAATGCCATAGGCAAGCGCCTCGTCGTTGAAGTCGTAGCTTGGGTTATGCAGTCCTGCTGTGTCGCCATTGCCGATGAAGATGAAGGCACCGGGGCGCTCCTTCAGCATGTAGGAGAAATCCTCGCCCGCCATGGAAGGATCGACATCGGCATCGACATTATTGGCGCCGACCACGTCGCGGGCAATTTCGGCTGCATAGTCGGTCTCTGCCGGATGGTTGACGGTCACGGGACAGTAGCGGTGATACTCCGCTTCCGCTTCAGCGCCGTTGGCAAGAGCGATGCCTTCGGCAATCTGGCGGATCCGCGCTTCCGCCATATCGCGCACATCTTCATCGAGTGTCCGCACCGTGCCGGCGATCAGCGCCTCGTTGGGGATGATGTTGTGGCTGGTGCCGGCCTGGAAGCGGGTGACCGAAACGACGATCGAGCGCAGGGGATCGGCATTGCGGGATGCGATCAATTGTAGATTGGTGACGATCTGCGCGCCGATGGCGATGGGATCTGCGGTGCAGTGTGGCTGGGCCGCGTGACCGCCACGGCCCTTCACGGTGATGGTGAACTTGTCTGGCGCGGCCATGATGCCGCCCTTGCGAATGGCAAACTGGCCAAGCGGAATGCCCGGCATGTTGTGCATGCCATAGACCTCGTCCACCCCGAAACGATCCATCAACCGGTCTTCCACCATGGCGAGCGCGCCGGCACCACCTTCTTCGGCAGGCTGGAAGATGACCGCCACCGAGCCGTCGAAGTTGCGGGTCTCGCAAAGATATTTGGCGGCACCCAGCAGCATGGCCATATGTCCATCATGGCCGCAGGCGTGCATATTGCCGGGCGTGAGAGAGGCCCAGGGCTTTCCGGTTTCCTCGATGATCGGCAGAGCATCCATATCGGAGCGGAGGCCGATCGTTCGGCCGTTCTTGCTGCGGCCGTGGATGACGCCAACAACGCCGGTGCGGCCGATGCCATTGACGATTTCGTCGACCCCGAACGCGGTCAGCTTCTCTGTGACGAAGCGCGCGGTCTCCTCCACATCATAGAGAATTTCCGGGTTCTGATGAAGATGGCGGCGCCACTGCGTCGCTTCTTCCTGCAACTCGGCGGCTCTATTCAAGATGGGCATTCTCTCGGTCCTGACTTTAGAAAAACAGCATGCGTGAATCGTGCTTCGGCTTGCCTCGATATTGCGCCGCATAATTGACGCAATCAATCTAGTTGCAAGATACTTATTTTACAACATTCTCAAACCCGCACTAAATGCTTGCGCCCGTTGCTTTTTCTTTTCTTTGATAACCTGAAAAGATTTGGTGGGTAAAGCAATCTTTGCTCGCCCTGACTGCTCAACGGCTTTAACTCTGAGTTGTAGATACAACTTATAGGAGTTAAGCAGATGCAGTTCAAGGTTTGGGGCAAAATCGATGGCAAGCGTTTCGAACAGGTATTCGCTGAGGTCGCAGAATGGCGTGCAGAGCGTAAACTGATCGAACGGGTTGCAGCGGTCGTAGTTCTCGGAATGGCAAGCGTTGAGGTGGCAGCATGAGCCAACTGCTTCCAGAAGAACTTCGAGCGAAGCTGCTCGAAAACAACCTCACAGCCCGCGATACCGACCTAGTGCCGGTAGTGAAGTGGTTCACGCCATGGGGCGCGGCAACGTGGCTGATTACGGAGATGGAGCAGGACGGTGATACCTGCTTTGGCCTTTGTGATCTTGGAGTTGGTGAACCCGAACTTGGTTATGTCAGCGTGACGGAATTGATGAGCGTGAAAGGCCCGCATGGTCTGCTGGTCGAACGTGATGAGCATTTCCGACCGACGAAGCCGCTATCCGCTTACACTGCCGCCGCACGTCGGGAACGCAAGATTATTGAGATCGGTTGACATGGAAAAGCCCGGCACTGACCGGGCTTCTTTGTGATTGATTAGTAATTGGCGATTTTGCGCTCTTTAAACCGCTCAATGTCTCGATATTCGGTGTCAGTGATGTAGCGGCTGATCTTTCCCATAAGGAACCAAGCGCGGATCAAAACGATCACGAACAGGCCGATTACAAAATATTGCCAAGTTTCCATATGCAAGCCTCCAGCAAAAAGCCAGCGCTATTGCCGTTGATGTCGAAGGGCAAGAAAAACCCTCCCGACCTATGGCTAGTCGAGAGGGTTACAGGAGGAACAGAAAAATCTTTGAGCAAGTCTTCTGCCGTTTATTTATCTCCAGGGCCACTTTTCTTGAGACGACCGGGACTGTAAGCGTCGTTCCTGGGCTGTGGTTGCCCTTGTCGTGAAAAGCGGAGAAGAGTTTGAACGAGGTGCTGAAATTCATAGTGTCGCCCGCCGTTACGCTCTTCATCGTCTTCCTTGCTGCAAGCCCTTTCGCTTTTGCCGTTTATTGCCTGATGGTATTCGTGAAATGGCTAGTAGGCCCGCTAGGGGCGATTGTTCTCTACTGCGCCGAAGTCGTTGCCTTGGTGATGTGGGCCGCTTGGTACGAGGCTAAAGTCACCGAGGCTATCAACTCCGATGCCATCGACGGGCCGGTGGCTTTTGGGGCTGCTATGGAGGCGGGGTTTTTGATGTTATTCGCGGCTGCGATGGTGATATTGAACGCCTTCGGTCTTTGGCGGATCATCTACCGGCCCAGGAAATGACTACGGAGAGAACGAGACCTTCTCTCCGCTGAGCAGCCAAACGGTTGTTTTTATTTTTCTTATCCGTCCGCTGTATTTATCGATGGGACCACCCCTCAACGGCGATTACCACCAGTTTTTACGTTCACAGTATTTCTTGCCGACGTGCTTCGCGTATGGGGCTTTCGGCTTCGGTGCAGCTTGCAGCGGTACTGGTTGCGGTTGCTGCTTGACCGGGACGAACACGGTCTTACCGTTGATGATGATCGGTTCGTAAGCGCTCACGCCGCACCTCCATGAGCAAGTTTCCAGAGCATCGCCACACCACGGCTGTTGAAATACGCTATGATCTCAATTTCATCCGCGTCGACAAACTCGCAATCGACAAAGAGCGGTTGCTCTGTATGACCCTCGAAGACCTTAAAACGCTCAAGCACCTGATGTCTGATCTGTTTTTGTATTTTTCGCGCCAGTTCATCGGGATCAGCGGCATGAACCAAAGGTCTGGCCAAGAGAAATTCCGGCATCAGAGGGATCTTCGTGCTTACTCTGTTAGGAAAAGGTGTCATCACAGCACCTGCCCATTCTCATCGACAAATTCGATGGAGCCACAGCCACGGAGTTTAAAGCCGCTTGTGGATAGTAGATCGATGAGTTTGACCAACTGGCGGGCTTGCGCCTCGCTAATGTCGTTCCGGTTGTTGATCTTATCCTTGTAAAGTTCGGTGACGAATTCGTACCATGTCTGCGTGGCCTTCTTCACGCTGCTCTTCGCGCTCGCGCTCGTGTGCATGATCGTGATATCAGCTTGCGCACCGGTCACGAAATGCACGAGTTCACCAAGCAGCAAGCCGATCCAGTTCTTGTGCGGCTTGGAAATCGTCATGTACGCGGATGCAGCGTTCAGTTTCGGCTTTCGCGTGTAGGGGATACGCACGGTAGACTTGGCCTTTAGGTCCGCAATCGGATCTAGCGCCAGAGCGTCGGGGTGGGTCTTGATTACGGTCTGAACGACCTCGAAAATGTCTGAAAATGTATTTGCTGAAATGCTCATGGGATTTTTGCCTCCGTATTATTTTTAGTTTTTGATCCAGCTTCGGAAGCGCTGGATGAGATAGGCGATAAGCACGGCCTTGCTCTGTGTAACCGTGCGAACCACGTCGCCGTCATGTCGGAACCACGGCGCAGTCTCGTGACGCAGATAATTGAGAAGCGCCCCAGGAGCATCGGCTATCGCGATCTTCTGGCGAATTCGCTCCCATCGTGCTTTCTGGCTGGCTGAGATTTTCGCCTTTGTCTCGTCGCTGATTTTTCCGCCTTTATTTGCCACAGCGGTTCTCCTCAGCGGTTGTTCGGAAATGGTTTAGCGCCTTCTCGATTGCGTTGTCCGCATCGATAAGGTCGCGTTTCAGGTCCTCGTTGAAATTGCTGTTTTTCACTGCCGCTGCTTCTAACGCTGTAATCCGCTGCTGCATCCGATCTTGACGATCTACGACGATATCGAAGATTTCACCTATGCGGGGAAACTGGTTCTCGACGCCCTCAAGTCCATGAATGCCGCGAAAACTCGCTGTATAAATGTTGTTATTGTAAATTGTTCTCTTCATTTTTTCCTCCATTAAAAAACCCACACGCTGTTGTCGGAAAGCGTGTGGGTTCTTCAAAGAAGGAGTTATCAAACACCACGCCGCCACTCGAAACACATCGAGTTTCCGACAACGCTGTGTTCATGTTTATTTATGCTCTGACGCTCCAAGAGCGGCCTTTGCTTCTCGGATTTTTGCCCAACGCTGACGGGCTGCTTCGGCCATACGAGCCTTGTGTTCTTCCGACTTCGGCTTGTTTTTTAGTTTGGCTGCGCGAGCTGCAACGACTTCTGCATCCTGCTTCACGCCGGTCTTCTTCGCGCTGATTTTGCTCTTTGTCTCGCCGCTCATCTTCTTGCCGCGACGGGAGTTGCCAATTGCCGCCTTGGCCTTATCCGTGTGCTTATCGCCCTTGATGAAGCGGGAATTAAGTTTGCTGTCTTCGCGATTTAGGAATGCGACCGTGTCGATGTTCATCACCTTTGTATTGAGGGCTTCACGGTTCTTCCACGTGATCACGTAGCCATAGGCGCTCTTCATGAAGTCGCTGTATTTGCCGCTGCGCATCTTGCTTTCCATCCGCTTCCAGCGCGACGGCGTGATCTTGGAAAGCAGTTGATCGAAGGTCAGTGTGAAAACCACTCCACGACCTTCCTGATACTTTTTCGCTCTGGAAAATTGGGCCATCAACTTGTCCTTGACGGCTGCTCTTACTTGTGCTTCATCTTCTTTGCCAAGGATACCGGTTTAGGACATCTTGCGCAGATAGTTTGTTTTCTGGTTGAATATTTTTCATTGAAATCTCCATTTGTTATTGAAGCGTTCTCTCACCGCGCTTCTGTTATTATTTATAACAGATGACCTAAACCTATGTCATTATTCAAGAATATGCCGGAACTGGAGTTTGGAGAGAGCAGTTCCGGCAAGTGGGCATGGAGATTTTGACCGCCGCTATGGTCGCTTATATTTATCGCTTCATGAGACTTTGAAGCTGATTAGGTAGTAGGTGACCTAGAGCCATTATAATATAAATGAGTAGCACGAAGTAATAAAACACAAAGAACATCTATATCATAGATATAGAAGTCCTCTGGGCTATATCACTCCGCACTTCATATGCGGCTTCACGCATCGCTTCGCGTTTTTCGTTGGCACTCAAATCCGCTCACCTCTGCTACTCGCGGTCGCTGTCGCTCGTTCCCGTTTGGGGAACTCCACTTCGCTGCTGGCGGCATAGCCGTTGCTTTTGGTCGCTCCGCTCCTGGGTTTCCAATGGGTTTGAGTGAGTGCCGTTTTGAGCAGCGCAGCAAAAACAGACAATTATAGCAAAACCCGCCATGAGGCATTAACCACCTCAGCGAAGTTAAACGCAGATTTTGTAGACAGATTCCCGATCCGTGTTATCCAAAATTCATCGACTGCATTGATGAAGGTGAAGTAATTAATCCCCGTATTCTTCGGTTGATAAAGGAGACAGACAAATCAACCACGCAAGATTACAGGAGAAATACAATGGCTCTATTACCTATCATCCGCAAAGAACTTCTAGAGATGGACGAGGCGCTGTCTGCGCCGGGAGTACGAGACAGCATCGGTTTCCACATACGCCGTCACGATGGCGGCTATTCGACTATGAAAGCGCTCACTTTGAGCAAGGGCAAGTTGGAAGCGTTGAATTCTGCGGGAGGCGTCATGATCGAGTATCCGGGCTTTAGCCTAGCCAACGCGTTTGATGCGTTTGTCGCCGATAAGATTCCTAGTCCAGAACATGCCGTTCTGATGAGGATGCATAATAACAAGTTGCCTGGCCTCAACGTTCTGTCGTCCTCGTTCGCAGGTCAGTACGACGACAATAACGATGACACCCATTGGGAAGAGGTCGCGGATCATTCGATGCGCCTCAAGCAAAGCGGTGATTTGCAGGTGTTCGAGATTGAAATCTTCACAATTGCGAGAAAGCGGTTTGATAACAGGCTCACTAATTTGTGGTTTGGAGCGTTCAAGGAAACTGCGCACGCAGAAGCCGTGGCAATGAAGCTGCGCTTGTCGTGACGCCGCGTGAAAGCCTCTGAGGAACCAGATATGCCCGGTGCTCCGACCGGGCATTACTCATTTAACTGCTTCAACAATCGCAGACCGTTAGCAGGCAATATCTCTATGGTTTTATCTGTCTCTAGCGAAAACAAGGCTTGAACAAGTTCGTCTTGGTCGAAGCCTTGGCGACGAGCGGGACGCCAATCTCGTACATGCTGATAGCCGATCCCGGTTCCAACTGCCTATCCCGCAGTAGGTCTAGGATCGCGGCTTTGACAGCATCATGGCGTTCCATCGGGTTTTCGACCCCTTCCAATAAATACCGGCATGATTTCACATGCCGCACAAAACATCATCAAGACCGCCGAAGGTCTGAAACTCACTGCATATCTATGTCCCGCGAAAATCCCGACAATAGGATGGGGTCATACAAAGACGGTGAAAGCTGCCGACGTAGGTAAGAAGACGATCACGCAAGCCGACGCCCAGCGCCTGTTTGAGGCCGACGTGGCTGTTTTCGAGGCGGCTGTAGCAAGACTGGTAAAGGTCAACTTGACCGAGAACCAACGCGGCGCTCTCGTTTCGTGGACCTTCAATCTCGGTGAAGGCAATCTTGCCAAGTCCACGCTTCTCAAGCGCATTAATGCAAAGGCTCCGCTCGCGGATATTGAACGATCCTGGCTGCAATGGATCAACTCAGGCGGCAAGCCCTTAAAGGGTCTTCTGCTCCGTCGTCAGGCTGAGATTGCCCTGTGGAAGCAGCCATGAGGAACCGCTTTGAGGCCAAGGTGGCAAAGACACTTGGACCTGAATACGCTCATGAGGCGATGCGGCTCACATACACGGTCGAGAAGAAGTATCTGCCTGACTTCATCGACGTGACGGGTAAAAAGATCGTTGAAGCAAAAGGACGCTTCACGGCAGAGGACAGAGCCAAGCACAAGGCGATCAAATCCCAACACCCGGATTGGGACGTGACCATCGTTTTCCAGAACGCGCAGAAGACGATCTCTAAGACCAGCAAGACCACTTACGCGAGCTGGTGTGATGATAACGGCATAAAGTGGCGGCAGGGCTGATGCACCTTCAAACAGAGATATATTAGCACCTTGTGGACTGAGAATGGTGCCGCTATGTTGCCACAATTCGAATCTCGGGAATTCAAAATGAAGACGGTTTTCTCCGCTGCGCTTATCTCCTTTGCAATCGTTACTCCATCATTTGCAGCCGGGCCTTTTGGTTTTGAACAAGGGGCGTCGCCAGTCGACTATGGCTGCGTCAAATCCAAGACAGAAGGGGTCTATTTTTGCGAAGCCCCGAAGCCTCACCCGGCATTCGAAAAGTACGCGGTTCAAGCTGAAGAGGGTGTTGGTATCTGCTGGGTAAAGGGGATTGGTGTGACCATTCCCACATCAGGCAGCGGAGTTGCACTGAAAAGTGAAGCCGAGGAAATTGCTTCCCAGATAGCTACGACGTACGGAAGTCACACTGACTCATCTGATAGAGTGACGCTTGGCAGCATTTGGGATGCGTATGAAGACTGGACGATGGCTAGTCTTAAGCAGGAACTACTCTACTATTTTCAGTGGAATTTGGACGGGCCAAAGCGAATTAATAACGTGGCCACGATCTTCGTGTCTGCCAAAGCGTCCAGTAAAAATGAGGGTTATCCTATAGCGGAGTTCGCTTTCACCAATGAAGCGAAGTGCGAAGCGGCTAAGAAAAAAAGGGAAGCCGGTTCATTCTAGGGACGGCTTCAACAAGCGCAATCTGTTATCCGGCAGTATTTCGATAACCTGATCTTTTTGTAGCGAGAGCAGCGCATTCACTAGTTCTTCGCGCCCGAAGCCATTCAGCATCAATTCTGACAAACCTAACGCGGCAACGCGCTTCAACTGACGACTGCTTAGCACTTGAATAATGCTGGATTTCACCTCTGCACGTCGTGTCATGCTGCCCCTCAGAACTGATTTATTTACTCTCCTAGGTAGCAGATAAATCGAGAATCATCCACAGATTTAGTTCGGCAGATTACTTTGATCCGCGGTTCATGGTCTTCGTCGTGTGGGATCGGCAGTCACGACGCGTCTTTTGAAACACTCTTACGAATGTTGAAGGAGATTTCAGCCAGCGTGCCGAGCGCGAACGAGAACAGCAGCATGTTGGAGCCGCGATCAAAATGCTTGGCGCTGCTCACACCGGCGGCAACTTGCTGCTGCATGTCCATATGCACGTATTGGAAGCCAAGGTAGATTTGCCCGACCGCCCCAAGCAGGCCGAGACCTGCGATAACCATCGCGCATTTCGTAAAGAACATTTTCAATCCCCCAGATCGATACGATGTGTCTACGATGGAACACGTCTGACGTGAATGCCTAATCCGACTTCAATCTCCGCTTTTCACTGGAAATGTATCTTTGACCGTCATTTCAGCAAGGAAGCCCCCGGTGCCAGAAAACGGATCAACACGGCTACTCCCGCGATGGCTTCGTCACCCTTTGCAGCAAAGATTGCCAGAGACACCACCCACACGATCATGCGATCAGACAGTTCAAGCCTGAACCCTCGTCCCTTCGCGTAAATCCATTTCATTGAGTGCCTCGATTTTCTTGCCGGTGGGGCGAATATGGTCCTCGAATGGTTGTTCTGTACACCCCAAGGATACTAGAGCTAGTATAGTTAACGCGCATTAACAGTTTCTTGTCGCTAGACCCCGGAGCGCCGCTCTAAGACGCGTCAGGCCGCTCGATCCCGTTAAATAGTGGAGCAGAACTCGCAGGATCGATGGGTTCAAAACAGGCAGACCCATTATGTTCGAAAGCTTCGCAGCGCTCCTTACCGCAATTGGTATCAACCCCGCACATTTCTTCGCTGGCTTTGCCGGTGCAATCGTTCGTATCGCCATTCAAGGCAAGAAACTCACGCTAGACATCGTCAGTGGCGCGTTCGCGGGATCGCTTTGTGCTGTCTATTTGGCCCCGCTGGTCGCACGTTGGATGCACTTAGACCCCATCGACGCAGCGGCGAACGGCGGGCTTGCATTTGTACTTGGGATGGTCGGGCTGTCGATTGCAGAGGGTCTGGTTCGGGCTGCGCAGCGATGGGCGCTCAATCCTAAAATCCCCCGCGTAGGTGTTCTTGCAGATGCCCGCGATGCGCTGGATATGTCCGAGCCGAAAGACGAGAAATCCGACAAGGACGAATAAATACCTCACACGAAACAGTGAGGTATCCAAATGAGCGTCAAAGATTACGAGAGTGTGCTGACAATCCTCGGACAAGAACGTGGAGGTGCGGCGAATGCATGAGGTCACCAAAGCCGAATTAATCGCTATGTACGAAACGACAATCGCAGCGCACGACGCAGCCAAGGCATCGATTTTTGAACGGCACGGCGACAAATGCGACGGTAGCCTAGATAGCCCTGTCATAGTAGACCATCCAACGCATTCGACTAATCTTGAAGCGATGAAGCGCGTACAAGCCCTGCCGGATAACGGCTGCATCTTCTACATGGCTACTGCTGCAAATGAACAAGACATGATCGTTGTATTTGATCCACGAAACGACGACACCATCCACTACGTGATCGGGTTTGACGCAGCGACAAAGTCCTCAATTCACATCGCCAGACCTCGCCAGCATGACTATTGGTTCTGGTGCTGGTTTGAAAGCCGTGACGCAGCAATGCTGTTTAAACTCTCCCATTGTGGTGAGTTATGCCGCATACAATGTTTGTCGAAGTCGATCCCTACGAGGTGCGTCAAGGCGTTTGGCAATTGCTGTTCAACGACACTTACGACCTAACCCCGCTCACCTACGCCGATAACGAAAACAGCGAAGCCCATGGTCGGACGATCACAGGCCAGCAGCACTTAAACGCGGCGGTCGTTAGCCTGCTCCTATACGGAAAACTCGCCGGCTACAACTGGACGAATGTCCTGAATGTGCAGACCGGCAGGACATGCGGGGCTGAGGTCGAATTCGCCACAAAAGCCGACGCGATGCTTTTCAAATTAATAAACGGAGGTGGACATTGAACAAAGTCACCATTCAAATACCCCTAGTTAGTGAATACCACCACACGAAACGTTCTTTGGCTAGATCAAACCCGCCACTGGACCCTCGCGCGAATTTGGCTCGTGTGGTAGTCGAAATCCGAGCGATAGTGCAGGCGCGTTATGAAGGTTTAGACTACGACTACGAACCCCCAACTAAAGTAGCGGTTGAGTTCCGCAACGTCGATGACGACCTCACAGATGTCGACATGTACTTCAAAAGCCCCAAAGCGGCGATGTTGTTCAAACTCTCCTGTTCCTGATCGCGCGAATCTCGATTAAACCACAACTGCGCTTGGTTTCAGGCGCGGCTCGAAGCCTAGATCCAATCTGTTTGAGTGCGGGGGCGCATGAAAGATCATTGGGAGCGGTGGGGTTGGATTGCTACTGCATTAGTCGTAATCGGTTTCTTCCTCTGGATCATGATTGGATCAGAGGGGCTACTCAGCAATATGGGCGCATTGGTTTTCCTCGCGTTGGCAATGATAGGAGCCGTGGGTTGTCTCGGACTCCTGAGGTTTTCCTCATCAGCAGGCAAGACGCACTTTGACTATATGCAGGTTGTGATGACGGTCTTAATGACAGTGGCGACCGCTTCTTCAACATATGTGTCCTATCGAACAATGCAGGACACAAACGATCGGCGCGCTGAGGATCAGCGCCCAGTAATACGCTTCAATTGGGACAGGCAAAAACTCGCAGTAGAGATGATCAACGCTGGGAAAGGTGATGCGATCATTCGTGGAATTGATTATTTTGTCGATGACGACTTCCTGACCTTAACAAGATTTCCTTACTCAGATGAAGACGTGGAGGTTATGGGACCGATTGTACGACGGGCGACGGAAAAACTATTGCGTACTAAAGAACTGAACGCTGTGAAAAATTCTTTCCCTACACTAAAGGCCAGCACCTACGGTGATCTTCCACGAGCGAACGAAATAGTCCCAGCGAACAGCCGCAGATCGATTTTTGGTTGGGTGCTGCGCGAGGGCAACCAAACTTCACTAGAAAGTCTGGTCTTCTCAGATTGGGGGTCGCAATTCGGACGTATCAGTAACGTCGATCTGAGAATTTGTTACTGCGCAGTCAATGGAAACGAATGTTTCATCAGTGGCATAAATTCGAGTGGCAATGTTCGTGTTGAACACTGTTTAGCAAATGCGATGGAGGGGCGCGTCATACTTGGTCCGAGTAATCCTCCACCCTATTGAAGAATCCCGGATCAGCGATAGAACAGCAAACTTCACATAATTGGCACGATATCGCCCAGCCCGCCCGCCATGGCCCAGATAATCCAGCGGGCCGCTATTGTTAGCCATCCATATCAAAGGGCAACCGAAAAGATCGCTCTCCCTTTTGTTTTTTCGGCAGCAGACATTCGACAGTAATCCAATGTCAGAGGCTGCAATGCAACCAACACAACCACAACAGTTTGTCGCGTACTATCGCGTTTCCACGGCCAAGCAAGGAGCAGATGGATTGGGCATAGAAGCCCAGCGAGCAGCCGTGAAGGCGTTCGCAAATGGAAACGTGATCGCGGAATTTACAGAGGTCGAGAGCGGCGGAAAGAACAATCGCCCGCAGATCGCCATGGCACTCGAATACGCCCGTCAACATAAAGCTACGCTGCTCATTGCCAAGATGGACCGGCTCTCACGCAATAGCGCTTTCATCAACAATCTGTTGGAAGCAGGCGTTGATTTTCTTGCGGTCGATCAACCACACGCCACTCCATTGACGATCCGAATACTCGCTGCTGTCGCCCAAGAGGAACGCGAGCAGATCAGCAAGCGGGTGAAGGCTGCGCTGGCGGTCGCGAAAGATAGAGGTGTCAAACTAGGCGGAGCTCATCAGTCCAAACAGGATAAAGCCGACACCTTTGCGGAATCGCTTCAGGAAGTCCTTCAGACGCTCATAGACAGCGGTACTGACACTCCGGCAGCAAATTGCTAAGGCGCTTAACGAACGCGCTATACGGACGCCACGTGGATCCGAATGGGGAACTGGACAGGTCGTAAGGCTGCTTCGAAGAATAGGGAAGGGATAACCATGCACCACCCCCTATGGCACCTTTAAATTCTCTATTAGATGCTACACCATTTTTGATATCCTTATAAAAACACTCGCGATTCAAGAAACGGTGCAGGCGCATGAAATGGAAGAAACGAAATGTCCGCGCGCTGGCAGATATTATCTGCGGGAACGACGATTTCGGCACTGTATTCAAGTACCGCTCAAGCAGTCATCTCACGTTCTTTTTCGAGGATTGCGATCTTGAATTTGTTCATGATGGTAGTACGCGGTGGATTTGGGTTTCCGACAGACTACTTGAAGTATTTGACGATCCTCCCGCCGGAGCGAACGTGCCGCCCGCTGGCTTCATCAGGATAGTCCGAACCCTTTTAAACAAGCGAGACGCAACCCCCAGTGATCCTGATCGTAGCAAAGCCCTGGCATCCTTGAATGCCGTCATCACAGACGAGGGCTGGGAAGCCTTCTACGATGATAACGGCATCGCTCAGCTTCGGCACATCCAAACGAATTCGATCACCGATATCGCGAATCCGCATCGCGCGATGACGAAAGCAGAACTCGAGCGTCGTGACCAACTGACCGCCTACCTTGATCAGTGCTCAGAAGATGACCTCATTGAGCAGGTGCTTGTGCCGTTGTTCAAGCATCTTGGTTTCCAGCGGGTTACGGTAGCGGGCCACAAAGACAAGGCACTTGAGTACGGAAAAGACGTGTGGATGAAATTCACCTTGCCGACGCTACATGTCCTCTACTTTGGCATCCAAGCTAAGAAGGGCAAACTGGATTCGGCGGGACTCAGCAAGAGCGGTTCGGCCAATGTGGGTGAGATTTACAATCAAACGCTGATGATGCTTGGCCACGAGATCTTCGACCCCGAGACAAATCGCCGGGCGCTTGTAGACCATGCATTCATTGTTGCTGGCGGGGAAATAACGAAGCAAGCCCGCAACTGGCTCGGTGGCAAACTGGATGCCGTGCGGCGCTCCCAAATAATCTTCATGGATCGAGACGACATAGTCAACTTGTTTGTCGTCAACAATATTGCGTTACCGAAGTCGGCGGTCGAGTTAGAAGACGATATTCTATTTTAGTGGGAGAAACGCTATGTCCGAAGGGGAAGAGACTGGTAACGCGCCAGATATTGTTCTGTTCAAGAGTGATATTGAAGCGGCGGCTGCGAGGGTAGCGGACAGGGCTTTTAACGAAACTTGGACTGGTGCTTCCGGCTTTTTAGGCGATGTCTTAGGTGGTCTTGTTGGTGATCGTGTGAAGCAGTGGCGAACGCGTAATCTGGTGGATACGCTCGCAAAAACCAAAGAGCATCTAGAGAATAAGGGCGTCAATATAGATGCCGCGAAATCGCTGCCGATGGGCGAGTTGTTAGTGATCTTCGAAGGGGCGAGCAAGACAGACGACTTCGACCTGTCATCCATGTGGGCTGCGCTCCTTTCTAACGGCATGAACCCGAGAGTAGACACCTTCATCGATCCGTCGTTTCCCCGACTACTCGCCAGCCTGAGCGGGCTAGATGCCCGGATACTCAAGTACGTTTCTGACTATGAGCACCTCTTCCAAACGTACTTATCAAAAGCGGAAGTGATTTGGGCATCGCTTGAAAAGTGGGAGAGTACTGACCCAAAGTTCCTTGAGGCCAAAGAGACACATGATCAACTCGTGAAGCTGCTCACGGAGAATACCGAGAAGTTGGAAATGTCAGTGATCGATGGAACGTCCCAAGAGCATCTATCATACTCATTGAGCAATCTTCTGCGCCTTGGCCTTCTTCTTGAAGCGAAGGATGGCGTGTCCTACGGCACTCTTCTAAGGGTTGATTTCGACCGGGATTTCAACGTCAAGGTCAACTCTCGAAACCTTGAACGTGTTCTTGACGAACTAAGGGACGGGAACCGGCTCGGTTATGAAACTGACAAGGAACTGCTTGAAGTCTCGAAAGAGGATCGATTTATGTCGAGGATTCGAAAGCCCGCTTATGCTCTATCCGGCTATGCGAAGCGGTTCTTGAACGCCTGCACTTGATTGACGCGGTCTTTTCAGACGTGTGTGAACCCTTCGACAAAGACTTCTATAAAGCCCGAACGTCGGCGCTCATGGTTTGGCCTTTCTTGCTCTATGCGAGCGTCTCTCTGTGAAATTATAATTGAATGCTGCAACGCCTCTGAGATGATTCGACCGCGTAAAGGTGAACCAAAACATGTTCGACGAGATGACAGTTGGAAAAGCCGTATCGTACCTCGGCTTCGTTGTCGGCTGCGCTTTCATAACCTACATTGTTCGTACAATGGGATATTTCAGTGTTGTCGCCCCTGAGTATCTCGGTTTTTTTGTTGAAACCGATCTAGTTATGGGAGCAGTTCGGGCTACACCGTTTGTCGTTGGCGTAATTTGGTTACTCTACACCGAGTTTTGGATCGTGAGTTTGATTCACGATAATAAGGAGCGTTTTCCTAGCATCATATCCGTTCCCGTAGGTCGTCTTGCTGGTATCGCGCCAAGTTGGTCAATGCAGGCGTTTGAATACTTTGTAATATTTTGCTACTTCCTTTCGCAATTCATTCCCATTGGCGAAAACTATGTATTTCGACGGATGATCGGAATGTTGATATCCTTCATTCTGTGTCTGAAGGCAGTCGAGCAATTTGAACGATTTGGTACTGTAAACCCATTTTCGGCCTTCGCTACTCTTCTTGTGGTTTACACCACGCTACATGATGTAGGGAAATGGGAAGCAGTCGTCGATTTGAATCACTCTAAGGCTCGTTATTCGATCACTGCATCGGATAAAAGTTACGTCAACGTTCTCTTGCTTCGAGCATCAGCATCTTCAGTGCTTTTGAAAGTCGGCAGTCAGGTTGTCCTGTACGAAAGATCAAAGATTATTCGGATCGAACGAACCGCTGATGCCGGTGTTGCAGTTCAAACTCCCGAAAAGAAATTTTAGCTGCCTCTGAACTCGTACTTTAAAACAGAAGTGGTACGAAGCCGATGTCGGTGTGCGAAATGCCCCCACTGAGCGCAGGAGAGATAAAAGTACCAACTTAGCAATCTTCGCTCGCCCTTTGATCCTACTGGAAACAGGAAGAGTGCAGCAGAGCAATAAAGCGCTGCTTAGATCGAAGGAGAAAAACCCAATGGCAAACGCACTGGAAATCCTTAAATCCGCAGCAACGACCGGTCATGTTGGTGGACAGAACCCCGTAGATATCTTCTACACGAAACTACAGACACAGATCGACTACGCTGGCCAGATCAAGGACGGCAAGACGATCAACACGCGGTCGCTGTGGTTCCGAAAAGACGGCGCTGGCTACATCGTCAGGATCGGCCGGAATGCTTTCGAGATCGCTGGTAGCAAACTGTTCCGCGCTGCTGATCTTGATGGTGTGGTGACGATCCTGAAAGCTGCGAAGGAAGCCATTCAAGCGGACAAGAAACTGCAAGACGCAATCGCGATCCACTCCATGGAACGGAGCGAGCGCTTGAAGGTTGGTCGTGCGAAGGGCAAGGCCGCTAAGCAGAAGTAATCAACAGTCCGCTAGCGCAATCGGACGAAGCCCGCTGGAAACGGCGGGCTTTTCCATGTCCTCAACAGGCCAGGGGGCTTTAGCAGCGCCCGCGCATCAGAGGGTCCTCAGGAGCGCCGTCCGCGCGTTTCTAAGCGTTCAGCACGTCAGCGCAGCGCAACGACGAGAACACGCTGTATGAGCCTCCTGAGGCGTCCGTCTGCCTGCTGTTGCTATTCTTAAAATCGTCCAGAAACTATTGCTGGCTCGTGTCTTTGCCATCCAACAACTCATTGAACAATCGCTGTGTTTCCTCGGGAGAGCTTTCACGTGGCTTTGGTGCAGCGGCAGGCGGCACCTTGCGCTCCGACCTAAGCTGATCAAACGATCTCTCACCCCATGGGGAGCAAATCGGTTCATTAACGAAGTTCGTGGATCGACAAACGCTTAGTTTGCCATTTGCGGTATCAATCCGCATCGCTCGGTCACGCTCGGTGGTGATCGCATATCTCGGCGCCGTGAGCCAAATGCTGCCAGCGACAAGAACTCCAGCGATCATGATTGCAAGGGCTGTCTGGTTCATCCAGTGGATTTACCACGAAATCGTTCTAATAGCGTGAATTCTGCCGCCGACACTCGTCGGGGGGCTTGCCTTCTACATGCCGCCGTTTTTTCGGCCCGCGAGGGAATTTTGTAACTTTTTTGCAAACTATATGGTAAGTTGAAATGTGTTTTTAGCCCAACGTTCGGGCTCCAAATATCTTCGCTTCTCTCGGCCGGTTTTATCTTTCCCGCAACCCTAGCCGCAGTTGGATACTGCACGGTTTCTTACCTATCGACCTCAAAGGAGAACGCCATGACCCCAAATAAGACCAAGAATTTTTTTCGTCACGCCTCTATCGGCACGTTGAATGCATTCTCTGGAATTTTTGCATCGGTCGCAGCAAGCGGAATTTTGGGCTAAAAACACCTCTCACCTTCGGCTCAGACCGCGGCGCTGTATGAGCCTCCTAAGGCTGGCTATCTACTCGGTCCTTTATGCACCACCGGCTTCCACACAATCTGTTGCGGCTGTCTGTCAAAGCAATAGGGTTCTAGGTAGATCTCGCAAGTGCCGGGGTCGCATTGCGTGCATCTGAACTTGACCGTGCGATAGTCTTTAAACTTGCCCAGGTGGCTTGAGAGATCATGCGCAAATGCCTTGGCAGTCCGACCGCATTGTTTGCAGCGACCAACTACCATCATGCGCCGACTTGCAGCATATCCAAGGGTTCTATCCGGTATGGCTCATGATAGAACAGATCAGGAACATCGCGCAAGACGCCTCTGGCTCATCCACAGGCCCTCCACCCCCTATGAGCCTGCTAAAATCTGTAACAGGTGCGAAACCAATTTTGATACGGGAAATAGGACTTCGCCAATCTCAACGGCGGTTCTCCGCACGAGCCCGCGACGCCTCTAAACGCGCTCTATCTGCAAGCCGCTCTTGTTCGATACGCTCTGTACGTTCTCTTTCCACCCTGGCCTTGTCCTCTTCATCCTTGAGCTGCTTTTTCTCACGCCGATACATTGGTGCCGACGATGCCAAAGCCAATACAACGCCAGCAACGGTCAGAAATAAGTACAGCCACCATGGACTGTTGTCGCGCACCCGATCGAAATCTTTCTTTGCCTCACTGGACTCCAGTGCGGCCTCAAGTTTTTTGAGGAACTTGTCTGAGAAAGCCTCTGCCCAGATTTGTGCCTGCTGGTGCCCAAGCATCATCGATTGACCCGTAACTAGGGTCTTGACCTCCGAGTCGAGAGTCTCGGATAGCACGCGGTTGGCGATAACCTCCCGCTCATATTTCATGTAGGCATCGGAGTACTTCTCCTGCTGCTCAGCCAATTTGGCACCAGACCAGCCAGCCAAGCCGATGCCTACCACGAACCACAAGATGAAAACCGTTTTAAATTTGTCGATAATGGATGAGAGGTCACTCATTTACTTGAATTCCATCCGAGAGAGATATTCGCGAGCGCAAAAAGACAGTGATGATTGGAACATGACGGTGTTCTAATCTGCTCTGGTAGTAGCCTCGACAAGTTAAGCGCCGCTCAACGAGAACGGTCAAAATAGCGTAAAGCCCGGATTGCTCCGGGCCATCACCTCAACAGTATTTCAACGTGAACGACATCGCCTGATCACGGCGGCAGTCGATTTAGAGGTAGAAGTGTTTACCACCTGTGCGCAGCCGAAGAGAACTTCCGCAGTGCTGGCAAGTGATCTGCCCCGAAAAGAGGTTCGTTATTCGGTTGCCTTTGTGCCGCCCTCGACCAAAAGAAATGCGAAGACCTCGCTGCACTCGCCAATAGAGTTCTTCACTCACCGCAGCGGGATAATAGTTTTTGATCGGTTCCCCGAAAGGCCGTCTTTCACCCTCCACAATGTGCGTTGGCTGGTAAGTCCCGATGCAGGCTTCATCGCGAATTATCCGCCCGACGTTTGCTTGATACCATTGACCCTTTCCGCGAAAAGTCGGAATGCCTTCACGGTTTAGAAGTTTTGCAATTGTTACCTGTCCAATGCCGCTTTCAGAAAGTTGAAAAATACGCTGCTTGGCAAGAGAATGGGAGTTTAGCCTGAACTCCCATTTTTCATGGCCAACCTTGACTGGATCAATCCAGCCGTGAGCCATTGGGTGAAAACGACCAATTCCCTTTGCGGCGTTTTTACGTCGACTTTCAGCTACAGCCTTCAACCGCTTGCTCTTGGTTTCGCTTTCCTCATGAGCGCGTGCCATGACGGTCAGCGAGATGATCAATTGGGTGAAATTCGCGTCAACCGTAGCCTTCGAGTACACTTGGTTGTCGTTAAGGGTGACAATGATGATGTCGCCGTTGATCAGTTCCATGAAAGGGACCAACGCAGTTCGAACCTGCTGACGACTAAGGCGGTCGAGGCTTTCAACGAGCAGATAACTACCAGGCTTTATGCGGCCCTCTTTCGCTGCCGCAAGAAACTGACCGAATTGCCCTTCGGTTAGGTTCGCACCGGTCCAGGCACTGACGCCCTTGTCAGCAAAGGTTGTTTCCTCATCAAGCTTGAGATTGTGCCGATCTGCGTACTGCCGGGAAAGGTCAAGTTGCCGTCTAAGGCTGTCGCCCTTGATCTGGCGTTTCGAACTCATTCGAATGTACGAGTACGCCACCGGCCTCGCATCAAAAGCTGTCATTCCCAAACCTTTCCTCTTGCACGGCACCACGCGCTGAGGCTTATGTTTCCTATGCGGCAATCTTACAGCGCAAAGCGTTTAGGAATGTTGTAAAACTAGCAATGCTTTTTGCCATTGCTAGGCCATATATGGTGACTATTGCCAATCCCGCAAAGAAGACGGGAACTTGAGGACAGGCCTTGCAAGACGATCGCAGAACACGCCGCGCCGCCGGACGACTTTCGAAAACTGTTGCCGCTGTGGCCGCCAGCATAATGGCGCTGACATCGGTTGCTGCGGCCAATCCCAAGATGGTGGTCGATGTCAAAACAGGCAGGGTGATCGCGCATCAGGAGGCCTTCCGCAAATGGTATCCGGCATCGCTGACAAAATTGATGACAGCCTATATTGCCTTCAGCGCCATGAAGTCCGGAAAGCTCAGCCCCGATACGCCTGTCGTCTTCAGCAAGCACGCCTCCGATCAGCCAGCCAGCAAGATGTATTTCAAGCCGGGCTCCAAGCTTACGCTAGATAGCGCGCTGAAACTCCTGTTGATCAAGTCGGCCAACGATGTGGCTGTGGCGATTGCCGAAACCATCGGCGGCACCGAAGGCAATTTTGTCGCGCAGATGAACGCTCAAGCCGCGCGTCTGGGCATGTCGTCGACGCATTTCATCAATCCGAACGGCCTTCCCGGCGCTGGGCAATACACGACCGCGCGCGATCTGGCGCTGCTCGCGCTCATCATCAAGCGTGAGTTCCCGGACTATGCGAGCTACTTCTCCCTCGAGGGTGTGACCACTGGCAAGAAGAACTACGCCAATTACAACATGCTGGTCGGCCGCTTCGAGGGTGCCGATGGCATGAAGACCGGTTTCATCTGCGCCTCCGGTTTCAACCAGGTGTCCTCTGCAAAGCGGGACGGACGACAGGTAATTTCCGTGGTTCTCGGCTCCGACAGCCTTGCCGGGCGCACCGATGAATCCGCCGAGTTGTTGCAGCTTGGGCTGACGTCGCCAGCCGGCCAGGGGGTATCGCTTGCCTCTTTGGCGCCCTATGGCGATACGCTTGCGGTGAATGACATCAGCAAGGAAATCTGCAATCCGAAGGCCGCCAAGGTGCGCAGCGAAAGCCGTGACGAGGCGGGCCGCATGATCATCAAGTCGCCCTATGTTCGCGAAATGACGCGTCCGCCGGTCTACTCCTTTGCCGGCCTGATACCCGGCACGGAACCCGTGGCGGTGGCGGAGACCAAGGGCAAGGGCGGAAGCGAAATGGCCAATGTGCCGATCCCCATCCCGCGTCCGGCTTTCTGACGCTTTGCATCTGCGGAGAAGTGGCAAATCCGTTGAGACGCGTTGCGGCTTTCCCAACCCGCGTTTGATGCTATAAGCGGTCTATTGTAACATTGTAACGAAAAGGTGCCTTATGGCATTCGAACGGATTCCCGTGTCCATTCTCACCGGCTTTCTTGGCGCCGGCAAATCGACCCTGCTCAATCGGCTGTTGAAAGATCCGGACATGGCCGATGCGGCGATCATCATCAACGAGTTCGGTGATGTGAGTATCGATCACCTGCTCGTGGAGCGTTCGGGCGATGGCATCATCGAGCTTGCCGAGGGCTGCCTATGCTGCACGGTGCGCGGCGAATTGGTGGATACGCTGGCCGAGCTGATGGATGGCATCCAGACGGGACGTTTGAAGCCGGTAAAGCGGGTGGTGATCGAAACCACCGGGCTTGCCGATCCTGCACCCGTCATGCAGTCGATCATGGGCAATCCTGTCATTGCGCAGAACTTCATGTTGAACGGCGTCATCACGGTTGTCGACGCGGTCAACGGTGCCTCGACGCTTGATCATCATGAGGAAGCCTTAAAGCAAGTGGCCGTTGCCGACCGGCTGGTGCTGACGAAGCGGAAGCTTGCCTCTGCGGACGCCGTCGCCGCACTTATTGCCCGCCTCGGTGACCTCAATCCCCGTGTTGCGGTTGAGGATGGCGATCAGGAGACCTGGAGCGCCGCCGTTCTTCTGGACAACGGTCTTTATGATTTTGCCAGCAAAGGCGCGGACGTCAGCCGTTGGCTGGGTGAAGAAGCCGCGCATGACAAAGATCATCACCATGGCGATCATCATCACCACGACCACCATTATCATCATCACGCCCACCATCATCACCATCACGATGTGAATCGGCACAACGCATCGATCCGGTCGTTCTCCATCATGCATGATCGCCCCATCGATCCGATGGCGATTGAGATGTTTGTAGATTTGCTGCGCTCGGCTCATGGGGAAAAGCTTTTGCGCATGAAGGCGATCGTTGCGCTCTCAGACAATTTAGATCGACCGCTCGTTCTGCATGGCGTGCAATCCATCTTCCATCCGCCACAGCGCTTGCAAGCCTGGCCCGACCCTCAAGATCGTCGCACCCGCATGGTTCTCATCACCAAGGATTTGAGCGAGGATTTTGTCAAGGATCTGTTCGCGGCCTTTACCGGGACGGCAACGATCGACAGGCCGGATCGGCAGGCGATGACGGACAATCCTCTCGCTGTGCCGGGTCTGACGTTCTAGCGCAACAAGCGGCATTCCAACGAAGATTCCGCGCGCTGCGCGTCGTTAAGTCGTTCGTCCCAGGAATGCGATGAGACTAGACCATGATTTCTTGTGCTTGAATCAATTACATTCGTGCCTACTAATTAATAGGCAGTGTACTTGGTTTTAGGAGAAGATTTTGCATAGAGGAGCGCAGTGGCTGAGAGAAAATGCGCAAGCCCGCTTAGCGCTTTTTGACTTTGCTTTCGAACATGCCCCTGTCGGCATCGTGTTCCACGATGTCGCCGGTCGCATTCGCCGGGCGAACCAGGCCTTCTCCAGACTTGTCGGAATTCCCCTCGATACGCTTCAGGGCATGTCATTCAAGAAGTTTGCCCATCCTGACGATCTCGACAGGGACGAGACGCTCTTCAATGCCGTTATTGAGGGTACACGCGATGGCTACTCCATCGAGAAGCGGTATATCAATCACCAGGGCGCTATCGTTCATGTGGTGATCCATCTGACAGCAATGCGGGATGCGGTGGGAAATATCGTGCAGTTGCTGTCACAAGTGCAGGATATCTCCGCGCAGAAGGAGAGCGAGCGCCAACTCGCGGAGAAGGCGGCGCAACTCGAGCTCGCCATGGAAGCCGTGCGTGGAGGGTTCTGGCACATGGATGTGGCGGCCGGCCGCTTCGAGACCTCCGAACGGCTGGCGCAATTTATTGGTGGACCGGGCGCTGGGCGGCTCGATCTCGAACTCTATCTGGCGCGGGTCAATCCCAGCGACATGGCCTCGGCTGATCTCACGCCTCTGCTTTTGGGCGAAGTCGATCACTCCTGTGCCGAGTATCGGCTCAACACCGTGTTCGGCGAGAGATGGATGCGCTGCGACCGTCGTCTCCTTCGCAACCCGGATGGAACTCCGCGCCGGATCGTCGGGGTCGCTATCGATTTCACGGACGAGCATATGCGTCTCAAGGAATTCGAGCGTCGCTCGGAAACCGACGCTCTGACCGGCCTTCTCAACCGGCGTGGTCTTGCCATGCGCTATCCGCTGCTGCCATCATCTTCCGGATGGACGGTGTTGCTGATGGACCTCGATGGCTTCAAGACTGTGAATGACGTTCACGGTCACTCCGCCGGCGACAAGGTGCTGCTGGAGACAGCCAGACGTCTGGAGCAGGACGTCCGCGCCGAAGACCTGGTCTGTCGAACGGGCGGCGACGAGTTCGTGATCGTCGTTGCGGGCGATCTCACTGTTGCAGATCAGGTCGCAGCCCGCATCGTTGAAGGCATGCGCGCACCTATCGCTGTTGGCGCAACAACTGTCGAGGTTCGTGCCACGATCGGGGGGGTCTGGATACCTGCCAAGACATCGCTCGACGAGCTTCTGGCCGATGCCGATGCCTTGCTTTACAAGGCGAAAGCTGCTGGCAAGGATCGGTGGCAGCTGCAAGCCAAAAATGTCCCAGCCGCTGCGCACTGATATGCCAGGTCGACAACTGGCCATGGTTCGATTGACCGAGGTCTGCCTGTCTTACAACGCCCTTTGGTAAAGCACGATGCATAGATTAAAAAAGGTAAAGCGCCGTGCGTCAATTAGGACGCACGGCGCTTTAATGGTTCGCGTTCCGATTATTCAGCCGCAGCCTGAATATCGACCTTGTCGAGGAGAATGAGCGGATCCTGCGATGCGGCCGCGAGATCGAAGATCCCAAGTCCGTTCGGGTTCTTCGCCTTGACGGTGACGGTGAGGGTGCCTGGCTTGAGGACGAAGGCGGCAAGTGCGTCGGTCGCGCCTCTCAACTGTGGCCGCTCGGCGGCGAGTTGCTGCATCAGGAAGCTTGCGCCCAGCGTCAACGTCGTGCGCGCTTGTGCTTCGCTGATGTTGTTCTGCAAAGCGTAGAGCTTGGTCAGGAGTGCTACCCCACCTTCATCCTTCCAGGTGAACTTGATCTCCCGACCCATCACGCTGAAAAGCGCTGCGTAAGCATTGGCGACGTCGAACGAGAAGAACTCTTTTGTGATCCCGCTCAAGAGGCCTGAGAGTTCGATTCGGCCAAAATCCTTGCCGC
>Ga0157371_10001228_pt1 | contig 27259 bp, 34 predicted proteins | sample C45metaG_FD_113462 | JGI IMG/M metagenome (GOLD analysis project Ga0157371, IMG submission 113462) | Corn rhizosphere microbial communities from Kellogg Biological Station, Michigan, USA - C4-5 metaG | ecosystem: Host-associated > Plants > Roots > Rhizosphere > Soil | place: USA: Michigan... | reverse complement strand
TACTCACCTTACGCTGCAGCACTACGTACCGGGTGCCTGAGCGCGTAATTTTTTCTTTGTAGTCGCTTGGTTTCCCGCCAAGCAGATCGCTCAGTGTCGATGCCACTTCGTCCGGCTTCTTGACAATGCCCGGGTCAGCAAAAATGGTATACAGCTTTTCGTTTAGCACAATAGGCACGGTACTGTCACCCATATGAGCCGTAATCGTACCGCGTTCAGCAGGAATTTCATATTCTTTCAATTGGTCACTCGCCGCAGCGCGCTTATAAAAGTCATAACGGATTACCTGCAGGTAAAAGGCTCGCAGCATGAAACAGCTAATAATCACCAGCAAAATAACATACCACACGTTGGTACGCTTTACCGACATAGAGGGTGAATTATGCTGAGGCCCCATCTTGCTCCTTATTATACCCTAAGAATAAGCGCTTAGAGGCGTGTTTTGTGGGCCGTTAGTCCTGAATAGTGCCGGCGGGAGTCACCGTTGCCATACTCTTGGCGACATCACTGTTTTCGATGCGGTCAACAGACTGCAAGCGAGCCGATGCTACTTCGAGATCATCATGCTCATCAGCAAGTTGTGTTTGTTTTTGCTGCAAGCTGTTAATAGTGTAGCCATAGGCATTAGTTTTCGTAACCTGCGTAAGATACAGTAAACCCAGCAAACAAGCGAGCACGATTAAAATCACCGTGTTGCTAACTGGACCAAGAGCACGCTCACGACCGCGAAAACTTGCGGTATTCTGATTACGACTAAGACCTGCGCTTTTGCGTCCTGCCGAAAGTGAGCTTGAGTATGTCATTTTGTTTTGTATCTTTTCTTTTTGTTTTTATGTTTGGATCAAATCATCCTGGGTCCAATTCAAGACAAGTATTGGAGGAGACCGAGAATGATTCAGATATGCGTCAAATACGCCGAGCCGGACCGGTGCGGATTTTGGCACCGGTCCCCTGGCCTATTATTCGAGCTAAAATGCGGAAGTAGCTTAGGCTACAGTAACGCGGATTTTTTTAGCACGTGGGGTGAGGTTTACTACGCTGATTTGCATTGTAAGACCCTTTCTATATTTTGTTTTTTATTATTTTTGTTTGAATGCGGCGCGAAGTTTTGCACTTCTTGCTCGCGGATTGGAAACTATTTCAGTGTCGCTGCCCACGACAGGCTTTTTGGTAAGCAGCTGGATCGTTGCGTCATAGCGGTCACCACCAGCCTGTTTGAATGCATCCTTAACGATGCGGTCTTCCAGACTATGGAAACTAATAACGACGATTCTACCGCCTGGCGCCAGCAAGTCATCGATCCATATAGGCAAACTCTTGCGTAAAAGCTCGAGTTCGTTGTTTACGGCAATGCGAAGCGCTTGAAAGGTTCGCGTTGCGGGATGAACTTTGCTGTGCCCTGGCCATGCCTTGGCAACAATTTTGGCTAACTCTTGGGTCGTCTTATATGGCCGGTTGTTCACAATGAGTGATGCAATCTGCCTGCTCTTGGGGTCCTCGCCATACTTTTTGATCAATCGAGCCAAGTCAGATTCACGATACGTATTCACGATTCGTTCAGCTGTTAATGACTGCGTTTGATCCATTCGCATATCGAGTGGCCCATCCTGAGCTATAGAAAACCCACGACTCGCCTGGTTAAGGTGCGGTGATGATACGCCAAGGTCGGCCAAAATCAAATCGTACCGCTTCCCTTCGTCTTTGAGTGTTTCGCTTGCGGTCAAAAAGTCCGCCTGGCGTATATCCACTCCCCTGCCCTCGAATCGTTTTGTCAGTTCGACTATTGCGTTACTGTCACGATCGATAAGCGTGGTATTAGTTGGGTTGTTGGTGTGTTCCAGTACTTTAGCGGCATGTCCGCCGTATCCGCCAGTGAGGTCGAGGTATGAATCCCCTTCCTTTGGGTCAAGATACTGCAGCACTTCGTTTAAAAGGACCGGGATGTGTAAATGATTTTGTTCGTCTTGGTGCATTACTTGCTATTTTACCAATTTATTTTTTATTTTTGGTGTTTTTATTTTTGCAAGATCACCTATTCAGCAGCCAACTGTTTGTTTTTTTGTAGTTTTTGTTTTTGTGTGGCGCCCCGCCGGTAGGTATAGAAGAATTTTTTGAGCGAAAAAGATTTGAAAAATCTTTCATAACTTCTTAACTGTGCGGAACACCAAAGTTGAGAGACTTATGTGTGAGGTGGAGTTTTGGGAGGTGTTTTCCAAATAAAGAACTATGGTTTTTCAAGTGGTGCCATCGATCCACATGTTGACTGCCGAATAGCTGACCTCGAGTCGTATTGCTTTTGGTGCTACTCGTTTTGAATTGTTAATGTACTCGTCCTGCTATGCTTGCCTATTCAGCGCGCATTATTCGCCAGTATTTACCGACGCGGACAGCCATGACTTCCTTATCGATTCCTGCGTAGTCGAGCAAATGCTGTTCTATCGCGATACGACCTTGTTTTTCGTCGGTCGTCCCCTCTGTCTTACCCATTCGGAACTTCACGTTGAGGTCGGCAATCTGCTCATCGAGGATATTCCCCTGCAGTTGCGGTTCGACTAGCTCGTCCCATACCGATTTTGGGTATAAGTGGAGGTATTTCTGGAATCCTCGGGTAACTACCACTCCGCTTGCGAACTCAGCTCGAAGCTCAGTCGGTATGGTTAACCGACGCTTATCGTCAAGTTTGCGTTGAAAGTAGTCTACCGTGGCCATTGGTGTAATTAATTTGCTAGTGGTTATTTTTTATTTTGATGAGTAGTCCTTTTTCGAGCCTTCTTCTGGCTGTTTGGGCTACCCACGATTACCCACTGACGTCATCATACTACCCACTCTTACCCACGCACAAGTATCTTTTACTGAAAATAGTGGTGTTTCCTACACCACTTATCCACATATTAGAGTTATCCACAGTCCATCCACAACATCTAGCGTTTGCACCTGTTGTACGCAGCACTACTCCCCTGTTTTTCAGGTATTACTTAGTTGCCCGAAATAGTGGGGATACGTGTAATGGCAACGCTCAAATGGGCGTGCATGGGGTGTGGTTCGTGGTGCATATATGTACCTATCCAGCCAAAGCCTTGGTTGTATGCCTGCTGCATAACGGTACTGATTCGAGCATCAAATCGAGCCAACGCTACAAACATAAAAGCCATGACGGCAACAATTGCAACGCGGTGGCGTGCAATCTGTTCTATACGCTGATGAATGGTTTTAGAATCAATGAAATGATGGTGATGGGTTTGTTGCATTTTGTTTGTTTTTGTAGTTTTACAATACTACTCTAACAAAACATTAGCATTTTGTCAATTTCATGCTCTGGCATGTTAAGTGCGCTTGATCGCCAAGAATGCCGCACGCTCATTGGGGCTAAAATGCTCAATAGCATAGCGCAATGCGGTGCGTGGCATATGATGTGCATGCGCCAGCACAAAGGCGCGAAGTTGCTCTCGGTCGCGCTTGCCCGTTTCACGAAGCATCCAGCCCACAGCCTTGTGGATAAGATCTTGTTTGTCGTGCAAAAGTACCTCCGCAATTCGGTACGTATCGTCTACTTTGCCCGCACGAATCAGCGCCCAAGTACTAACAATCGCAATGCGTCGCTCCCAGAGATTATCTGATACTGCCAAACGATCAAGCACCACCACTTGCTCAGGATGCTTCAAAATATACTCGCCCACAACATCGCGACAACTCGAATCAACAATGTCCCAGCCATTCATTTGAGTCGCATGAGCAAGATAAAAGTCAAATATCGTGCGGTGCACTTCTTCGGATGCCCGTCTGCACCTATTAGCCAAAATAACGGCCGCCAGGAGTCGCACTTCGTGGTATGGATTGCCGAGCAATACCTCAATCTGCTCGAGTGACAGATCTTTGTACTGCTTAGCCACCCTGCGCAGCGCAGGCACGGTAATACCCAAGAAGTCATCACCTTCCCCATATCCCCCGGGCTGCACCTTAAAGAACTTGCGCATATTTTCTACATTCGAGAGCGGCTCACCTTCGCGCTTTAAGGCGGCAATAATTTCATTCGTCATACCTTTAGTATATAGCACTTGCACTTTGACCCGAGCTGCTGCTAGGCTTGAGCCACCAATGAGAATAAAACGTATCAACCAGCTTGCACCCATCGACCGGCCGCGCGAGAAACTTATCGCCAAAGGCACCGCCGCGCTTTCAGACTTCGAGCTACTCGAAGTACTTATTGGCACTGGAAACAGATCTGCAGATGTCAGCTACATTGCCCGGCAAGTGCAGGCGTTATTTCAAGGCGGAACAAACGCAGTAACGCTTGAGTCGCTCACGGCAATACGTGGCATTAATGTCGCTATTGCGAGCCGCATCTTGGCGTCGCTCGAGGTGGCACAGCGATATCTTGTGCGTGATGTCGAACGACTACGCACAGTCCGTGATATTATTGCCCGGTTTGACGACATTCGCAGCAAGCAGCAAGAGCACCTGGTATGCATGACGCTCGATGGCGGCCAGCGCCTAATCGCACAGCGCATTATCTCTATTGGCACGCTCGACTCGGCACTTGCTCATCCACGCGAAGTCTTTTCCAACGCTGTCACTGACCGAGCTGCCCATATAGTTGTGGCTCACAACCACCCATCGGGGGATGCCACACCCAGCACTCGAGATATTACACTCACACAGCAGCTTGTGGCAGCAGGCCTTCTTCTGGGTATTCCACTTCGTGACCACCTCATTCTTACGCGCACTGAATATTTTAGTTTTGACCAGCATCACATGTTGTGACGTATGGACCCAATAGCAACCTATGATATGATGCGCGGCAGCAAACGATAGAGGTTAACCATGACACAGGTTTTTTATGAGCAGCGTCGGGCAGCAGCACGCGGAACCGACAGCTTAGCGGCAGATATTACACGGCACATTCACGCCCGACAAAACTTAGGGAGCGCGGTTATTATTTGTGCACAGCCAATCCCAATGCTAAGCGCAGTTCGTAAGCAGTGGCTACGCCTTGCACGAACCGTTCAGCGGCAACGCGCTGCAACACTTAATGCAGATAAGATCCTAAAATATACTCGCAGCATCACCAAGATGCAGCATATGCGCTTCACGACAAAATCGCCGGGTATTTATCCCGATCATGACATTTTCTGTGTCACCAATCAATTAGTGCACACCATTCCTCAAGGCTGTCAGACTATATATCTGGCCGATCACCTTTCTCATAGCATGGCAAAAGACCTTATTCTCGTAGCCCCCACGCAAACTCTGATCGTAGACTACAAGCAGTACTCGGAGTGGGAAAAGCTTGGTCTACTACCAAAGCGAAGCCTCGAAGAGACGCTTGCGGCTGAGTGGAACCGCATCAACGCCTTCCTTGCCGACCAACAAATCGACAGTCATAATCTGCACACCGGCATCATGACTAACGTAACGGCTATGGACATTGCTCTCGATATTTTACTCGATACCAGCCACCAGTTTTTAGAGCTTGCCGACGTCTTTCAAAAGGCTTTGTCACACGCCAGGCCACTACGCCTGAGTAAGCCTGTCCGTATGCAATACGATTCGGTTATTTTGCTTGCACACAGAGTGCAAGCGCTTTCGCCAGGCGAATTCTCTCACCGCTTCCTGGATTCCTACAATGAAGACGACACGTTCTTCCTCTATGATAATGGCAAATTTGCTTCTGGTGAAACATTGCGCGAACGCCATACCCGATACATGCAGCATGGCCTTGTACGACTAGCGCAGGCGCTTATTCGGCGCTACTCCTAAATGGGACGCTCTTTGAAGTGCAATAGAAAGCCAATATAGCTGGCTACAATATGTACAATTAGCCAGATTACAAGCAGTGCAACATACTGAAAGAAATCAAGACGGATAAACGGCGCAGTCAATAACGCGCCGCCAATAATATAGTCGGTTTGATCAAATGGAAACCATCCGTGACCAGGTGCCACGCCACGCTGACGCTTAAAGAAGCTCTCGATAGCATCACCGCCGAGTGCGCCAATACCAAAGAGTGGACCAACAATCCAAATATTGAGCGCAAGATAGTCAACCTGACTAGTCCAGTCGTGCAAGACGGCACTATGCCTAATTGCCACTTGCTGCAGCCATAGCACGAGCGTAGCCATTACGATGCCGCTGAGTAATCCACGCCACGTTTTGTGTGCGCCGAAGACCCGCTTGCCGCGATATGTTTTGCCACCATCAATCGGCGCGTTATATGCTCGCAGACCGGGCAACTTAGCAACAATAATTGGAATCATATTGGCAAGGCCTGCCGGCAAGAAAAACCACACCGCTAAGAAAAGCTCTTTCATATGCCCTACGCCTTTAGTGTCTTGCTAATACGAATGAGTCGACCCAGTGCCGTGTAGCTTGCAAACACAGCAATCACTGCAATTGCCCAGCCGAGGTAGCCTATTAGTAGGCCAATTACAAGGACCGCCATGCGGACTTCAAAAGTAAACAGTCCGTCTTTAAACATATGGTTGAGCTTATGATGGTCGATTGTACCTTCCATCGACGCCACGGCAGCTTCGCCCTTGGCTTTTACGTAGCTTACACACAGCGATGCGCCAACAGCGACCGTTGCCCAGACAGCCATCTTAGAATGCGCTCCCGTTACCAAGAAATAGCTCGCACCGCCGTACAGCAGCACTTCCTTCATTCGATCAGTCGAAGCATCAAGCAGCATGCCTGCGTTGCTTGATCGTTTCTGGAGACGCGCTAATTCCCCGTCAAGCGTGTCAAACAAGCCAAAGATCACCAGCAGTAAAGCCGCCCACAGCGGATGTCGAGTGGCGATAAGAATTGCAATCGGCACATGCATCAAAAAGCCGAAAATCGTTACCGTATCAGGATGGAGTTTGCCGCCACTTACTGTATTAAGCGAGCGAGCGATGACGCGCATGCCACTTCGGACGGCGTCTTTCACTGCTTGTAGTGCGTTCATTGCTGATAGTATAGCATGTCACCGATAGCAGAGGCTACGCCTGGGCAACGGGGCTGTTATAAACACTTATGGCCTGTTCAACAGGGCCAAAGCGAAAAGCAGGATCTTCGTGGTCAATATCGGCGAAGTAAGCCCCCATCATCAAGTACCCGCCCCTGCGCACTCGCGGCAGCTCTCCGACGACTCCTTCACATACGCCAAAATCAGGGTCCATAGCAGTTACTTTGGGTTCAATCAAAAAGCTAATATCCCCTGGGTTATCCTGCGCTCCCTCATCTTCGGGAAAAGCTAATTTTACAAAGTGCCCGGTAAACTGCCCTGCCATGCGCTCAATAAGCAGTGTCTGCATAGCAATACTTGGCTCGCCAGTCTCTTTATCTATGTCAAGTACTGAAGCCGATAGGGCGATCCAATCGCCCTCACTCGTAAGGCGTGAAAAATCAGCTATAACGGCATTACCTAGATATTCCTCCATGTCAGCGCCGCCCATTGCTGGCTCAAATTCGCTCACGTCAAAGGTCGTTAGCGGCACAGAGTGATTGCCCGCATCCCTCACTTCATCTTGGGTGTACGGTAGTGTTGTAAAAAAACGAGGTACCCGTGGGCCCTCGTGATCATTCTGATTCATAGTTTTATATTATCCAACTCTTGTGTAAATTTGTCAATCTATGAGGTACGGATTAGGCGTTACGCGCGTGCCGTCACTAATCGCATCGAGCAATCGCATATCATCATCGTGCAGTCTAAATGTACTGATAGCGATGTTTTCAAGAATATGCTCAGGGTTTCGCGATCGCGGCAGTGGCACAAAGCCGTGCTGGATGCTCCAGCGCAGGAGCACTTGCGCTGGTGAACGACCACAACGCTCAGCGATTGCCACAATCGTAGGATGGTCGACAGCCCCCTGCTTAATAAGTGGGCTATACGCCTGCACGGCTATCCCCTGCTCTCGGCAAAACTCAACAATTGGCAACTGCTCATCATAAATGAGCGGGTGTAGTTCAATCTGGTTTACCGCCGGCGTAATATCAGTGTGCTTCAAGAGCTCACGCAGATGCGTCACGGTATAATTCGAAACACCGATTGCCCGTGCGCGGCCCGTGCGATAAATTTCTTCGAGTGCTCGCCAACTATCAAGCCGCTTTGCACTTGACGGCCAATGGATAAGATAGAGGTCAACATAGTCGAGCCCAAGGCGTTCGAGCGAGGCATCAAAAGCATGCAATGCAGCCTCGTACCCTTGGTCTTCATTCCATAACTTAGTCGTCACGAAGAGTTCGTCCCGGGCAATACCACTATTGCGAATAGCGTAGCCGACACCCACCTCGTTGTTATAGATACGTGCTGTATCAATCATGCGATAGCCGGCGTGTAATGCAGCCAGTACTGCATCATACGCAGCATCGTTATCGATCTGCCATGTCCCAAACCCTATCGGGGGCATGAAGGCGCCCGTGTTGAGCTGCTTTGTTTCCATGTATGCCTCCTTTACTGCCAGTATAGCAGGCAGGCCATGGCTCAAAAAGTCTAGGCGACGTCTATACCTTCGCCATAAAATTTCTCGAGGCGTTTATAGATTGATCCAGGGTGGCGACCAAATTCTTTACTCAGTTTTTTCAATTTTGTGCCTTTGTCAAAAAGCTTTTTTAACTTTGCATCGTCGTCATCAGTCCATGATCGGTAGGCGTTGGGGTATGTTTCGCGCATCTTGGCTAGCTTAGCCTGCCATGCAGCCGCCTTATCTGTTTTATCGTCCTGTTGACTCTCGTCTGGCAGGTTCTCGCCCTTATCTTCTCGTTCGTGCCATTCGGTAATATACGCTGCCTGCTCATCTAAAATCTGTGCACTTTTTGTGCGCAGTTCTACATCAATTTCACGAGCCAGCGGGCTCACCCGTAATGCCATCCCGTTAAGACCTTCAAGCACGAGATGCTGAATTCCCTTCACACGCGAAAGCGCCACGTAACCCATGCCTTCTACGAATGCGCGGCTCAGGTCGATACGCGCTGCGTCCAACGTCATACCCTGGCTCTTGTGCACCGTAATCGCCCATGCAAGGCGTAATGGCAACTGGCTCAGCTGGGCACGGCGCTTATCGCCATCCATAAGCTCCCAGGTATCTGGACGAATAGTAACTTCGCGGCCGTTAGTCAACACCACAATTGGATGGTCAGTAGCTTTTTCAAAGCCAATCACCGTTCCGAGTGAACCGTTGACGTATTTTCGCTCTTGGCTGTTCTTGATGCACATGACTTGTGCGCCTTTTTTGAGCTGCAACACCTCGGGTGCCAAGCAAGAACGCATCAGCTGCTCGATATATTGCTTGCCGCCACTCGTTTCCATCTCGTACTGATGGGTGTCATCATCGATCTCATCAAGATGCTCCAAGTTGACGGCATCAACATCGACGTTTACCGTCAGCAAACGCGTATATGGTGTAAATGGGTCGACAATAGCGTCAGCGCGAGCCTGCAATGCATCGAGCTGGCTTCGCTTAAGGACCCCTGCTCGTATACCGTTCAAAATATCGGTATACATCTGGTCCTTACTCTGTCGATATTGCTGCTCAAGATAGCATACGCTGAACACATTTTGGTTCCACACGTGCGAACCGGTCACAAAACTACCACCGCGTGAGCCCTGGCGGTTAACTGGTGGCAGCTGGAAGAAGTCGCCACAGAGCACAACCTGCATTCCGCCAAATGGTGACTCATCCTGGCGTACACCACGCAAAATCTCGTCCACCATATCGAGACGAAAGTCGTGCAACATACTGACCTCGTCAATCACGAGTACGTCAGCCTTATTAATAAGCTCCTGGCGCTGCTTACCCAGCTTCTGGATGGCTTCTGGCGTCACTGCATCAGAAACACCAATGCCGGACCATGCATGGATCGTTGTACCGTTAAGGTGCGTGGCAGCAAGACCCGTCGTAGCCGTGACGGCTACGTTCAGACCGCGGCGGCGGGCGCGACGAATAAACTCATTGAGTGTATACGTCTTTCCCGTTCCGGCGGCACCAGTCAGTAGCACCGACCGACCGGACTCCAAAATAGCCATAGCCTCGGCCTGTGTCACGCGTCTCTCCCTTTTATACTTACAAAGCTATTTCAGCTGCTGCGTCATCTTTTGGCGGTGGCAGTGGGCGCTTACCACGGATTTCGTAGCGGATACCCGTTAGCTGCGATTCCATATAATCATCGTTGAGCAAGTTCACAAATTTGCTCAAATCTTTAGTATTTTCGATGATAATAGCACCAGCTTCATCCTGCATCAACTGTACGCCGAGTTCATCAGCATGGTCCATAAGCTGATCTTGCGTAATCTCGCCAATTTCAACTTTTTGCAGTTTGTTAATGGCGGCTTTATTGCCCTTTACAAGTGACTGCATATCCATACCCTCTGCAAAGCTCAGCTTAAACTGCTCTTCAATTTCGGCGACCTTTTTAGCAGCTACACTATTCTTCTTGGCGTTGTAGCCAAATAAACGATCAAGCTTTGGCTGGCTAAAAACAAACAGGTCATCTTTGATCAAGAGCATTTGGTTGTCGGCAGGCACGCGAAGCGCAGCTGTATCAACAAATGGCATGAACTTGGTTTTTTGGACCATCCACACGCCGTCGCCCTTGAGCATTTGAGCCGTAGGCAATGCCTTAATAACGTAAAACGGATCCTTAAAGACAGGGTGCGTGCAACGAGCCACAATACCCTTAATGCGCTTCAGGTCGTGTTCTTCTTCCAAGAAGATTTCCATCTCTTTTTCTTGGGTGTTGATCCAGTGCATGACTTCGGCAAGCTTATCAACGTTTTCCCACTGGGTGCGCTGCAAGACTTTTTCTTCGCCTTCACCATCCTCAAAGTCACGGACAACCATGCCCTCTTCGGCGCCAGTCAAAACGGTGTTCAAAATTTCATCAATAAACAATGGGTGTAGCTGCTTTTCAATTTCTTTATCAAGCTGCGTGCGATACACCACACTGTTTTTGTTAATCAAAAACAGATCAATTTTTAGTTGATTTTTGTGTTGGTACAAGTTGTTGGCCCACGCAAACACATCAACAGGATGATACTCGCCGTCATCTACTTCTTCGTCTTGCAATGCAGCAATATCTTCAGCAGTTTGATGATGGATGCGCTCCTGTGCGGGCACATCTTTTTCAAGCTCTACTTTTTGAGCCGCAATTTCGTCTTCTAAGACGGTATTGTCAGTAGTCTGATCGGTCTTTACTACCGCATCATCGGCAACCATATCCTGATCCATGGGTGTTGTTACTCTCCAAACGTTATAAACCGCCTATGCGAGGCTTAAGGTGCCTGCATAGGCGGTTTTTATCTTAAGCGTAGTTCTATTGTACGACGCTATCCGCAAAAATGCTGCTGTAATTTTTCGGTTCTAGTATTTGGCGTTGTTGATCAGCATTTGTGCATAGACTGGGAACCACTGCCCGGGAGCTGGCGCACCAGCGAGACCGCACTGACCGTCAGACTCACCTGCCCGCTTGATCCACAAGAAAGCATCAACATTTGATGAGCCGGTCGTAGTAGTCGGCTTTTTGCCAAGCCCACGACCATCAGGGTTACACCATTCACCACCCTTGGCACCCTGGCCGTTGCGGCTGGTGTCGACGACAAAGGTTTTGCCAATCTTGGCAGCGATCTTATTACCGTAGGTAATCTCGTTTGACGTTGTCTGGAAGTTTGATACGTTTGTCGAGAATCCACGCGTCTTTGATACGCCAGCACGAGTCAGGCGATCACCCATCTCTTCTGGCGTAAAGCCGCCCCATGCTGAGTGTGCCGCGTCAAGATATACGTATGCTTTAGTTTGGCTCGCCAGTACGTTCACCGCATCATTAAATAGCGCGTAGCGTTCATCGTTTACACATGCACCCTGTGCCAGTGCGTCTGGCTCTACGATAACGATCGCTTTACGCTGACCAATACCAGCCGCAAAGTTACGAACCCACGTCTTGTATTCGGCCGAACTCTTGGCGCCACCAGCAGACTGGTTGCCACAATCACGGTTCGGAATATCATACATAACCAGCTGCGCCAATTGGCCCTTTGCTGCTGCGCCATCTACAACTGCTTTTACTGCTGCGGTTGGGTTAGGTGTCCAATCGCCAAACCATTCGGCAATCGGCTGTGACGATAATGCCGCAGGACGGCCAGCATTAGCATAGCTCGGGCTTACGTATAATGCCTGTCCGACTGGTGAGTCACCGCTTGGCGTTGGATTTTGCGGGCTCGGTGGAGTCGGTGTTGGTGTAGGCGTCGGAGGAGTAGGATTCTGTGGGTTTGTTGGCGGAGTCGGTGTTGTCGCCTTGGGGACTACCCACTTTTGTGCAGCCGTGCCATTACACTTCCACATCCAAATTTGCGTACCATTAGCGATACCGGCGTATTTGTCGTCCAAACAAAGTCCTGAGTTAGGGTTCACGATCGAGCCATCGCTCCCAACCTTCCATTGCTGTGCAACCGTACTGTTACAGTGATACAGCTGGACCGGTGTTTCTTGCGCCTTGCTTGCACCACGGACATCAAGACAGTAACCCTGTACGCGCAGCGTGCCATCACCAGGCATTGTCCATTTCTGGGCCACCGTGCTATTACATTGCCAGAGCTGAATCTTGTTGCCGTCCGCAACTTTAGCTGCGCTATTATCAAGACACTTACCGCCAATGCCGGTAATAGGGCCGACAGCCGTTGCCGCCTTGGTCATGAGCAAGGTTGCCGTACCAATTGCCGCAAATACTGCGACAACCGCTACCATTACCCATTTACTTTGAAACCACGAGCCGCCTGAGCCGCTCTTTGTGCTGGTGACCACCTTTGACCGCGTCTTTGCGGTGGTGGTGCGCTTTTTTGTTGCCATGCAGCGTACCTTTACGTTTGTTTGCTAATACTCCCAGCCTAGCATAAGCATTTTACGAGGTGCAAATAACAACAATAAAAAGTAGCAGAGATTGTTACAGTCGGTAACCCTTACGGGCTTCATTTGCCCAGTGGTCGGCCATTTCGTTGCCAGCATCGTTATTGTGACCTCGCACCCATTGCAACTTCACATTCGATTGCTTGTACAGCGGATAGACTTCTTTAACAATGTCGAGATTTTTAATCTCACCACTTTTTTTCTTCCAGCCGTTCTTTTCCCAGCCTGGCGCCCATTTGGTAATAACATTAATCCAAAATTCGCTGTCGGTAAAAATAGTTGCTTCTTCACCAGCTGCGCTTTCGAGGGCTGCAATAATAGCCTTGCCCTCCATGCGGATGTTAGTAGTGTTCTCTTCGCCGCCTAATGCGCACGGTTTCATGTCTTTAATAACAGCGTAACCGCCTGTTCCGGGGTTAGGTTCACAGCTGCCGTCGGTATAGAAAATAATCATATGGTTCATTCTCTCACAAAAAGCCTGATCTCCATACGCTATACTTAAAAACATGATTACACCTGAAACTATTGCACAATCTGGCTGGACTTCCGTAAGCATAGCGCCGCGCGCACTGGGGCAGACCAGTGAGCGGGTTAGCCCTGGATACGATCTGTTATCTATTCGCGCAGTGGCAACCAAGCTTAGGCAGGATGCCGCAAACCACCCAGGTGGTGAGCTACTAGTACTTACTCAGCTACGTCCGGCATGGGCTATCGATACACCGATTCACATGGCCTGCAGCAGCCTTGGACGCGTCATGAAAGCGCAAAGCGAGCATAACCTCGACAAGTTACCAGAGTTGCCAGACCATGACGGAGCCATGATCGTCAGGGCAACAGATTTTCCCACCAAAGAGGAAATGCTCGATTGGAAGCGACATGCCATCAACGTCGAAACTGGCCTTCCTTTTGCCGAGGATGGCATTAAGGCTATTGGCTTTGTAAGCATTGGCCGCGAAGATTCTAGCCTGTGTATTGGTGCAGTACCTCTTGATAACAAGCGGGCACATACTGCGTTTCATGCAGTACTTGGCGAACAGTTCTATGTCGCTTCGCCGACTATCAGTGAATCAAGCCGATAACTAGGCCCATCACCATAAACGTCACCAGCTCGTGTGTGATGTTCAAAAATGTTAGTGCCTTAGGGCGCATCTCGAAGGCATCGTGCGTAATAAAGCGCGTTGCCGTAAAGCCAAGCCATACCCAAAAGGCGGTGCTCAGTGAATCTTGCATCCACGAGTTGCCGTAAAAATGGTGCGCCAAAGCCACTACATGCGCCAGCACGTAGGCGCTAATAAAGCTGACAAAAAGCGTCAAGATCATAGCGCCTGCGGCATCACTTGCCTTGCCAGTCGGCTTAATTTTAGCGAGCTTCATCCACGTATTACCAAAGACCTTTGGCGTATACCAAATAGAACCCACAAGCATCGTCGAAAGCGTAGCCAAAACCACCGCCATCCAGTTAACTTCTACGTTCATACCCTACCCCGCATTACGTTACCGTCAGTATGCGCCGGATGACAGAGTGTTGTCAATCATACATTTATTCTTTAGTGCAGCCTACTGATGTATAGACTGTGGTATAGCGACTCAGCTGTTCGTCAGGAATCTTCGGACTGGACATATTTTTCTCTAGGGTCGCGCAAAAGCCCTTAGCCCTGCCGTTACTTCCCTGATTATCTGCAAGCATGTATAGCGCCGAGCCCAGCAAAACGAGTAATCCTGCAGAAATGGCAATAATATAGTCAGCAATTCTCCACTGGCGCATTCCTCCAATGAGTATCGAAGCAAATAATACAACCGAGCCCAATAATACTAAGCTGAGCGGAATGACGCCACCATATTTCTCGAGGTTTGAGAAAATTTGGAATTGAACCGAAACAAATGTAAAGAACGCCACAAAGATAGCCAAAATTTGAATTGACTGCAGCCTGTCGTATTTAGCGTCTGCCTCAAGTTGTTTGATACTCTCCTTGAGTGCATCTTTATCCTTCGTAATTTCAGAAAGTTGATCACTAAGTCTCTTAAGGCTCCTAGTATGCTCGTCAATAACCTCTCGATCGCTACTCCACTCCTGTTCACCAGCTTGCTCATCACCTCGAATATGCGGTACGGAAGTAGCTGTAAAGCCCTCGCCACGTTCGGCATCTTTAATTTTTTTGAGTAATGGATGCGAGGGCTTCATACTCGTATTCAAATTCTTGATCAATGTCTACTTCGCTGAACACCTTGCACGCTTCCTGAGCTCCGATATCATCATCAATACCATCAAAGCTGATCTCCTCATTCATTCCGATGGCAAAAATCTTTTTCTTGTTTCTTGCTTTTGTATACTCAACAACCTTACTACCAAGATGGTGCTCAAATGAGAGGTAAATATCTGCGAACTTACTCTTAATGATGTCAGGGCGTTGAGGCGAAAGATTCTGCTGCATAATAGCCATCACAGCAGTATCGTCATCCGGTGAGTCATTACCTTCGGGAACATAGTAACCACTGATTAACATGCTTAGATTCTTATACTTCTGGTCATCAAGAACAGAACTAATTTTTTTGAGTATGTCTAATATCCGTCGCTTAACCGCAGCTCCATCTTTGGCCATAGGCTTCTTATTCGGATACACAGTTATGAGAAGATCCTCTGCATCAATCCTTACCTGCGTTCCGCCACTATCAGTAAAGCTAAGGTATGCACTATTATCCTCGTAACGTTCAATTGTCTCCTTGAACTTAGGACCCAGCACTTTCAAAATGTCAGATGATATTTCTGAAGCGTTCGTCAGATCAAGCTGTTCGCTCAGGCCAAGGTTAAGCCTCACTACCTCGTCATAGAACTTAGACATAGCTAGCTAATTCTTCAATGCTTACACGCGTCTGCTCGGCAGTGTCGCGGTCGCGGACGGTGACGGTGTTGTCTTCGAGGGTTTGGAAGTCGATGGTTACGCAATATGGCGTACCGATTTCGTCTTGGCGGCGGTAGCGCTTACCAATATTGCCGTTGTCATCCCACATCACTGCGCCGAGTTCTTTGTGCAACATGCCGTAGACTTCGCGAGCTTTTTCGACGAGCTCTGGCTTGTTTTTGAGCAACGGTGATACCGCAGCCTTAATTGGCGCCAGGTGTTTTGGCAGCTTCAAGACAGTACGCTTTTCGCCGTTAATTTCGTCCTCTTTGTATGCGGCGACTAGTACGGCCATCAGGGCGCGCTCGACACCAAAGCTTGGCTCGATCACGTGCGGTACAAATGGCTTGTCACCGTTTTTAGGGCGGTATTCCATGCTCTTGCCACTGGCACGCTGAATGTTGCTTAAGTCAAAGTCAGTGCGATATGCCAGACCTAAAATTTCATCTTTACCGTGTGGGTATTCAAATTCGAAGTCAATAGTTCGCTTGCTGTAGTGTGCCAAGTCGTCTGCAGGAACTTCTAGCTCATGGATGCTTTCCTTTGGCAGACCAAGCGCTTCGAGCCAGGTGTGCACTTGTTGGCGCCATGCCTCAAAGGCTTCTTCCCATTTTGCAGGGTCAACAAAATACTCAATTTCCATCTGCTCGAATTCACGAGCACGGAACACAAAGTCGCGTGGACTAATTTCGTTACGAAATGCCTTACCCTGCTGCGCCAAACCAAATGGCAGGTCAGGATACAAGCTGTCTACAACGTTCTTGTAGTTGGTAAAAATACCTTGGGCGGTTTCAGGACGTAGGTAGCTAATTGAACTTTCGTCTGCGACTGGACCAACCTGGGTCTTAAACATCATGTTAAATTGTTTTGGCTCACCAAACGTACCCGTCTTGCCACAAGTTGGGCACTTTGACGTGTCAATTTTGTCGGCACGGAATCGGCCATGGCAGTTAGAGCACTCGACCAATGGATCGGTGAATGTTTCGGTGTGACCACTTGCCTGCCACACCTTTTGGTTCATTAAGATGGCGGCGTCGATACCAAACATGTCATCACGTTCTTCGACGAACATCTTCCACCATAACTGCATGATGTTGCGCTTTAGCTGGACACCTAAGGGGCCGTAGTCCCAGGTGCCTGATAAACCACCGTAAATTTCGCTACCCTGAAAAATGAAACCACGTCGCTTACATAGGCTCGCGATATCTTCTAAACTAATGTCACTCATAGTTGTTACCTCTTATAAAAGCTTGCTATTTTGGGATACGAGAAAAATGACTACAGGCTTACGCCACAGCCCCGAACCGATCCAAGATAGATGCTTTTTGGTATATGCATGAGTGTATTATATCGCACAAACCCCTGTTAGGCTACCCGGCTCTTGTAGGTTGTACTAATGGCGTACTCGGTCCATGCGGCTGCGTAGCCAAGGAGATTTGCAAACGGCCACGCCCCTTCGGGATCGCCGGGATAAAACCGCTGACCTTCATTCATGGCAAAAACAGATCGATCGAGCGAACCAACTTCTGGCGTGACAGTAAGGTGCGCTGGCACAACGATACCGCCAAGTCCACGTACATGCCGTTCAGCACAGTAGACATTGCCGTTTATTGAGATGCGTGGGCTGTCTCCCTGTCGATCGAGGCCAACAATATTTTCGTAATCATAGCGTAGTTCTTTTCGCTCTGCGCCGTACGGATTAAATGTGGTGGCTGGCGCATTATAGCGCCTGTAATTGCCGCCCCTGAGGGCGATTAATGCAGCCTCTCCGACGGTTGCGGCCTGCTCAAGCAACAGCTTAGCTTCTGGCGGTGCCTCAAAATTACCAGGACGATACATTTCTGTAATGGCGCGTAATTCTTCAGCCACAGCATCACGTGGGCGAACACTAAACTCTGGTGAGGTTCCGAGATCTACTGACATTGTATGCTACCCCCTTTTACGTGTTGCAATCAGTATAGACACGGCTGGCCACAAAATTCAAAATTTTGCGCCTCTGGTGCGCAACAACACAACAGGGGTGTTTTTAATTAAGATTTAATTAAACTGCCCACGTATTTCAATCAGTGGGGAGCATGCAGTCAAAAGTGCGCCAATGCCCTGCACTTGAGCAAGAACATTTGGAGTGTTGCCCGCAAATATCAAGCGCAAGAACTTGATGTGGTTCGCTGTAAAACGGCCACCATCTGGATGCGGCACAAAGGTCTGTTTTTCGGTGTCAAAATCGTACTGCATGGTGGCATCAAGCTTTTGACCATTGCTATCAGTATGTAAGTTTGGCGTGTGGCCGCCAAGGCGTACCAGCTGAGCCGTAAACCAGGTGCGGATCAATGGTAGTGGCACAATAGGTTCGTTGAGGGCCTCAAATGATTGTTGGAGGAGTTCAAAATAGCCTGCTTCGGGCTCGTCTTCGGTTAGCTTATTCAGCTGCTTAATCAGTTCGTAGCCCGTCATTGTTCGCTCAATATCCTGCACAATAACACCATAATGTTTGATGAGGCGTGTCGACGATAGGGTGCCCATATCGCCCCTGCCCTTTATGAACGTAATGTGGCTAACACTAAATAGTTCAATACCACCAGCGAGCTTAGACTTTACGCGACGCACGCCTTTGGCGACAACGCGAAGCTTGCCATATTCTGGCGTCAGCAAGGTCAAGATTCGGTCAGCTTCACCAAAGTCAGTTCGCCCCAGTACAATAGCGGTGGTTACGAGTTGTTTCATGACGCAGGTGTGTGGCTACGGACGGTGCTCAATAATTGCTCAAGTGAGGTTTGCGGCTTGTACAGCCATGAGACGACGCCAAGTTGCTCTGACACCACATCGCGGAACTGTCGCTGAATATGGGGCATTACATAGGTGTGCAAAACAACAGGCACCTCGCGCCAGTCGGCGTACGAACGAAATTCGTGCAGAAACGCTATGCCGTTAGAGCCTGGCAGCTGCAGCTCAAGCACAACCATGCCAGGACGGCGCAAATCAGCGGCGTGTATTGCCTCTTGTGCAGAGGTAACATGCGTCGTCGTATGCCCGGCCATTTCCAATGCTCTCACATAGGTGCCACCAAGCAGTAAGTCTGGTTCGATAACTAAAATATGCATAATATTAAATAAGTTGTAGTTGCTGGCTTGGCTGCAATGTAATTGCAAAGCCGCTCTGCCGGGCACGCTGCCCTACCCGCAGCTTGGTATCCATGGCACGGCTGAGGGCCTCGGCAACAAAAATACCCGCGGCGCTTGTTCCAGCCGCCTGCAACGGCTGTCCGGCGGCCCCCTGCAACTGTACAGCACGGCGCCAGTCTTCAGGAGCCATATCGTGAGCACCGTACCAACCGGCAATAATGCCCTTTGGCGTACGGTGTGTGGCAAGGGTTAGTGTTCGGCGAGAAGCCTTCTGAGCACCAGCCGCCTCAACAAGCGAGAAGCCAAGACTCAGCAGTGCTGCCTTGAGTCCAACATGGTGGGCCATGACCGGCCCGTAACGCCCGGCAATATCAAGCTCAATTGCTACGTCATATTGCTTGGCGTAGGCTTCGATAATATGCGCTGTGTCGACGAGTGTCGACGATACTGACACTGGTTCGAGCGGCAATGATTCTTGCGCCAAAAGTTGTAAGCCGAGCAAGTAATTGTCGACGAGCAGTAACGCGGCTTGTGATTGGGTTTTTATAAGCTGAGGATCAAGTGTACCCTGCTTTGCCAGTTCGGCAAGTTCGGCATGGCGAGCCATAACCGTCAGCGGCACCTTAAGCTGTTCGGCAACAGAAAGCAGTAGCCGCGTCTGCGACTTCTCATCAAATACCTGCTCATCAGCCGCCATATGCGCTGCCCCTCTTCATTACCCTTCTCTTTTAGTATAGCAGCTTTGCTATGGCGAGAATGTCATGTTTGGCAAAATGATGTTGTTAAAGTCTGGCGAGAATGACTTTGACTCAGTCCAGATCTTTAAGGTCATGTTGCGTAATGGCAAAACAATAACGACACCCTCTTTGTTCGGAGCAATTTGGCCGTCAATGCGAGCTCCAATAATATTTGGAACCTTAGGCAGGCTGTATGGTGAAATAGTGCCGGTCTTTAGCTGCACGAGGCTGCTGTACTGGCTCAAAACCTGGTCGTATGACTGCTGGACTAGCTGAAAACGCATCGCGTACGAGTTTTTGGTCTCAGACGTGTTCGGAACAAAGTCGGGCTGGAAGAATCCATTAAGGTTTGAGTCGTTGCTGCTTGGCTCGATGACGTAGGCGCTCCATGTCTTTGGGTAGTCTACCGTTACCGCACCAAATGCCGACGGGCCAACGTAGCGCTTTAATGGCTTTTTAGCCTCTTCTGCATACTGCTTTGCGTCAGCTGCCTGGGTGCGTTCTTCTGCAGCACTCACAGCTGCTGCAACCTTTTGGTCGCTATTATTTTTGTAATCTTGGCGCTGCGCGAAGGCCCAATAGCCGAAGCCCATAGCACCAAATAAGAGGAGAACGGTTAAGATCAACGGTATTAATAATACGTTAATCGCACCTCGTTCATTAAGTGTTTTCATATCGCTCATGGTATCGCAGTTTGAGCATTGCTGCAAGTACAATTACCCCTGCCACCAGACCATTTATTTGCAAAATTTATACAATAGTTGTATAAATTATTTACTCAAGTCAGCATATGAACCATACACCTATTTTTGTCAGCGAAATTACCAAAGATGGCCTTGAAACCATTGGATTTCTGTATTCACCAGATAAAGAAAACACCGAAAGCATGCTTCGCGTCACCCACGACGTACGAGATCCGCGCGTCAGCCGCGTTGACTACCTGCACGTTGCCGAGTGGCGGCGAGGTAACGGGCTCGGAGCACAGATGCTCAGATCGTGTGCGGCACACCTGCAAGATGAAGGGTTTCATTATCTTCGTAGTAACTCGCTTACTACCTCTGCTCTGCTTGCACGCAGACGTGCTTTTGGCGAAGAGGCACTACAATTTTACGATGCCGAGCATCCCGATGAGGGCGTACTTCCGCTCTCATTCGACCAAGCTTTTGACGTAGCCGAACGCGTCAGTGTCTTCAACGAGCTTCGTATGATCCAGCGCCGACGCTTCTACCAAGAGGACCTGCCAAACATAGAACTTATAAGTTCCATTGGCGTGCTCCTTAGCTTACAGACTATCCAGCTGGATGAGCGCGACCTGCCCGGCTACCGTGACTCTTTGTAGACTGCGCGCCATATTCGTACAAAAAGATTCCGTTGTACTTCGAGACGGGCGGCTTATCTGGGATAAAAAATGCAAAGCTCGCTAGTTTTACCGGGCGGGTGTGCCAAATCATAATTTTCTTGTCGAGACGCCCCATCTGGCGCTGTAGCATAAACGTAAAAATACCGTCGGCTTGTGGCCACTTTGCCTTCCATAAGTCGTCCCAAATAATTGTCACGCGTTTACGGTACCGCCAACAGCGGATTCGAGCCACTAAAACCAACACCGGGTTTAGCTCAACGCCAACTACAAAAAGTCCGCGTTCGGCAGCAGCCTTCATAACCCGACCATCGCCTGCGCCCAGCTCTAAAAGGGTCTGCCCTGGCTGCAAATCAAGCATATCCAGCGCCGTATCAATTTGCTTTTGCAAAGTAGGTACATATGGCGGGCCAACAATCACCACCAGACCAAATAATAAGATCAGAATACCAATAATGAGCAGCAAGATGCCCATTATGCCGTCCCGCCACCATCGGCCTGCAAACGGAGCTTCTCGAGTCGATTTTCCGCCTGAGACACATATGTTTCGAGTTCGCCGACTAGCTGTAAACCTTTTTCATAGAGTTTCACGGCGTCATCTACCGAAATGTCTGACTGCTGCAAACGCTGCAGCACGGTATCTAGTTCAAGACTGAGGGTCTGGTAATCAGGTTTCGCTTTTGTCGGCACGCTACAACTCCTTTAATGTTACAGAATCAATCGTTGCTGCGATCTGTGCATCAGCTAGGTCAATAACAACCCGCTCACCCTGCTGCACGGCAGCGCCACTACGGACCACTCTATCATGACTCCTCAGAATCGCATACCCACGTGCCAGTGCCGCTCGCGGATCATAGGCCTTCAGCACTGTATGACGCGCCGTCAACTCCTTGCGTGCGGTGCCAACAACAAGGCTCGTAGCATCTAGAAGCACCTGAGAACGATGCACAAGTTGCTGCCGTACCGACTGCAATGTATGTGCCGCCACATCACCAAGACGGTGGCGCTGAGATGCCAAATGCCTGAGTACCGCCTCACGGTCTGGTACCAAAAGCTCGGCAGCATTACTCGGCGTACTAGCCCGCACATCTGCAGCGAGTTCAGCGAGGCTGGTATCTACTTCGTGGCCAATCGCTACAAGTGTCGGTACGCGACTCGCCGCCACCGCACGTGTCACTTGCTCGGTGCTAAAGGCCTGGAGGTCGTCGGGACTACCACCACCGCGCGTAATGACAATCACGTCTGGCACTTCGGCGAGCTCATTCAACTGCTGCACTGCTTGTACAATTTGCTGCACGGCAGGCTCACCCTGCACTTGCACGTCAACATGCAAAATGTGCACACCACGCCAGCGTGCCTGCAAAATTTTCATAAAGTCGCGGTATGCCGCAGACTCACCGGAGGTGATGAGTCCAATCGTTTTGGGTGGATACGGCAATGCCCGCTTACGAGACGGATCAAATAAGCCTTCGGCCTTCAGTTTGGCTTCAAGCAAAGCGGCCGCCTTCTTAATGGCCCCCTCACCCGTTGGACGCATCTGCTGCACCGTTACGCTAAATCCGTAGAGCGGGTGCAACTTTGGTACGCCACTGACGGCCATTGTCATACCGTCTTCAAGCGGTCCTGGCAGCTGATATGTCGTGCCGAAAAAGCGCACAACAGCGGTATCGTCTTTTAGGTCAAAATAGACCCAGCGGTTTTTGCTAACACGAAAATTAGCCAACTCACCCGTCACCGTTACCGATGGATACGCGTACTCGAGGGTCTGGTTGAGTAGCGCTACAAATTCGCTAACCGTCACCTCAAGCCCATTATTCATGATGCATCAGCTCGTGTACTTCGGCACGATCTTTAGGGTTACTCCGCAAATTCTTGTGGTAGTAATAGTAGCCTGCGGGCAGCTGGACCACCATATTCAAAACACGGTACATGACAGTAACAGGAATGCTCAGCGCAGCAGGCACGCCCGTTGCAGCCAAGGTTGCGGTCATGAGTGCTTCATAAATACCGACGCCGCCTGGCAATACTGATACCAATCCGGCGAAGTTGGCGATCGAGTACGCCAAAATAATCGAGCCCAGGTTAACCCAATGCCCAAACGCGATATACACCACGTATACGGCAAGCACTTCTACTAAGTTAGCTACAAACGCCCAGAAAAACGGCCACTTTAGCTGCTTATATTGTGACTCAATTAACTTGTAGTTATGATGCAGTTCTTCAACGCTCGCTCGGGCTTTAGCGACGTTAATTGTTTCAGGGTGGCGCGGACGGAACAAGTGGATGAACCAGTTAAGCGCCTTGGTAATTGCCGTAAATGAGGCGTTAATGCGGCGCTCGTGACCAATAATCATCACAAAAGCTACCGTACCGACAATGAGCAGCGTCGAAACTGAGCTCATGACTAAAATAACAAGATTGTTTACGCGGCCGCCGATTGCCATAAACAAAAGACCCATGATCAGTAGAATCTCGAACGACAAAAATAGTAGCATGAGCTTCATGATCTGCACTAACGTTGCCTTTGCACCCGTAATATCCTTGCCGCGCATGCGCATTCCGTAATATGAAATGCCCGAGACGCCCCCGCTCGGAAATACACTGTTCACAAAGTTCAGTTCCAAAGACGTTTTAAACAAAAACTTGTAGCTCAGATTATTGCCAACAACCTTAAACAATCCCCTGTAGAGTCGCGCCTGGGCGTCATAATTGAGCCATTCAATAGGAATTAGCAGCGCCAGCGCCCACAAGTGGACTTTCTTTAGGTTATCGAGTGTATCGATCAGTTGGTGCCTCACAGCATAAATCAGTACGACAAGCGCCACCACCGTCAATACATTGACGATCAATTTCCAGCGGCGTTTTACAAAAGAGGCTTCACTCATATCGGTTCATTATAAACTACCCCTCGACGGCCAGTATGCAACTTACTGTTGCGCTTTTTACATTTTTAACCTGATATACGGTATACTAGACAACAGTTATGCAAAGTATGTTTATTTTAGGGCGTCAGCCCGCCATTGGCCGTGCCGAGCTCGAAAGCTTGTACGGCTCCGACCACGTACAGCCTCTTGGCGATAGTATTATGGTCAGCGATCTTGCCCCCAGCGACATCGCTTTCACCCGTCTTGGCAGTAGCGTCAAATTAGGCGCCTACCTCGGCCTCATCGAACGCGCCGCCATGGCACGCATTCACGAACAGCTCGAACCACTTGTCCTCGAAGCCGTCAAAGACCTTGCCGAAGGCAAAATCCAGCTTGGCATTAGTAGCTATGGCGTCAAGACATCACCAAAGCAACTGATGGCCATCGGCCTTAATCTCAAAAAGGCTCTCAAAAAGGCTGGCCATTCAGTGCGCCTTACACCTAATCAAGACAATGAGCTCTCGAGCGCCCAAGTACTCCACAATCACCTCACTGGCGAGCGTGGCATCGAGCTCCTGCTCGTCCGCAATGGCGCTGACATCGTCGTAGGCCGCACCACTAATATTCAAGATATTAACGCCTACGCAAAACGCGACCAAGAGCGACCTAAGCGCGACGCCTTTGTCGGTATGCTGCCGCCAAAACTGGCACAGACTATTATCAACCTTGCTGCTGACGGTCTTGACCCTATGACCGAATACGCTGTTCTCGACCCCTTTTGCGGCACTGGCGTACTCCTGCAAGAAGCGCTCCTCATGGGCTACAGCTCATATGGTACTGACCTCGAGCCACGCATGATCGAATATTCCGAAAAAAACCTTGCCTGGCTACAAGAAAAATACCCCGTCGAAGGCACAATTGCACTCGAAGTCGGTGACGCCACCAACTTTACGTGGTCGCATCCCTTCACCACCGTCGCTTGCGAGACCTACCTTGGGCACCCGCTCGCCAACTGGCCACGCCCCGAAAAATTGCAGCAAATCATCGGTACCTGCAACCTCATTATTGAAAAATTTGCCCGTAATATGGCGGCACAAATCCCCAGCGGCACTCGCCTCTGTTTAGCCGTTCCGGCCTGGATTAACCCAAATGGTAGAATTCATCATCTTCCAATGCTTGACGACCTCGAGAAAATGGGGTACAATCGTGTAAGTTTTATGCATTCCCGTGTGGAAGACATGGTGTATCATCGATCTGATCAGATTGTCGCCCGCGAGTTGCTGGTAATAACAAGGAAGTAAATTTTATATGTCACACGTCAAAGCTGGCGGTACAGCCAAAAACCTCAAAGACAGCCCAGGCCAGCGCCTTGGTGTTAAGTTGTACGGTGGTCAAAAGACCCGTACTGGTAACGTAATTGTTCGCCAAGTTGGCGCAACAAAGCGTGCTGGTAAAGGCACTAAGCTGAGCCGCAACTTCACTATCCACGCCGACACCGAAGGTGTTGTAACGTACAAGACTCGTCGCGTACGCCTCTTTACGGGTAAGAGCGTTAAGCGCGTTGAAGTTACCGTCGAACAGCCAGCAACTAAGTAGCACTTCTTACTTTCTTGCAATTACCAAAAACCGCTCATCACTGAGCGGTTTTTTTATTATCGCCGGCGTTCTAAGCGTCGACGCATCTGCGTAAGATCATTGGCTGTATAGGTCCGAAATACCGATTCATTGTCGGTATACTCTGCGGCAGCCGCAACAGACTGCGGGCCACCTTGTGCGTTTTGCAGTGCATGAGTGCCCAAAAGCACCACAAACGCATCCACGAGACGCTCGTACTCATAGCGTGGCGGTGCGTTCCGCATATACACTGCAATATGCGGTAGCTGGCCAGCCCCAAAGGTATAGCAGGCAGCCACCTCTAGCACATGGTCACCATCTGGTACTGGAGCAAAGAAAGGGCGCTTGGCGTCCGGCTGCAATGGAATCATGCGCTCAGAAGCGCCGTAGGCGCTATACACGTGCTCATGGAGGGGCACAAAAGCCTCATGAGCCATCACAGCAAGACCATCCTGTTCTAAGTTAACACTAGTCAGCACACCGCGCGCCTCTCTTGAAACACCAATACCTTCCGGTAAGTTAGTAACCGTTTCCACATGGAGGTTCATGGAGCGTGGAACTTCAAGAGACATTATTCAGCCCTCCCTTGTGACTTTCGCAGAGCGATAAGTTTTTCCAGTGTGTATTTTCCATATATCGAACTCTCTGAATTAATACTTAGTGATGCTTCTATCTCACTGCCTTGACCGCCGTAGCGCTGCAAAACATACTCCCCCACGGTCGCAAGCATATACCGGGCCATATCTCGGTCATTCTCTGGTATCGCCGCTTTACTTCGTAGAAAAATAGATGCTGCTCGCTTCGTGGCACCGTACGAAAATACACCCGCCATTTCAAGCTGATCACTATCTGGTACTGGCGCAAAATAGAGCCTCGTCACCCCGGGCCAAACAGAAGTCATAGTCTGTTCTGCGTTGATGAAACTATATAGGTGCTCATGAAGCATTACTGGCGCCTCAGCAACAATCATAGAGTTATTAGCAAATCCCGACAAAACTCCTTTTACAGGATAGCTGCCTTCGACAGTCATGCCCCTATAAGCAGTAGGGATATCTTCCAGCCCATAGGACTGGACAACGAGACCAGGGTAATCTCGATAGGATTCAATATGCTGACCCATAGAACTTAGGCTGCCGTAGCCTCCGTGGAAGGACTTACAGGTTCTGGGAGCGGCACGATATTATCAGCAAGTTTATAAAGGCGTAAAGAATCTGTCTTGATGGTTTCGTCTCCGCGCAATACCGCGGCAGCCGTGCGGTGCGCGCCACTTTCGGTGGCATATAAGATCAACCCATTTGGCTGAACATAACCACTCACCCGCTCTAGCGGAGGAGCCGTATGAGCTTCGCGGTTACGGTAATCCTCAATAACGTCTCGACTCTCGACAGTGCGACCAGCCTCGTCTACCTTACCTCCCTCAACACGACCCGCTTGCCATGAACCAAGCTGGGCAGCATATACAAAGTTTTTGACGGGTAATTCAATAGGCCCCTGGCCTTTTTCTCGAGTAATCATTACCCACTTATCATCCTCAGGTAGATGCCGATCCACTTCACTGAGCTGCATAAAGTGCGTTTCGTCCATTCGGGGGCCAGCTAATGCCGCCTCTTGGATTGCAGTAGCTTGAGGCGCTTCCACATTTAATGCAAGCGCTTTTGGTGCGCGCTCCATAGTTCCCAGGCGCTCATATATTGCATACCTGCTCTCTATATCATCTTCAAGCTTACGGAGTGCCTGGCTTGCTGCGCTGAAGCGCCCCTCGTCTTCTGTTTGGCGGGCCTCGCTCAGCT
>Ga0157371_10001226_pt1 | contig 27268 bp, 24 predicted proteins | sample C45metaG_FD_113462 | JGI IMG/M metagenome (GOLD analysis project Ga0157371, IMG submission 113462) | Corn rhizosphere microbial communities from Kellogg Biological Station, Michigan, USA - C4-5 metaG | ecosystem: Host-associated > Plants > Roots > Rhizosphere > Soil | place: USA: Michigan... | reverse complement strand
AATGTTATCCAAATGTCATAGACCTAATATTAAAAGTTATTAACATTTTTTGTAACCTTAGTGTGCATTTTACATCATTTTCTTCGATATGTTGCAATAAAGAAGTAGATTTGCTCTCGTAAAAAAATCAACACCCCAAAATGAGTGCAGTAGAAATAAATAAAGATACCTATCTGAAGTGGTTTGAGTCGATGTTGCTGATGCGCAAGTTCGAAGAGAAAACCGGTCAACTTTATGGACAACAAAAAATCCGTGGATTTTGTCATTTATATATCGGTCAAGAAGCGGTAGTAGCCGGAGCAATCTCTGCAATGCAGCAAGGGGACTCCATGATTACTACTTACCGTGATCATGCTCATGCACTGGCTTTGGGTGTAAGTGCAGATAGCATTATGGCAGAGATGTATGGTAAAGCAACGGGCTGTTCAAAAGGAAAGGGTGGTTCCATGCACATGTTCAGCAAAGAATTTAATTTCTATGGCGGACATGGTATTGTAGGTGGACAAATTCCACTGGGTGCGGGTATTGCATTTGCTGAAAAATATAAAGGCACAAATAATGTAAATATTTGCTACATGGGCGATGGTGCTGTTCGTCAGGGCGCTTTAAATGAAGCATTTAATATGGCCATGCTTTGGAAACTTCCTGTTGTATTTGTTTGTGAAAATAACTTTTATGCAATGGGTACTTCTGTAGAGCGTACCACAAATATGACTGATATTTATAAAATAGGTTTAGGGTTCGATATGCCTTGTGCTCCTGTTGATGGTATGGATCCGGTTGCAGTTCATAATGCAATGGATGAAGCGATTCAGCGTGCAAGAGCCGGTGAAGGGCCTACTTTCCTGGAAATGAGAACTTATCGTTACCGTGGACATTCTATGTCTGACCCAGCTAAATATCGTACTAAAGATGAATTAGAAGAGTATAAAGCAAAAGATCCTATTGAGGCTGTAAGAGAAGTTGTTTTGAAAGAGAAATATGCAGATCAAGCCTGGATTGAGGAAATCGAAGGTAAGATAAAACAGATTGTAGACAATGCTGTTAAGTTTGCAGAAGAATCTCCTTTTCCTGACGCATCAGAATTATATACTGATGTTTATGTACAACAGGATTATCCTTACGTTAAAGATTAATTAAGAACGCATTTCAATAGATATTATAGAATGGCTGAAATAGTTAGAATGCCCAAGATGAGCGACACCATGACCGAAGGTGTAATGGCTAAATGGCATAAAAAAGTTGGCGATAAAGTAAAAAGCGGCGATGTAATGGCCGAAGTGGAAACCGATAAGGCAACCATGGATTTAGAATCATACTGGGATGGTACCGTATTATACATTGGTGTAGAAGAAGGTAAAGCCGTTCCTGTTGATGCTATAATTGCTGTAGTTGGTAAAGAAGGTGAAGATTATAAAGTTGCCCTTGATGCTGAAGAAGGTGCTACACCTGCTAAAGTTGAGCCAGCTGCTGATAAAAAATCTGAAACTCCGGGTGAAGAAAAAAAGGAAACGTCATCGGCTCCTGCTTTGACTGATGCAGATCTGGAAAAACAAGGAGTTACAGTTGTTCGTATGCCTTTATTGAGTGATACGATGACAGAAGGCGTAATTGCTGAATGGCATAAAAAAGTAGGTGATAAAATTAAGAATGATGATATTCTTGCTGACGTAGAAACCGACAAGGCTACTATGGAAGTTATGGGTTATGCTGAAGGAACTTTATTACATATTGGAGTTGAAAAAGGACAAGCCGCTAAAGTGAATGGTATTATTGCTATTGTAGGTCCGGAAGGAACTGATATTAGTGGAATACTTAGCCAGGGCGACGCACCTGCAAAACCAGTTGCTGATAGTAAATCTGACGCTCCCGTTGAAGAGAAATCTTCTTCGTCAAGCCAGAAAGAAGAAACTCCTGTTGCTTCGGGAAGTACTGATCGCGTAAAGGCATCTCCTCTTGCTAAAAAAATTGCTCAGGAAAAAGGAATTGATCTTAGCCAGGTTGCTGGCAGTGCAGATGGTGGTCGTATCATTAAAAAAGATATTGAAAACTTTAAGCCTGCTGTTAAAGCTGCGGAATCTTCTTCAGCCCCAGCTGCAGAGAAAGCTGCGCCAGTGATCCCTCAATATGTTGGTGAAGAAAGGTTTACAGAGAAGCCAGTATCGCAAATGCGTAAGGTAATTGCTAAACGTTTAGCTGAGAGTTTGTTTACTGCTCCACATTTCTACTTAAATATTAGTATTGATATGGAAAATGCTATGACTGCGCGTACGGCTATTAATTCAGTGGCTCCAGTTAAGGTTTCATTCAATGATATTATAATCAAGGCAGTTGCTGTTGCATTAAAACAACACCCAGCGGTTAATTCGTCGTGGCGTGGTGATAAAATTCGCTTCAATGAGCATACTAATATTGGTGTTGCAATGGCTGTAGAAGATGGTTTATTGGTTCCTGTAGTTCGTTTTGCAGATGGTAAGTCATTATCTCATATATCAGCAGAAGTTAAGGAGTACGGACAGAAAGCGAAAGCTAAGAAATTACAACCGGCGGATTGGGAAGGTTCTACTTTTACCGTTTCAAATCTGGGTATGTTTGGTATTGATGAATTTACATCAATCATTAATTCTCCTGATGGTGCAATTTTGTCTGTAGGTGCAATACAACAAATTCCGGTTGTTAAAAACGGAGCAGTTGTGCCAGGTAATGTGATGAAGCTGAGTTTAGGCTGTGATCACCGTGTTGTTGATGGCGCTACTGGTGCTGCCTTCCTGCAAACACTTAAAGGATTGCTGGAAGAGCCAATAAGATTATTGGTGTAATCAGATTACGAACGGGATCTGAAGTAAATTCAGAGCTCTTTCACATATAAAAAACTAAGGTTGCTTGTGTATAATACAGGCAACCTTTTTTATGCTTGTTACTTTTCGTACTTTTGCGCTCATGTCGAATATCAAACCCTCTTTAGCAAAAGGAACCAGAGATTTTTCTCCACAGGAAATGGTAAAACGCAACTATATTTTTGATACTATTAAAGCAGTATTTAAAAAATATGGATACTCAGAGATACAAACTCCATCTATGGAAAATCTCTCGACCTTAACTGGAAAATATGGCGATGAGGGCGATAAGCTAATATTTAAGATTTTAAACAGCGGAGATTTTCTTTCTAAGGTAAAGCCTGAACTGCTTGCAGAGGCGAATTCAAATGCCGTTATATCTTCAATTAGTGAAAAAGCGCTTCGTTATGATCTAACTGTGCCTTTTGCACGTTATGTTGTGATGCATCAGAATGATATTTCTCTTCCTTTTAAACGCTTTCAGGTGCAGCCGGTATGGCGTGCTGATAGACCACAGAAAGGTCGCTATAGAGAGTTTTATCAATGTGATGTGGATGTTGTAGGGTCAGATAGTTTACTGAATGAGGCTGAGTTTATACTGATCTACCAGGAGGCCTTGAGTGATCTTGGATTAAAGGATTTTTCAATTAAAATCAATAACCGCAAAATATTATCAGGAATTGCTGAAGTTGTAGGTAAGCCAGAATTAATAATAGATATGACTGTTGCCATTGATAAACTTGATAAAATAGGTTTGGATGGCGTTATTAAAGAGTTATTGGAGCGTGGATTTACCGAAGCAGATATTGACAGGCTCAAGCCGGTTATTTTACTTGAAGGTACTAACGAACAAAAACTGGATAGTTTAAAAACTGTGTTGTCTATTTCTGAAACAGGACTGAAAGGTGTTGAAGAAATAGAAACAGTATTTGATTATGTAAGTTCAATGCTTAAAGACAGCTCATCAATAAGCCCTAATGTTGAATTAGATATAACTCTTGCCCGGGGTTTAAATTATTATACAGGTTGCATATTTGAAGTGAAAACCAATGAAGTTGCCATGGGTAGTATTGGTGGAGGAGGAAGATATGATGACTTAACCGGTATGTTTGGCTTGAAAAATTTAACTGGAGTAGGAGTATCTTTTGGTGCAGATAGAATTTATGACGTATTACAGGAACTGAATCTTTTTCCTGAATCTGCGGCTGCAGGTACAAGAGTTTTGATTAGTAATTTTGATAAGGAGGCTGAAAGATATGCACTGCCGATCTTACAGCAATTGCGAGGTGCAAACATTGCTACTGAACTGTATCCATCTTCAGGTAAGCTTAAAAAGCAAATGAGCTATGCAGATGATAAAAATATTCCTTACGTAATACTTATTGGCAGTGAAGAAATGGGTAATGGTGTGCTAACATTGAAAGATATGAAAAGTGGACAGCAGGAGAAATTAACTGTTGCAGCTATTATTGATCAGTTAAAATCTAATTAACCTTTGACGGGGCCATAAAGATTTCAAGATTTCGTTTTGCTTTTGCTCTGATTTTATTCTTTAAAAATCCTGTCCAACCTAATATAAGTCCGGTAAATCCAAGGGCCTGTTTTGCCCATGTGTAAAAATCAAAATGATCAGTATGTTTTGTAATTTTTCCGTTTTCTATTAAAAAGGAGGCCTTAATTCGATTAATCACCTTATTCCCTGTAGCAGAAAAAGTATAATATGCATCCCAGTCAGCATTCGCCCCAAACTCATTTCCGGAAATATTTTTGAATTCTATTCGCATATCCTTACCGCTTTTAATTAGCATAGCCCACATAGAGCGGACCTCATTTGCGTCTAAATTTGTAAATACAGAATCATTAAAGATGGCACTATCTGCATAGCAATCCTGCATTGCCTGTACATCTTTATTTTGAAAACTAGTATAAAAGTGACGGATAAGTTCTTCATTTGGAGTCATAGCATTAGGCTTTATCTATTTAAATGTAAGTTTTACCAGCCAAAATACCATCAATTTTATCTAAAAGATCGTCAATGTCAAATGGTTTAGCAAGAAAACCATTTGGTTTGTATTCACCATGTTCAATATTTTCCTCCGTATACCTGGCTGATATCATCAGAACCGGAATCTGATCAGTATTTTTATCAGATCTAAGTACTTTTAACAATTCGCGGCCGTCGCCATCTGGCAGCATAATATCAAGGATCAGTAAGTCTGGTTTAAGCTGCTCAATATGAAACATCATATCCGCACTCTTACTAAGGCCGGTTACATTATATGCTTCACTTTGTAAAATGAGGGTGATCACATCAAGGATAGCATGGTTATCCTCGATAACAAGGATGTTTTTAGAATTAATAGAGCCTTTTGCCAAAATAGAGATTTTTAATAAACACAAATATATTCAAGTTGAATGATTTGTTTATTGTTTATTTAAAAAATTTGAACAAACTATAACAATGGCATGCTTAATGTCTTTGGTTTATATGTTGTAGTATTTACTATAGCTTTAAGTTCTTGTAAAATGGCATATAGTCCAAAGTTTGTACGGTTAACATAAATAAAATGCTTCACCCCTCTGGCTTGTTTAAATTCAGCCATTTTGGATATTTTTTCACCATAGGAATATAGTTGAGCAAAAAAATCCGGATTATCAAAGTTGAATACCTCACTTGTGTATGGTCTCGCAAATAGCTCAATCATTTCGCGATAGGCTTTATAGTAGAATTCAATCTGCTCCTCATTGTCCTCTTTATGAATCATTTCCAGTTTTCGAAATGCTTCAATGGTTTTGGCTTTATCTTTAATCACATCCGTGGATATGAGTGCGAAAAAGGGATAATAGAAGTCATCAGGCATTTCTTTTATACAGCCAAAATCGATAACTGCGAGATTTTCTTCAGGAGTAATTAAAAAATTTCCGGGATGAGGATCTGCATGAACTGCTCTCAATTCGTGTTGCTGAAAATTATAGAAATCCCAGAGAGCCTGACCAATTTTGTTGCGTAACTCCTGTGAGGGTTTTGTCTTTAAAAACTCTTTTAGATGAAGACCATCCATCCAGTCCATTGAGATAATCTTCTTTCCTGACAGTTCTGGATAGTAGGTTGGGAAAACAACATTATTAAGGTTTTTGCATGCTTCGGAGAACTCAATAGAACGTTTTACCTCCAGTTCATAGTCGGTTTCTTCTAACAAACGTTCTTCAACTTCTTTGATGTAAATGTTCAATTCTTTTTCACTCATTCCTAATAAGCGGAAAGCAAACGGTTTTACCATTTTAAGGTCAGAAGAGATACTGTCGCCAACACCCGGATATTGAATTTTTACCGCAAGTTTTTTCCCATTTAGTTCGGCAGTATGGACCTGGCCAATTGATGCAGCATTTGTTGAACTGAGATTAAATTTGTCGTAAATTTTTTCAGGTGTTTTTCCAAAGCTTTTGGTAAAAGTCCTTACAATAAGCGGCCCCGATAGCGGAGGAGCATTATATTGCGATTGAGTGAATTTATCAATATAAGACTTAGGAAGTATGTTTTTATCCATGCTAAGCATTTGGGCAATCTTAAGGGCGCTGCCTTTTAGTTCACTAAGTGATTTATAAATGTCTGTAGCATTGTCTTCATTTAACTCATCTTTGGTAAGATCTGGATTAAAGAGCTTTTTAGAATAATGTTTGATGTAGTTGCCACCAATCTGAAATCCTGTCTTTACAAACTTTGCCGACCTTTGCGTTTTAGTTACCGGGATACTGCTTTGCTCTTTCATCTGCTCTTAAAATCTCATCTTCTCTTTAAAGTGCCCATTCCTGGAAAGAAATTTTCCATATTCCAGCAGGTTATCTATGGGTGATCTTTGAAATAAGTCAAAAGTTACATTTATACCTTTTTCTATTGCCTCATCAGTTTTTTCAAACCCAGCACTATCATCATTGACCCAGAATTTTAATATAAAGGCAAACTGCATCCAAAGAGCATCTTTATATCTTTTGCTAAAAAACTTTCTATCTGCCAATTCTCCTGTATCAAGACCTTCATTTAAAATATCCTCGGCAAAATGTTCAAATATTGGTTTTACGCCTGAAAGCGCTGCAGGAGTAGAGAAACTATCTTTAGCCTGTTTGAGGGTGTAAATCACAAAGCTTCTTTGTTTTTTGAGTACCTCAACATAACTATAGAAAAATGCTAAGATCTTATCTCGGGATGAATACTCATTCCATACGTCTTGTTGCTGTAAGGTATCAATCGTTTCTACTATTAAGTCAACCCATATAATCTTTTCTATGCTTTCAAAAGAAGCATAAAACTCATAAAAATCGGATTCAGATATCTTTAATTTTTTAACAAAACTATAAACTGATTTAGGCTTCTCATCGTTCATTAAAACATAATCGATATAGCCATTTCGAATTTGCTGAGCAGTTGCCATTTCCTTTTTATTTATATAACGTATAAGTAGTTAGCATGTTTCAAAAACATTTTAAAGTTATTGAATTATTCTATCATCGTTTTGCAATAAAAAGTTCAACTGGTTTGCGAACTACAGTCCCAGTCTATGTTTTCGTAGAGTATCTTTAGCAATATCATATCCTGCATCAGCATGTCTTATAACCCCGAGTGCCGGATCATTATGGAGCACTCGTTTAATTCTTGCCTCTGCATCTGTAGAGCCATCAGCAACTATTACCATCCCAGCATGTATGGAATAGCCAATTCCAACACCACCACCATGATGAAGTGAAACCCAGCTTGCTCCCCCTGCCGTATTAATTAGTGCATTAAGAACAGGCCAATCAGCAACGGCATCAGAGCCATCAAGCATTGCTTCGGTTTCCCTATTTGGCGAAGCGACTGATCCCGTATCTAAATGATCTCTGCCTATTACAATTGGAGCTTTTACTTTTCCTTCAGCTACTAGTTTGTTAAATGCCACACCGGCTTTTTCTCGCTCTCCCTGGCCGAGCCAGCAAATTCTGGCAGGTAAACCCTGAAATGCAATACGTTTCCTGGCCATGGTGATCCATTGTTTTAGACTCTCGTTTTCTGGAAATAATTCAAGAATCAGTTTGTCTGTTTCGTAAATATCTTGCGGGTCTCCACTTAATGCAGCCCATCTAAAAGGACCTTTACCTTCACAAAATAGCGGACGAATGTAAGCAGGAACAAAACCAGGGAAATCAAAAGCATTCTTAACACCAACCTCCAGAGCCCTACCACGCAAATTATTCCCATAATCAAAGGTAATAGCCCCCCTTTTTTGTAATTCCAACATTTGCTGTACATGCCTGGCCATTGTAGAATAAGATAATTCTACATACCTATTAGGGTTTGCAACACGTAAAGCATTGGCTTCCATAACGCTCAACCCTTCTGGAAAATATCCAATTAAAGGATCGTGTGCCGAAGTCTGATCTGTCAATGTATCAGGTGTAATATTTCTCTCTATTAGTCGCTGTAGTAGTTCAACTGCATTACAAACAACACCAATAGATAATGCTTTTCCTTCCTGCTTATATTGTAATGCCCTGTCAATTGCAGCATCTATATTGTGTTCAATTTCATCGATATATTTTGTCTCTAATCTTTTCCGAATACGCCATTCTTCAACTTCAGCAGCAAGGCAAACGCCCTGGTTCATTGTTATTGCCAGTGGCTGTGCACCTCCCATTCCGCCAAGTCCTGCTGTAACATTTAAAGTGTTTTTTAAATTACTGTTAAAGTGTTTTTTTGCTAATGCCGAATAGGTTTCATATGTGCCTTGCACTATACCCTGCGAGCCAATATAAATCCAGGAACCAGCTGTCATCTGGCCATACATCATTAGACCCTTATCTTCCAGTTCATCAAAATGTTGCTGGGTAGCCCATTTAGGAACAAGCTGAGAGTTTGATATCAATACTCTTGGGGCATCTTTATGAGTTGGCAATATACCTACTGGCTTCCCAGACTGTATTAGTAACGTCTCTGTATCTTCAAGGTTTTGCAAAGCTTTTATAATTAATGCCAGAGCCTCCTTATTTCTTGCAGCTTTACCCCGGCCTCCATAAACTATAAGCTCTTCTGGACGCTCGGCAACCTCTGGATCCAGGTTATTTAATAACATTCTTAATGCGGCTTCCTGCACCCATCCTTTGCAGGTTAATTTAGAACCGGTTGGTGTATTCTTTTTACTGAGATCAAGATTTAAATTCATAATAGCAGTCATATAAAGGCAATGTTACCAGACAAATGTATATAATTATATAGAATTGATTAAGTTTGGTCTCTAGAATTGAAAGATAAGATTTTACATATCAACAGGGCTATTTCGATTGTTTTGTTAATGGTATTTTCCATTGCACTTACACCGTTTAGTATTCTTCATAATCATCATGAAGAGGAATTGCAGTGCGCAAAAAACGGAGAAACCTGTAAACATGAGTTTCATGTTCGGAAACATACTGATACGTGTTTAGTCTGTGCCGCCCATTTCGAAAAAGATTATACCACTACTCATTCTCATTATGCTTTATATCAGGTAAGCAAGCCTATTTTAAAACCATTAGAAGCAATCAGTAGTTCTTATGCTGATTTAATCAGCTTAGGGTTAAGAGGTCCTCCTATAGCTTAATATTTCTTTAATTTATCGCTTTTATGACACACTGCATAGATTTAGATCTTTATGTGGTGCATCATGATTTTATACACTCAATTGAAGCCTCTCTGAACATTCAGTAAGGTTTGTAATCTTATAATTTTATTCATGAAAAAGATACAATTTTTAATAGTTGTACTGCTATATACGTTTTGCTCTGCAACTAGTTTTGCTACCGAATTAATAGAATTGAAAGGGAACGTAGTTGATGCTGAGACGCAGCAACCTTTACCGGGAGCATCAATTTTAATTCCGGATCTTAGGGTCTCTGTTATGACAAATGAATCTGGCGAATTTACCCTTAAGAACATACCTGCACGGGGGAGCTTTCTTGTGCAGGTTAGATACATAGGGTATCAGACCTTAACACAAACCGTTGACTTTAAAAATGTTGGCTCGATGAAATTCAGCTTAAAGTCAAGTGTAATCGAGGGACGGGAAGTAGTAATAACTGGGTCAGCAAATAGTTCAGATAATAAGAAAAACAGTACTTCCATATCCACTGTAAGTAAGGCAGAACTGCTATATCGGCCTTCAACCAATTTAATAGACGCTATATCCCGCTCCCCAGGTGTGTCTCAAATCACCACCGGCGCTGGGATATCAAAGCCTGTTATCCGGGGTTTAAGCTACAACAGAGTAGTTACTCTTAATAATGGGGTTAAGCAACAAGGACAGCAGTGGGGAGATGAGCATGGAATCGAAATAGATCAATACAGTGCAGATAGGGTTGAGGTTTTAAAGGGCCCGGCAAGTTTAATGTACGGATCTGATGCCTTAGGCGGGGTTATTAATATACTTGATGCATTACCAGCTCCTGAAGGAACTTTAAAAGGAGAGTTCTTAACCAATTATGCTACAAACAACGGCTTAACCGGGAGCTCGCTAATGCTTCAAGGTAACGAAAATGGATTTGTTTATAGAGCCAGAGGTTCTTATAAAAACGCATATTCTTATCAAACTCCCATAGAATACGTTCCGAATTCGGGATTTAATGAATCAAACTTTGAAGGACAGATTGGATTGAATAAAAGATGGGGATATGCCCATTTAGACGCCTCCAGTTTCCGCACTAATATAGGATTCTATGAGCCCGAAAGAAATGAGGATGGACAACTTGTTGGGGAGGATGGAATTCTCTTCAGTGATAAGCAGAATAAAGACAGAACATTAGCATTTCCAAAACAGGATGTTCGTCATTATAAGATTGCCTTAAATAGTAATATCTTATTAGGAGAAGGTAGTTTAAAGGCAACCCTTGGTTATCAGCATAACTTACGAAGAGAATTGGAAGTGGCAGAAGAAAATCCATCACTTTTCCTAAACAGTTATACCTATAGCTATGACCTAAAATATTCTTTTAATGAAGTAAATGGATGGGCACCTGTGGTTGGTGTCTCAGGCGAGTTTATTCATAGCTTAAATACTGCAGGACAAGAGCAGTTAATTCCAGATTTTGATAGTCAGGCATTTGGCGGTTTTGCTTTTGTTAAGAAAACGTGGGATAAAAACACTTTTAATATCGGTGCAAGGTTTGATTATAGAAAAATGACAGGTAAGGATTTTCATACCGATGATGTGGATTTTAATGCATTTAGTAACAAGTTTTCACATATTACGGGTGCATTAGGTTTTACGCATGAGTTTAATGATGTCCTCAGCTTTAAGGCCAACGCCGGAAGTGCTTTCAGAGCCCCAAATATTGCAGAGTTGTCGTCAAATGGGGTACATGAAGGAGTATTTAGATATGAGGTTGGTAATCCAAACCTTAAGCCCGAACAAAGTTATCAGTTTGATGCATCTTTTGATTATGAGAACAAGTATTTGAGTGCCAGTTTAGGCGGTTTTGCAAATTACATTAACGATTACATTTATTACAATACTTCGGGGCTTACCAAAGAGGTAGATGGGAGGAACTTTCCTGTATACAACTTTGTTCAGGATAATGCCTTTTTGAGAGGCATAGAAGCTTCCTTGACTTTACACCCGGTAAGTTTTATTCACCTGGAAAATGGATTCTCCTTTACAAGGGCAACCAATCGTACCACTAAAGAGTCACTGCCGTTTATTCCTGCAGCAACTTTACGAAATGAATTACGCTTTGAGCCAAACATAAAAGGTACTGAGCATTCTTATCTTTCAGTAGGGATTGATAATTTCTTTAAACAGAGTAAAATTGACAGTTTTGAACAGCCATCGTCTGGCTATACACTTCTAAATGCAGCAATTGGAACAACCATTAAGTTGAGTAAAAATCAAGAGGTTACAATTTATATTGCTGGTAAAAACTTATTAGATAAGGCTTATTATGACCATTTAAGTCGGTTTAAGCCTGGGAGGTTAAGTGATGAGGACCCAACTCTTGGTATCTATAATCAGGGGCGGAATGTCACATTTGGTGTGAATATCCCATTTACTTTAAAAAAGTAATCTAATAAAGAAATAGGGGGCAATATCTATTTGCTCCCTTATTTTAAGTTATTATAAATCCTTGTAGGCATTTAAAAACGCTGTGGATTTTTGTATTTCTATAGAGAGTACTCTGTCGTTTTCATGCGCCGGAATTTTCTGTCTGAAGGCAAAAATCAACTTTTCAAGTTTAGGAGAGGTCTTAAGGGGCCTTCTAAATTCCAGAGCTTGTGCAGCGGTTAATAGTTCAATCGCAAGAATTCTTTCTAAATTATTCACTACCCTCAAGCATTTAGTTGCCGCATTGGCGCCCATGCTTACATGATCTTCCTGGCCGTTGCTTGAAACAATATTATCAACAGATGCTGGTGTACATAGTTGTTTATTTTCGCTGGCAATAGATGCAGCAGTGTATTGGGTTATCATCAGCCCTGAATTTAACCCTGCATTTTTCACCAGAAAGGGAGGCAAGCCTCTTTGTCCGGAAATCAACTGAAAAGTTCTTCTTTCGGATATAGATCCAAATTCTGCTAACGCAAGACACATAAAATCCAGATTTAATGCCAAAGGCTGCCCATGAAAATTACCTGCAGAGATGATTCTGTCCTCATCCGGAAAAACGTTCGGATTGTCTGTAACAGAATTTACCTCTGTTTCAAAAACTGATTGGATATAATTGATACTGTCTTTACTTGCACCATGAACCTGTGGTACACATCTAAATGAATAAGGATCCTGGGTTTGTTTGCCTTCTTGTTTAATCAACTCACTCCCTTTTAGCCATTTGTTAATAACTGCTGCAGTCTGGAGCTGGCCTGGATGTGGCCTTATTACATGGCTAAGGTCATCAAATGGATCTATTCTGCAGTCAAAACTGTCAATAGAGATTGCCGCTATAGCATCTGCCCATTTAGCGAGATGCTGAGCTTTAGAAATACAGTAAATCCCATAAGCACTCATAAACTGAGTACCATTTATTAGAGCCAATCCTTCTTTAGATTGTAAAACAAGCGACTCCCAACCTAAAGCAGAATATAGGTCAGCGGTAGCCATCTTTTTACCCTTGTAAATTACACTACCCTCGCCAATTAGAGGCAAAGCGAGATGTGCAAGAGGAGCTAAGTCTCCGGAAGCACCTAAAGAGCCCTGGGTGTAAATAACAGGAAGAATGTCGTTGTTATAAAAAGCTATGAGCCTTTGAACTGTTGTTAATGCTATTGCAGAATGTCCGTAACTGAGTGATTGTATTTTTAACAAAAGCATTAGCCTCACAATTTCCGAAGGAACCTCCTCTCCGGTTCCACATGCGTGAGACAGCAGCAAGTTGTGTTGTAATTGTGACAGCATTTCGGCCTCGATCTTTACATTTTGTAAGTATCCAAAACCAGTATTTATTCCATATATGGGGGCGTCATTATCATTTAACTTATCGTTCAGATATTTTCTGCACTTTTCAATTCTCGCGATAGCATTTTCAGATAGTTCAATGGAATGCTTTTCAGCAATGATTTTTGTAATCTGGGGAAGGCTTAACCTTTCCTCACCTAAATAATGAATGCTCATTCTTTGTTTATATTTTAGCAAAATTATAAATAATGCTTAAGTTTAGAACTTTCACTACCTTATTATTGTTTCAATTTAAAACTTACCTATGTTAAAAACAATATCCTTGTCCTTCATTCTTTTATTATGTTCAGTAGCTTCGTTATTTGCTCAAAAAACTGATACAATTTCTATTAATCTGGAAAATGTAAAGTACCCTTATCCCATAAAATATTTTGCTGTCAATACAGAAGGTCAGGATCTTCGTATGGCTTATATGGATATCCCTCCAACCCAGCTTACAAATGGAAGAACAGTAGTGTTATTCCATGGGAAAAATTTTGGGGGTTATTACTGGACAAATGTTATAAAAGCACTAACCAGCCGTGGATTTAGGGTTATCGTACCAGATCAGATTGGATTTGGCAAGTCACCAAAAGCCTTTATTCATTATAGTTTTCATCAAATGGCTAAATGGAATAAGGAATTGTTAGATGGCTTGGGGATCGCAAAGGCAAGTATTCTTGGCCATTCCATGGGAGGGATGCTGGCAACCAGATTTGCATTGATGTATCCTGAAAAAACTGAAAAATTACTGCTTGAAAATCCTATTGGATTAGAAGATTATCGTCGTTTCATACCTTATCTAAGTACAGAAGATCAATATAAAAAGGAACTCACATCTACTGCAGAAAGTATAAGGAAATACTATCAGAGCTCTTACTTTACACTTTGGAAAGCAGAATACGAGGAGCTTGTGAGGATTGCCGGAGGGGTAACCTATAGCGGAGATTTTCCGCGTTGGGCAAAGGTTGCCGCCATGACATATACTATGATTTATGAGCAAACGGTGGTTTATGAATTCTACAATATTAAAGTGCCAACAGTATTGTTTATTGGTAAAGAAGATAAAACAGTAGTCGGAAAGGGATTGCTTACCCCTGATCAGCAGGCTTTATATGGGCAATATAAGCTTCTGGGGAAACAGACTGCAGCTAAAATACCCGGTGCAAAAATAGTTGAGTTTGAAGCTTGTGGTCATATCCCGCACATAGAAATACCAACTGAATTTAATGTTGCGTTATTAGGTAGCCTATAATATTTTCTTTGCCGGATCTTGCAGGAATATTTTAGATAAGATTTCATATAGTTCAGGATGTTTTGCATTAAACTGTTCTGGTTTTTCAAAGAAATATTCTGAAACTACAGCAAAAAACTCTGCCTCATTGGTAATGGCATAGGGGTTAATGTCTGATTTGCCCTTTTCAATGCGCTGTATCTCCTCGTGGATCATTTTAACCCACGGAATGGTATACTCATGTCTTAATAGGTTTTCAGGTATACCATCAGTTGCACCATCAGATTTATCCAATAAGTGAACAAACTCATGAATTGCAGTATTCTCTTTATCTGCACTATTTGAAAAACCTTGCAGAAGGGCAGACCTCGATAAGATCATCTGCCCATTCATAAAACCGTTGCCTACCATACCCATAACTCTTCTTTCTCCGCCTTCATATTGAAATTCAGTGTTAAAGGTGTCAGGGTATAAAATCACACTGCTCAGATTAGTGTATCTCCAATTCTCAAAACCAAAGACAGGAATAATTGCGCTCGATGCAATCAGAAGCTTATCTAAAACGGTAATTTCAGTGCCAATACCTTCAATTCGGATATAGCTTAAAAACTCAGAAATCTTCTGTTCAAATCTGGGTTTATCATCCACTTCCAGTTGCTGGTAATAACTCACGTTTTTAAATAGCAACTGCTTATCCCCTTCACTTAAGCTTACATAATTATGGCGGCTATCTTTTCTAAGAACAAAATAAACTACCAGAAGCAATATTGGGATAAGAATAAATAAACCGTCCATTTATTATGCTTCCAGAATTTCAAGTTGAGTAATCACCTGATCCTGAGTAACCGGATAAGCGACATCATTAACAATACTCTGATAAACAGCCTCAAATAATGGTAGGTAACTTCCTCTTAAAGAAGGTACAGCGTGTACTGTTTTATTACCTTGTTCATCGATTAATGTCAATTTACCCTCTTTTCCTTCAGGTTCAATTCCATAAGCACTATCGGAAAGCTTCATACCTTTTAATAGTTGCTCTTCTTGTATATCTGTTCTTTCTTTATGTAAAGAACCTTTTTCACCATGTAAAACAAATGCAGGTAGCGCATCTACTAATAGTAAATTAGAATGCACAAAAACATTGACACTATTTGGGTAGCCTAAATGGATAGAAAAGTAGTCATCAACTTTAGTATCCTTACGGTTTTTACCTAGAATTTTGTGGAATGTTTCAGGTTTTCCGAAAATACTAATTGCCTGGTCTAATAAATGAGGTCCCAGATCATACATTAATCCACTTGCAGCAATAGGCTCCTCTTTAAAAGTTTTAGGTCCAATAGCTAATCTATACCTGTCGTATCTAAAGTGAACTTCGTTCAGTTTTCCAAGCTTTCCGCTTTCTATAACCTCACGTACAACAGTATAATCGCTATCCCATCTTCTGTTTTGGTAAAAGAATATTTTTTTACCAACACGATCGGCTAAGTCAAAGAGTTCTTTTGCTTCGGCTGATGTTGCTGTAAATGGTTTCTCAACCAGAATATGCTTCCCTGCGCTTAGCGATTTGGTGGCATAATCAAAATGAGTATAGTTAGGTGTATTTATAATGATAAGTTCAATAGCTTCATCCGCTATTAAATCGTCTATTGTATTATAACTTATTATACCAGGGTAATCATTTGCGGCTTGTTTTTTATTGCGTTCGGTTACAGCATGCAATTTAAAACCTGGGTGTCCATCAACAAAAGGCGCATGAAATACCTTGCCAGACATTCCGTAGGCCATTATGCCCGTTATAATTTTTCTTTCCATTTTAATATAAATTTCCTTTTAATTCTTTTAAACTACTATAACCTCTGTTATATTGGCTAAAATAAGAAATCACTTTACTAAACGCTTAATATTATTGTAATAAAGCTTCATGTCTAATTGTATCTTTGTAATATGAAACCTGCAGAGATACATGCGAAATGGAAAATTTTGCAACAAAAGATAGCACAGGAATTTGAATCTGATGAACCTGATCTAAAAGTTATACTTTTTTTGATTGGTGTTCAGGAGTTAGGAAAAGGCCCAAGAAAATACAGTAAGCGACAGAAAGAGGAGTTAATGCATATTGCTACATGTCGTTTACTAAGTGAAATGGGGTTCTACGAGTTAGAAGGATTAGATCAGGATGGCTGGCCTCATTGGAAACTCGTAAAGCCAGTTCCCTCTTTTGCAATGATGGAGCAAGAGTTGCTCCTTAAATCCCTGGCTGTGCACTATTTTGAAGATATCTACCAATAAGGAGAATATCATAAAAAGTAAAAAACCCGAAGTACACAGTACAACGGGTTTTTATTTTTATAGGTAGATGTAAATGTTCTTATTTGCCTTGTTGTTGAGCTTCTTTTTTCAATTGATCATTAGCAACGATTACTACCTCAACTCTACGGTTAGCTGCTCTTCCTTCATCAGTTGCATTATCAGCAATCGGTTCAGAAAAACCTTTACCTAAAGTAATTAAACGTGACGATGGAACACCTTGAGAAACTGCATATGCCTTAACAGCAGCGGCCCTTCTTTCAGATAATGCCATGTTGTAAGTTTCTGTACCCTTGTTGTCAGTATGGCCAATAACTTTAATGTCTGTACCTGGATATTGATTTATTGACCCAGCTAATGATTTAATGTTTGTTTTAGCCTGAGCAGTTAAATCTGATTTATCGAAGCCAAAAAGAATACCACTGTCAAACTTAACAATAATACCTTCTCCCTCACGGATAACTTCAGCATTCGGGATAGCATTCTGTATTTCAGCAGCTTGTTTATCCATTCTCTTACCAATAAATCCGCCGGCAGTACCGCCTACTGCAGCACCAATAATAGCACCAACAGCCGTGTTACCAGCTTTTTTACCAATAATAGCCCCAATAACACCACCTGCTGCGGCTCCGATACCTGCTCCTTTTTGTGTTTTTGTTAAACTATCGCAACCTTGAAATGCCATGGCACCAAGAGAAAGAGCGATACTAAATGTTGCTATTTTAAATTTTGAAGTAATCATAATATAATTGTTTGTTTTACTCTCTCCCTAACTCAAACCTAATGCCAGTTTTGTTGTTTCTTATTTTTATTGTCTTTCACCGTTAATTTTTGCAAACATAAATGTTACAAAAGGACAACTCCGTATTTTAATTTATATCAGAGCGACCAAAATTCAGTACAATCAATCATTATTCTGAAAAATATTCTTCTAATTCTTTCAGCGTATTTTCATCTGTAAGGAAATCTTTAATCACCAGGCCTTTTTCCAGAAGAATAATTCTGTCGCACACATCGGTAACATGGTTTAAATCATGACTCGAAATTAGAGTCGTCATTTTATGTTCCTGCTTCAAATTTTTAATTAATGATTTTAGTCGAATTTGCGTGGTTGGATCTAAATTGGCAAAAGGTTCATCCAATATTAGCAGCTCTGGGTTCTGCATCAGCGCCGCAGCAATGCCAATTTTATTTTGGTTCCCCTTCGAAAAATCACGTATGTACTTGCCCTTATTTAAGATTTCGTCATTAAAGAACTCTGTATATTGGTTTAAGTAATCCATTACATGAGCAGGGCTAAAATTATGCAGGCCCCCAATAAAAATAAAATACTCTTCAGAAGTTAAATAATCTATCAAGAAACCCTCATCCAGATAAGAAGCAGTATAGTCTTTCCATTTATCGTGCTTGGCAACATTCTCACCTTTAGATAGAATTTGACCAGTATTCGGACGAATCAGATCCAGCAACATTCTGAAAAGTGTTGTTTTTCCGGCTCCGTTATTTCCAACCAGACCAATAGTTTCTCCAGCATTGATCTGTAATTCTTCAATATTTACCACGGTTTTACTTCCGTAGATCTTTTTTAGTTTTGAAATTTCTAGCATCGTTATTATTCTCTAAAGCCTTCAGCAATATTATATTTTCTCTTATTAAATTGATTCACCAAAAAATTAACCCAAAACTCACGGGTTAGCAAAGCAATAGTTCCCGTAGCCCCTAAAGCTGCAAGTCCCCAATAAGGGTGACCTACAAGAAAGAAGGGTAAGAATATTACATAAGGCAAAAGGAAATATGGCAATCCCAAAACCCACTGGCTTGCACCTACCCCCTGAAAATTAAAGGTAGCAGCTTTGGTTAGGTCTATGGCTCTATAGTTCCGGGTTGCAAAATAGAGTACTATTATTGTTCCAATACCAATATTGTACAAATAAGCGGCAAACTGAACCGCTAAAATCTTCCAGCTGATAAATCCATAAAGGCTTATAATCAATGTGGTTAAGGTAGACATAGTGGTGAATAATAGGAATTTAGCTTTAATGAATTTCCTGAAATCTATTTTGTTAACCAATAACCCATCAAAATGAGAAGCCTGCCATCCAAACATAAACTGGCCATAAATGCTAATCACACTTCCAGTCATAAAAACGGCGGCAAAAAGCATTGCAGCAAAATTATCGCGCTGCAAAAAATCTTTTTTATAAAAAAGGAAGCCATAAAAAACAAAGATCACACACATTATAAGGCTAGATCGGGTTCTTTTATGTCTAAGAATTAATTTAAGTTCCAGGGCTACCAAAGTGCCAACTTCTCCAAAACGGCCAAGTATTGGATAATCGGTGCTCGTTTTTTTCTCCTCATTTTTACTTAATTCCTCTGTATATAAGTTGTTGCGAAGGTATCTGGAGTTAATAAGAAATATTACCAAAGCAAGTACACAAAAACCCAGGGCCGATACAGGATGCAAAGAAACTATATTGAATATGCTGTTTGATATTGCGGTGATAGAGAATACCTTAAAATATTCCAATAAGCCCAGTGTTAAAATTGAGGCAAGCATTATTGGAATAACTTTTAAATTGGAAATGCTCATTCGCTTTATATAAAGCGCGGCATAATTATTAAAAAGCGTAAGGGAAATAATAGAAACAATGTACATTAAAGCCACGAATGCGCCATGAGTATCGGCTATTGCAGTTACACAAAACGGAATGAACAAGAATAATGGCAAGATGTTGAATGCCGAAAATAATGCTCTTGCATTTAAGAAGTTAACTATAGTTTGTTTAGATATCTTGAGGTGTAGATATGGTATTATACTTAGTGTAGGCAAATCCTGCAATTGAAGCCTCATCATCATATCAATAGCAAAATAGTATAAAATAAAACCATTAAATATTACGAAGATGTCCTTTCCCGGGAAAGATTTTTCAATCAAAATCTCCAGGCCAAGTCCAGCAATAACAGCTACTGCAAGCAGATAAAGAAGAATAAAACCAATAAAAATTTGTGCAGCAATAGAACCTCCTTTGTTCTTAGAGCGCCAAAAGGCTTTCCATTGATGATTTAGAAAAGTGATGAGCATATTAATAATTGTATTTGTTTTTCCAGTTCTGTTTTAGTTTTTCTCTTAATTTTTCCTCTGCAGGATTTCTTCCGGGCTCATATAATTTAGTTCCGCTTATTTCTTCCGGAAGGTACTCCTGAGCAGAAAAGTTGCCCTCATAAGCGTGTGAATATTCATAATCTTTACCGTAGCCAATGTTCTTCATGAGTTTGGTTGGGGCATTTCTAATATGTAATGGGACTGGTAAATTGCCGGTTTGTTTCACCAGAGCCTGTGCTTTATTTATTGCTTCGTAAGATGCATTGCTTTTTACCGATGATGCCAGATAGGTAACTGTTTGAGAGAGAATGATTCTAGCTTCTGGATAACCTATAACATTTACTGCCTGAAAGCAATTATTTGCAAGTAATAAGGCATTCGGATTTGCATTGCCTATATCTTCTGATGAAAGTATTAACAACCTTCTGGCAATAAATAGAGGGTCTTCACCACCTTCTATCATCCGTGCCAGCCAATACACAGCAGCATTCGGATCACTGCCTCTGATAGATTTAATAAAGGCCGATATAATGTCATAGTGCTGTTCACCCGCTTTGTCGTACAAGGCAAGATTTTGTTGGGCATGAAGCAAAACGTTTTCATTATTTAGCGTTAATTTGTTACCACCAATTCCGTTAACAGCAATCTCCAAAACATTTAATAGCTTTCTTGCATCCCCTCCAGACAACCTGATCAATGCCTCATGCTCTTTAATAGTAATTCTCTTTTCCTTTAAAACAAAGTCCTTTTTAATTGCTGTTTGTAATAACCCAGAAAGTTCAGCTTCATCCAAGGCTTTTAAAATATATACCTGGCATCTTGATAGTAAAGCTGATATCACCTCAAAAGAGGGGTTTTCGGTAGTAGCTCCTATTAAAGTGACTAAACCACGTTCAACTGCTCCCAGTAAACTATCCTGTTGCGATTTGCTAAAGCGATGGATCTCATCTATAAACAAAATAGGCAAGCCCATTAAGCTATTTTTAAGCTGAGCAGCCCTGTCTATTACATCTCTGATGTCTTTTACTCCAGAATTTATAGCGCTCAGATTAAAGAACGGACGATCAAGGGTTTGAGAAATGATATACGCCAAGGTAGTTTTACCAACACCGGGAGGGCCCCAAAAAATCATTGAAGGTAGCTGCCCACTTTGTATGGCCTTTCTTAGTACAGCATCAGGCCCTACTAAATGTTTCTGGCCAACATATTCGTCCAGATTTTGCGGACGCATGCGTTCAGCTAAAGGAGGGAGGTTTTGCATAAAAGTAAAGATACAAAACCCCAGTTTAAAATATCATAGTTTTACACTATGATCCTGTCTTTTTAGCTGGCTTCTTTTTCCAGAATTTACGTTTTGGTTTATTGTGGCGTACAGGTTTCTCCGATAAATCCGCAGCTGTTTCCAAAGGAGCCTCACCCAGATGTTCCGGCAAAGGCATTCTCTCAATTTGTTTTTCAATCAGCTTTTCAATACTTGCAAGTTTACGCTTGTCTCTGTTATTAACAAGGGTAATTGCAGTACCTTTGGTAGCGGCTCGTGCAGTTCTGCCTATACGGTGTACATAATCTTCAGCATCGTGGGGCACATCAAAATTAATTACCAGATCAATACCTTCTACATCAATACCACGGCTTAAAACATCTGTGCCAATAATAATAGGTAGTTGTCTGTTTTTGAATTTTAGAAGAATACCCTCTCTTTCTTTTTGACCAAGATCCGAATGAAAAGCCTCGGCTTTAAGCCCAAGATTTCTAAAAACCTTACCTAAATTTTTAACTTTTTCTTTTGTTGATGCAAAAACAATAATGCTCTTATATTCGTCAGTTTTTAGAATAGACGAAAGTAAAGGAACTTTTTGCTCGTCGTGTATAAGATAAACCTGCTGCGATATCCCTTCGGCAGGTTTCGATATTGAGATGTTAATTTGTTCAGGATGTTTTAGCAGTGATCCTGCCAGTTTTCTGATTTTTGGAGGCATCGTTGCAGAAAACATTACGGTTTGCCTGTTTTCAGGAAGATAGCTTACGATTCGCATGATGTCGTCGTAAAATCCCATATCCAGCATCCTGTCTGCCTCATCCAATACCAGGTGTTGCAGTTGATCTAATTTTAAAACTCCTGATGAAAGGTGAGAAATCAGACGGCCTGGAGTAGCAATAATAATATCTACACCTTCACGCATCGATCTCTTTTGTTGCTCATAGGCAATTCCGTCTCCACCACCATATACAGTTAACGAGCTAATGTTTGTGAAGTAAGAAAGTGCTTCAACCTGCAAGTCTATTTGTTGTGCAAGTTCGCGTGTAGGCGCCAGAATTAAAGTATTGTTATGACGGTCTTCCGTTGCTGCAATCATATTCATGATGGGCAAAAGGTAAGCGCCAGTTTTTCCGGTTCCTGTTTGTGCACAGGCAATTAAATCTTTTTTGCTTGAAATTAGAGGGATTGCCTGTTGCTGGATGGGCGTGGCATCACGAAACCCCATCGCCGATAACCCCTCAAACAAGTCAGGGTTAAAATTAAAATCTTTAAAATCCAATATACTTTTATGTTGTTTGCATTATCTCTATAAAAGTAACCTTTTTCTTCTATAATCTGGTAAATATACTCGCTACTTTTTCTTGTCAGCGTAACCAAATACTTTTTGCAGCAAGCTTGTAGATCTTGCTCCTATATTATCCCTAATCTTAAGTTCTTCCTGGGCAACCTGTATAAACATTCCATCTATGGCTTTCTGTGCTACATAGTCAGAAAGGTCTGTAGATACAGGCTTTACCAAAGGAATTTTATTGTACTGATTTGCAGCATCGCCCCAATATTTTGTAGCGCCAACCTTGTTTAAACTTGTTGTAATAACAGGTTTAAATTTTTCCATTAACTGAGCTGTAGTAACCCTTTTAAAATACATAGTTGCAGCATCCTTGCTTCCAAGCAGTATATTAGTTGCATCTGCAATTGTCATTTGCTTAATTGCAGATATGAATATTGGTTTAGCTTCTTTAGCAGCATCTTCTGCCGCCCTGTTTAAACTGGTAATTACATTATCAGCAAGCGAGCCTAAGCCAACACTTCGAAGGGTCTTTTCCACTTTTTGTGCTTCAGGGGGAAAAAGAATTTTAACAGCTATATTGCCTAAAAAACCATCCTTTGCCGAAAGCAGATCAGCACCATGTGATGTGCCTAACTCTAAAGCCTGTTTAATCCCCAAACCCATTTCAGCCGTTGTAGGAGTACCACCCGTTTGAACCTGACTTAGTATCTTTCCAATCTGAGCCTGACTCTGTACATCACAACTGCTTAATGTTGCCGCTGCTAATGCAAGCAGGTAAAATTTAATTTTTTTCATTCAATGCTGTCTTATCTTCCAAACTTAACAAATCTTTAGCCAATAATTTGGCTGATTTAGCTAATTTGATGAATTCAGACCTATAGCCTTCATTATCGTTCCCAACTGCATTTTGCGCATTTCTGATTACCTGGTCAAAGCTTGAATTCTGGCGAAAATCAGATTGTCTTAATAGCATCCCAAATTCAGCAACAGCAGCACTGAACCTAAAATTGCTACTGGTTTTGTTAAATGGAACACTGTTATCAATTACAGGCTGTTCAACTAACCTGCTTACGCTGCCATTAGGTTGTTTATACCTTAGTTTAACCGTTAAAAGCTCTTTACTGTTTCCCAGAACAACAGGTTTGCTATTACTTTGGTATTTCAAATCATCTACACTACCCGAAAAAGTACTCTTAATGCCCACAGGAATAACTTCATACAATGCTGTAACAGTATGTCCGGATCCAAGTTCTCCGGCATCTTTTTGATCATCATTAAAATCTTTAGCTTTTAGCATACGGTTTTCGTAGCCGATTAGCCTGTAAGATTGTACTTTCGATGGATTGAATTCTATTTGCAGCTTTACATCTTTGGCAATAGTGAACAGAGTTCCACCAAATTCGTTAACCAAGACTTTCCTTGCTTCTGTGATATTGTCAATATAAGCATAATTTCCATTGCCTTTGTTGGCAAGAACTTCCATCTTACTATCCTTGTAATTACCCATGCCGTAACCCAGAGTAGTTAAAAAGATCCCGCTTTTGCGTTTTTTCTCTATAAGTTTTTCCATATCCTCATCACTGGATGCACCTACGTTAAAATCTCCGTCAGTAGCAAGTATAACCCTGTTGTTCCCGCCCTTGATGAAATTTTCAGATGCTACTTTGTAAGCCAATTCTATTCCTTGCCCTCCTGCAGTAGATCCACCTGCACTTAACTTATCCAGCGCATCCTTAATTTTAATCTTTTGATCGCCGGGGGTTGATGGCAATACCAGGCCCGCATTACCTGCATAAACTACAATGGCTACTTTATCTGAAGATCTGAGCTGATCAGTCAATAATTTAAATGATGAAACAAGTAAAGGAAGTTTATTTGCCTGGTTCATTGAGCCTGATACATCAATAAGGAAAACCAAATTTGAAGCCGGCAATTTCTCAGTTGAAATTTTGCGACCCTGTAAGCCTATCTTTATCAGTTTATGGCTTGTATTCCATGGTGCATTAGCTATTTCAGTTACTATGTTAATTGGATCTTTACCCTTTGGCTGTGGGTAATCGTAATCAAAATAATTAATCATTTCTTCTATTCTTACAGCATCTGCGGGAGGTAGCCCACCATTGTTAATGAACCTGCGTATATTGCTATAAGATGCCGCATCCACATCAATAGAGAATGTTGAAAGTGGATTTTTTAAGGCATTCCTGAATTGATTTTCTTTTATTGATGCGTAACTCTCCTCATTAGGTTCCGGACTCGGAATGATTATTTCCCGGTCTCCTTGAACAATATTAAGTCCAGTAATTTTGCCTTGTAATACCGAAGGTGCATAAGAAGTTACAGATCCTGTCAAAGCTTGTTTTCTTTGTGTTCCATAACCAACCACAACTACCTCATTTAAGCTATTTCTATCTTCATTTAGTGCAACATCCATCACCGGTCCTTTAATTTTTAGTTTCTTTTGCTCAAATCCAATAAAGGAAAAACTAAGCTCTGCGGCCTGTTTTGTTATGCTTATAGAATATTTTCCCTGTTTGTCGGTTACTGTTCTTTTACCATCAGGCAGTGATTGCACAAAAACTCCAACTAACGGACTCCCTGTTGTTTTTTCAGTAACGGTTCCTGTAATAATTCTAAGGGAAACCTTATTGGCTTTGAATGCGGTAAACAACAAAACACTAAGTGATAGTAACAATAGCTTTTTCATAATCATCTGGTTTTTCTAAATGATGTAAGCTTTGCAGAAATTCCACACCAGTCTCGAAAAATATTTTTATACTTGAGAAAATTATACCTGACAGACCCTTTGAAGTTTATAAAGAATAACGCCAGAATCAACGAGCAGGACGATGCTGCTTTAATTGTGCGCTACAGGCAAAGCGGCGATCTGGAATCGTTAGGGTTGCTTTATAACAAATATATGCATCTTGTATTTGGAGTATGTTTAAATTACTTAAAAGACGAAGAGCAGAGTAAAGATGCGGTAATGCAGATTTTTGAGGAACTTGTTGTTAAGCTTAAAATTCATGAGGTGCAAAACTTTAAAAGTTGGTTACATGTATTATCCCGTAACCATTGTTTAATGGCCCTTCGCAAAAATTCAAAAAATACAACTGTTTCATTAGAAGATACTTTTGTGGAAAACACAGATTTTGTGCATCTTGATATTGATGATACAAAAGAGACTAAGCTTACTGTTATGGAAAAGTGTATGGAAACGCTTCCTGAAGAACAACGTGTAAGTGTAGACCTGTTCTATCTGCAAGAGAAGTGTTATAAAGAAGTGGCAGATATTACCGGCTACGATATGCTAAAAGTTAAAAGCTATATCCAAAACGGTAAAAGGAACTTAAAAATTTGTATAGAAAAGAATAGTGGTGAATAACGATTGGTTAGATATAGCAGTTTTAGAAGATTATCTTGATGGTAAGCTCGATGCCAAAACTATGAACAGGGTTGAGCGTGAAGCGCTGGAAGATCCTTTTGTAGCCGAGGCATTGGCTGGCTTAAGCATGTCGCCTAAGCGATCTCTTGAGTCTCTTTCTTTGCTTCAAAAACAATTGCATGAGCGTGTTGCTGAACACCATTCTGCTAAAAAAGCAACAGTAATTACCTGGCAACGGCTAAGTATTGCCGCTGCGGCTGCTGTTATATTTATCTCCGTTGGTATTATTTTCTGGATGAAGCAAGTCAACTATCAAGAGATTGCTTCAAAACAACCTAAAAAGATTGATGTAAACATAGCTCCAAAAGTGAGCAGTGATAGCGTGATTGAAAAAACAGATGCTGTAGCAACAGTTAAAATAGAAAGCACAGATAAAGCCTCAGCCGAAATCGATAAAGCTCTAAAAGCGGCCAAAACGAACAATTACGCTGCTACTTTAAAACCCAAGCATAGCGTTATTGTTTCAAGTAAAGTGTTTAAACAAGCCGTACCTAACAATGATGAAGTAGCGATTAGCGCTGCGCCTGTTCTGGCAAAACAAGGAGTTCAACTCTCAACTTCAGCATTAATATTGCCGAGCAGTAAAAATGTTATCAGGGGGACAGTTGTCGAAGCTGAAACGGGAAAACCTCTCGAAAATGTTCAAGTAAAACTAGAAGGTACTCAATTTTTTACTACAACGGGTAAAGGAGGAGAATTCATAATCAATGTAGATTCTTCCATGAGAATGCAGAAGGTTATTGCAAATTATATTGGTTTTAATAAAGCAGAAACCTTGGTAAAAGTTAATGAGCCAGTTGCAATATCCTTACAGGAAGATAATAAATCTTTGAATGAAGTGGTTGTGGTTGGTTATGGGGCCCAAAGAAAACGAGCTCTGACAGGATCTGTAACAACTATTAGAAGTAAAGAGATTAAGGATACACTGTCGGGTACGGGGCAATTGCTACAAGGAAAAGTAGCAGGCCTTAATATTGAGACGGCATCGCCTGTCGATGGATGGATTGCTTTTAGAGAATACATAATTAAAGAAAATCGTTACAATCACGAGCTAAAGAAAAATGAATCTGTAGAACTTGAGTTTAATATTAGACGTAACAAGCCAACGAATATTAAAATTATAAAAGGCCTTGAAGATAAATACAATAAAGAAGCCATCCGTTTATTAAAGGATGGCCCCAAATGGAATCAACCGACCTCAGGCAATTCCAAAATATCAGTTCTAATTGATTTCTAAAAAAACAAGTGTATAATTCCGTAAACAATTGCAGCAAGTGTTGCAGAAACCGGAATAGTTAATACCCATGCCCAAAGTAAGCTAACTGTAACTCCCCAGCGTACTGCTGATACTCTTTTT
>Ga0157371_10001225_pt1 | contig 27272 bp, 26 predicted proteins | sample C45metaG_FD_113462 | JGI IMG/M metagenome (GOLD analysis project Ga0157371, IMG submission 113462) | Corn rhizosphere microbial communities from Kellogg Biological Station, Michigan, USA - C4-5 metaG | ecosystem: Host-associated > Plants > Roots > Rhizosphere > Soil | place: USA: Michigan... | reverse complement strand
GGCCTGCTTTTGCCGGGGATGGTGAGGCTGCCTGCAAAAATGACCAAACCCCAGATGCAACAAAACCCGCACTTGGCGGGTTTTGTTTTGCTTCGTATTTGGTGGGCCGGGGTAATTTGAATTCGTTCAGTAAGATATTGATTTATAAAATTAGTAGCGTTTTTTATTTTTAGTTGGAATACCAATTGGAATACCGTGCGAAATTGCACTCCACTTGACCCACCCGTTTGCATTCGATCTGACCACCGATTGCATCGGAGTTGAACAGCACGCTTCGTAACCATGATTGGCAGTGAACCGCCTGAAGCGGACATCCCGGTGGCACGCTTAGTGTGAGATTACGTCGTCTATTTCCCGAACCTCGCCCGGTTCCACCCCAGTGATGCCTTTGGTCATGTGGGACCGGGCGAAGTTCGGGAATGGTGCGTCGCAAAGCAATGCTAGCGGGGCCACACCGGGCAGTCTTTAGGTCCCCGTCGCGTCATAGTGCTCCTTGATCAACGCCAACATCTGCGTCTGATGCCGGTCGATAGCAGGCGCATCCCATTCCATCTCGGCTTTGCCACTGAAGATGTGAGCAAGTTTGAGCGAGTCGTAACGGGGCTTACCCTTGAAGTCTTCTCGCTTCTTGCCGACGCGCTGGTTGCTGTAGGACGAGTTTTCGCCAGGGCTCAGCAGCACCAGGTTGCCAAAGCTGTCGAGGTGAACCTTGGCCAACTCAACGCCGAACTCCTCCCGCTGGGGATGGACATGCTCCACAGAGTTCTTCGAGGTGATTCGGTAGGCCGCCAGCTTGGACGCGTCATAGAAACCGAAACGGCTGCGCTCTCGCCAGAGAATGTATTCCAGTTTCTGGAACCAGTAATGCTCGAAGCGAGTGCCGTCGGGCTCCTTCAAGTCATCGATAACTGTGTCGATGCCCCGCATGGCGAAGTCATGACCGGCCAACAGCGCAAAGCTGGCTTCCTTCTGACTGTCCTCGGCCAGGGACAGTTGATTGTCAATGCGCTCCAGCAGCGCCACGACCTGCGTTTGCGTCTTTGCCTCGCCAGCCACCAACGCCCCGAGAAACGGCGTCAACCAATACTGCGCACTTCGCTCGCCGGTGAAGTTTCGCACACTCTGCAACTGGCTCATGTCGCTGCTTTCCAGACGGGTGCGGGCAAGTCGCCAGCCGTTGTCGGAGCGGCTTCGGCTGACGCTGGTTTGACGCAGATTCCAGATCTGGCTGTCAGCTTCCGGCAGCCATTTTACTACCCACAGGTCGAACTGATAACGCACCGCCCACAGGCATTCGATGAAGGCCTTGGCCTGTCTTTCGGTGGCGTGAGCGATGAAGTCGGCAAAGTAGTCGTTGAGCCGACTGTCATGCAGGCGCACCTCGACATCGTCCTGGCGGTGCTCCTTGAGGTAGATGCGGTAGGCGTGCATTAGCAGGAGGCCAAAACTGATGATCGGGCGGCAATAACGCACTGGCTCCTGCCGTGCTTTGGACTTGTCCGATTCGACCACTGACAATCTGGCCAACTGTGCAATGGTCATACCCTGCACATCCCCGCCGGGGACGCGTTTGAGCGGGAAGGTCGTCGCACAATGCCTGGTCAGGTCATCCTGTTTCAGGCGCTTCCAATCCGCGTCCGGGAAGACCTTGCGCAGATTGCGCTCGAAGAAGTCTTCCATGTTTTCACAGGCCTGCCAGATAGCATCGAAGCGCAGCTTCTGCGTCTCGATCACTGCCAGCAGACGCGACTTGAGAATGTCACTGTGCTCCAACTGCACGCCGCTATTGTTCATGGTCGAAAACAGTCGGTTCAGGTCCATGCCCGGGGGCATGATGTTGTTCACCCAGCGCACCTTCGCATACAGGTACTCGGCCACCTCGGCCAGATACGCCTCCCCCCGCTGGCTGCGCAACGCGCCCAACCGATCGGCAAGCGCCTTGCGGGCAGCGGCCAGGTGCTTGATGTAAGCTTCGTCTGACTCAGAGGTCCTGCCCGTATTTTCCTCGGCTTCCAGCCCGGCCCACGCCGCAAACAGTCGCTGCACTTCGTCACGAATGGCAAAGGTCAGCCGGGGCTGCTTGTTCCATACGATGAACTTCGTCAGCGCGTTGTCGGGCACCACCGCCGTCAGCGCGAGGGCGAGCAGCATCAAGGTGGTCATGCGCTGCTGACCGTCGATCACTTCGTAGAGGGTGTGGGTGTGCCCTGAGTCGCGTGTGGTGACGGCGGACGTCAGTACCGTGCCGATATAGTAGTGCGGCGCGTCGGTGTCGCAAGCCACCATGATCTGCTCCAGCAGACCAACAACATCCTCGCTCGGCCAGACATAAGGGCGCTGGTAGCTGGGGATGATCAGCGTGATCTCTGCAGCGCACAACAAGGCTGGCGCCTGGACATAGGAACGGACACTGGCACTCATTGCACACCTGCCTGGTTGGAAGAGCGTTTTTCGAGCATGTGGCTGATGACCCGCTTGAGTTCAACATCAAATTCCGCCTGCAGCGCTTCGCCCGGCTGGCTCAAGCCCATCGAAAAGTACGCCTGCACAGTACGCACGAACCGGTACTTCACACTATTCTTGTCCAGTCGCTCGGCAATGGAATAACTGAACCTCTGCAAAATCTCGATCAGCTCGTCATGGGTGTAGCTGTGGGCGATCCAGTCCAACACCGGATTGTGCTCGGCAAAACTCTGCGCTGTGCTTTCACGCACGGCCTTTTCATTGCTCAGCCGCGGAGAGAAGATCACCCTGAACAACCAACACCCCGCCTCCAACAGTCCTTGTCGACCAAACTGGCTGACATACAGCAACACCGCACAGTCAAAGAGCTTGCGTAAAAACTCGCTGCCGTTGGCCTTAACCACCAACTCGTCGTAGAGCTGATGAAAAGGCGCAAGGCTATCGTCATCACGCCTGATCAATACCGTCCGACGCAGTTCATGGAAATAATCGAAGTAGTGAATAGCATTGGTACCGGCATTGATTGGCTGACGCATCGCGTATCCACTGCCCACCTGCAAAGCCTGGCCCTGGCCAAAATGGCTGACCCGCGCGGTGCGATACGCCACATCCAGGCCCTGCCCGGTGCGCTCGGCCAACTCCGCGACGATCTCCTCACGCATCTGCAGCGGCTGGCGGTGGCTCGAGAGACTGCGCCACTTCAGCTGTTGCCAGTGACGCGCCTTCATTAGCGCATCCATCGTGTCGTCCAGCTTGCCCCAGGCCTCCCAGCGCCGCGCGTGCTTGTCCTGCTCCTGCCGCGTCACCCCACGCAAGTGATGCGCCTTGAGGATCGCCGGGCCGTCCAGTCGGACCCCGCCGGTGTTCTGCGTCTCGAAAAAGCGGTAGGCGTCATCCTCACTGCGGGTGACGACCAAGGTGATGTTCATCCGAGAGAAGTCCACCAATGGCAACGGCTGTTGTTCAAACCAGCGCAGATTGCTCAGAGCGCGGGCCTGGGACTCTGGAGAGGCCAACTCGATGCCTTTGGCGAGATCTCGTTGCTTCAGCACATGCGCCAGCAATGCCAGGGTAATTAGGCGCTGCTGGCCATCTATGATGTTCAAGACGTCGGTGCGCATCCTTGGCGGGCGCGATTGGTGGACGATGATGCTGCCCAGATAGAAGTCGTGCTCAGGCGGCGTTGCACCCGCAGACGGCGAGAAGTATTCGGTGAGATCGTTCAGTAGGCGTTGCAGGTGTTTGATCTGCCAGCGGTAAGGGCGCTGGTATTCGGGGATGGTCAACCGGCCTTCAATGTGGCGGTCGTCGCTGCCGCGGATCGACTTGCCGCCTAGCAAGGCGGCAACGGAGGTGCTGGCTACGACAATATCGGGGGTGACGAGGCCGCTTAGCAGCGTTTGAACTTCGTCCTTGATCGGCTGCGTCATGTGTAGCGTTTTTCCTGGAGTTGGCGGAACCTGCGGGAGGGGTGGAATGACAAGTCTCATTCCAAGTGATGGCTTGATGATGTCAGTGAGGCGAGGTGGAAACAAGCAGGCGATGCACGCAGGGGGACGCAGCCATCAAGGGCCACCAAACGTCGACAACATTTTTCGGGACCGTGCTGCCTCTGACTTTTTGAAAAACAATGATTTAGGTGTTTTGAAAAACGTTCTGATCCCCCATTTGTTCCTCCACTTTTTTGTAGTTTTTTGCACGGCATTTGAGCGGTTTTTTTCGTCGCTCAGCCCACAGCGTCCTCGTAGGGGGATTTGTGTTCAGCTGTATAACCAAGGCTCCAACTCAGTCAGGTTTTTCACGACAATCTGCTGGGCTTCAGGTCGAGGCTCCATTTTTGTAGGATCGATCTGATACCGCTGCAATACATATTTTACCAGCGCCCTGCGGGTCGGAATCAGCAATTGGCCATTCAGCATCCCAAAATCAGCTTCGATGATTGCTTTCTGTGCCGGAGTCAATCGGGAGTCGGGCTCTATGATCACTGTTACTTCAGTATTCCAAACCTCATCCTCATCAATCCCGTTTTCGGACTTCCCGTCCAGTGCTGGTTCGCCGCGCAATCGACTAAGCACAAAATCGCGATACTGACGGTTCTTCTCGCAGTAGGCGCGTACGTGCCAACGCATACCGGTATAGACCAAGGTATGTGGCGCGATGAGCCGGCCTTCTGGAATGGGGCTATTCAAAGATACATAGTCGACCTCCAGGCACAGGTGGTCACGGCAAGCCTTGAGAAGCGGTCGAAGAATCTCGGCCTTGATTGAGCGGTCCGGCACCTCCAACACCTTGGTGTGGGCATAGGCCAGGGCCAAACCTTCGATGTGCGGAGCTCGCTCGTTATTCTGATAAAGCAGGTGCAAATAGGCGCTGGCACTGTCGTCGATGAACAGCGGTTTGAACAGTTTGCTCGGCACATAGCCCTTGAGCTGCTTGTCATATGTCAAGTTTCGGGGCGCATGTTCGGTGATGTAGGTATTGATGTCTTTGGACGCCTGCTGACGGCTGATGCCGAAGCTCTGGATCAAGTGTCCCGTGGTCAGCCGGCCCTCCCACCAGACAACGGTCTCAATCAAACGATAGCGAAGTGCCAGATCCCAGCGGACTTGTTCGATGGACTGCTTGCGTTTCATAACCTCTCCATGTGCGTGAATACTTTACCTGTATAAGTCTACATTCTAGACCTGTCGTAAATCACTACATATCTTATGTCTGTCTTCGAAATGAATCGAATTCACGAAAGGAAGTGGACATGAGTATGTCGGAAGTGGTTTCGACAGGGGCATTGGTGATGATGGGGGTAATCCTGCTGGTGCTTCTGCTGCAGTACCTGAGGTTGCGTGAACTCTGGCAAATGGCTCTTGCCTGTCGAAAGGATGCGCGCTGGGCACGGATTTGGGAGATGGAGATCCGGGAACTGCGCTCGGCGCTGCGCGCTGAGAAAGCGCACATCGAGCAGTTACAAAGAAAGCTGGTGATTCTGCAGGAATTGATCCCGGCAGAGGGATGAGGGAAAGGCATGAACAGACTTGAACGGATCAAAGGCTGCTTGCTGGGTGGCGCCGTCGGCGATGCGCTAGGCGCACCAGTGGAGTTTCTCGAGTGGTCTGCAATCGAAGCTAAGTTCGGTCCACAGGGAATCATCGATTTTTCCCCGGCTTACGGTATCACCGGTGCCATCACCGACGACACGCAGATGATGCTTTTCACTTCAGAAGGCTTGCTGCGGGCTTATGTGCGCGGCAGTTCACGAGGGGCTTGCCACGTCCCCAGCATTATTCATCAAGCGTTGCTGCGCTGGCTGATGACCCAGGATTACCCTGCGGCGATACCGGTCAGCAGGGACGGGTGGTTGATCGAGCAGTTGGCGCTCTGGTCTCGCCGTGCTCCTGGCACTACCTGTCGCGATGCACTCAAGGCCAGTCCGAGGCTGGGCGCTGTTGCCGAGAACAACAGCAAAGGTTGTGGCGCTTTAATGCGCGTTGCGCCCTGCGCGTTCTTTGCTAACGCCTTTGACTACGCTGCCCAGTCAGGGCGCCTGACCCACGGGCACCCTACGGGCTACCTGGCGGCTGGGTTGTTCGCCGATATTCTCCAGCGCATTGTCGATCGGCAAGACAGCCTGGAGCACGCAGTCACTCAAAGCATGGCCAATTACGGGCAAAAGCCTGGTATGGAAGAAACCCACAGCCTCATCGAGCGCGTGCTGTTCTTCTTTTACGAAGGCTACCACCCCACCCCACAACGCATTGGCGAACTCGGTGGGGGGTGGGTCGCCGAAGAAACCCTGGCCATCGGTCTATGGTGTGCGTTGTTTGCGGACTCATTGGAAAGTGGCGTCATCACGGCCGTAAACCACAGCGGCGACAGCGATAGCACCGGCCTGATAGCAGGCCACCTGCTCGGCGTGCAATACGGCGCTGCCGCTATCCCGGCGCGCTGGCTCATCCAGTTGGAACTGCGTGAGGTGATCGAGCAAATGGCCGAGGACATTGACCGTGTTCCGCGTGAGTACTGCGGGGTTGGCGGGGAGTTTGATGAGCAGATCGAGCGGGCGTATCCCGGCTATTGAAACGACTTCAGGAGAACAGTGATGCCGATGCCACCGAGGCCTTTTACCTTTGTATGTGACAACTGTAGTTGGAAGCAAACCGTGGTGCCTCTGAGCGATGCACTGCGGCCTGGGGAGTGGTTTGAGCGCTGCCCGAAGTGTGGGAGCAAGGAATTGAGGATGCGGGCGGCAGGGTGGTTGGAGAAAGCGGTGGCGGAGTTTTTGCGGCGGTGTTGATGGCTGTAAGTAAGGGCAGCAATTACACCTCGCGAGCGGACGTAGCGTTTACGCTGGTCTATGACCCGGTAAACGGCATTGTGAGGCCCTGAGTTTGATCAGCTGAGCACCTCAGAAGGCAGCTTACATCCCGGTTGAATATCCGGGCCTGATCGCTTGCATGCAAGCTGTAACAAGCGATCAGGCTGGCTTGGACTCAAGCCGCTTCCAGAACAGCCATACGACCATTGGGCAGGGACAGCAGCAGCCGGTTTTCTTCCGAGTGGATCAGTTGTTTTGCTTTGTGTTCGATGCGATGGAAGATTTCGGCCTTTTCGCCGATGCTGCCTCGGATCAGGCTGCGGTGTTGATCGTTTAGGAAGTTTTTGTAGAGATTCATGGCCCCTTGGTAGCGCTCGGCACCGTCTTCCAGGATTTGCTGGGCCAATTGTGGTTTGCCGACGCGGGCGGCCAGTAGGTATTCGGTGTGCATTCCCAAGGGCATTATTTCCAGCATCATGTGGGCGAAGTTCACCACCAGTTCGTAATGCTTGTTGGTCAGTTCATTGCTGTTATGCGCCAGGTTGAGGATATTGTCGATGAAGGACAGCGCGTGATTGCGCTTGGCCGCTGCGGTAGCCAGTAATGGGTAGGCCACTTCCCTGATCTCATGGGCCAGGCTGCGGTCCTTCAGCAGGGTGCGGGCAACTTCTATCCCTCCGATGTAATCGGTGACTTTGTCCATGTAATAGACAATGTTCTGGGCGTGCAGGTCTTTGGCGATTTCGTCGACGGTGTTCTGGATCTTGTCGAGTTTTGCGGCCAGATATTTGGTCTGGATGATCAACGCGCCGAGGATCACGCAGGTGGAAGCGGCTGCGGCCATGACGGTTGTCATTTGTGCAGCTTTGATCGCTTCTTCGGCGGACTTGATCATGGTTTCCTTGAATGGCAGGTGTTGAATAATCCCACTCTCGCCACTACCTGCTTTCCAGTAGGCAACGCCGTCATGGATCACAGCTTTACCCTGAGCCAAGGCGTCGAGCAGTTTTTTGGAGAAGGCGGCTTCATCGAGAACCCAGATTTTCTGCAGTAGGTCGGCGGCGGCTTGCATCAGAAACGGTCCTCTTTTTCGTATTTGCGGCGCATGTAGGCGATCTGGATGACCGCTGGAATGGTAACCCGGTAGGCGGTGCCGCTCAGCAACGGTATGGTCACAGCGATTGCCGCGACCGGCCCGGCGAAGGCGGCCACGGCGCGTCCGCCAATCAGCGCAGCGGCGCCACCGGCCCCCATGACCAAGGCATTGCCGAAGTACTGGCGGGCGGAATTGGCGAGCCAGGCAGACCATTCGAAGGACCCTATGCCACCTGAGCTGATAGCTTTGATAATTGCGGCCAGGGGCATGGATTCAATGGCACCAGGAATATTCATCGATTGCATGGCCTTGCGTTTTTCGGCGTCAGACATGCTGTCCCAAGACTGCTCGACCAGGCGCTCGATCAGTTTGTTTTCGATGTCATAGGCAGACGCTTTGCTGTTGTACTTGGCTTTCGCCTTGTCGCAAACGTCGCATAGCATTTCCTTGTACAGCACGCCCTGGCGGCGAAACAAGTTGACGATCGAGTCGCCACCGAAATGCTGCAGTTCACCGGCCACCAGTTTCCAGCACTGGCGCCACTGGTCCGGCTGGCCCTCCAGTTTTTTGAATTTCTCATCGTTAGCGATCTCGCTGGCAACCCGTTTTTCGCCATCGTTATCGAGCATCAGGTACTTGGCCAGCTGGCGGATGTCTGCCTCCGTGCAGTACTGGAGAAACGCCAGGTCGTCATCTTGTCTGTAGGTGATACCCATTACTGGAATCCTTTATTTGTGGTGAAAAGTATGGCGAACCCGGTCTAGCGATCTTCCTGTATCACCCAACGCACTTCGATGCGCCGTTGCTGGGCATCCTCTGGTGCGATACCAGGGATAGGCTGGGAGTCGCCGTAACCGGCCACCACTACGCGCTTGGCGCTGGCCGTATCAAGGTCGCCGATGATCAGCTTGCGGGCCTCGCGTGCGCGAGCGGCGGAAAGTGTGAAGTTGTCGTCGTATACCGTGCAGAACGCTTCGAAGTTAGTGACTGGGCGCGATACCGGCAGGTTGTCGGTGTGCCCCTCGACATACACTTTGCCGTTGCTGAACGTGGCCAGGAAATCGGCGATGCGCGCCTCGATGCTGGCGAATGCCTGCTTGGCCTGGTCAGTCACGCAGGCGCTGCCGCGGCCGAAAATACCGTCGCGCAGGGTCATCTTCTGGGCGTTGACATCCAGTACCACCAGCCCGTCGTTCTCACTGGTCTCGAGCGAGGCTTTGAGCTGGCTGAGGATTACACCGACCTTTTCGCGTTGTGAGGTGCTGCTCTTTTCCATCTCCTGTTTGTGCTTGAGGTCGGAGTAGGTCTTCTGCAGCACCGACATCACCAACAGCAGCATGACCACAGCCATAACCCCGGCCATCAGGTCGGCGATGGAGACCCATTCATTTGGTTTGTCTTTCATGGAGGGCTACCTTCACGCCTCTTCGGCATCGAGACTCAACTGCTCGAGACGGGTGTCGAGGTATTCAAGCCGCTCGACGATCCGCTCCAGTGGGCCCTGTAATTGGCTAATGGCTTGCAACTGGCGCTCGTCATCGGCTGCAGACTTTAGCGCTAGCAGGTGCTCGTCGAGGCGCTGCAAGCTGTGCCCGATCATATCTACCCTGCCGGCGACGGCGTCCATGACCGGTTGCAAGGGGCTGGAGTGCTGAAGGTTCTGCAGTTCGGCGACCAGTTCTTCGATAGCTACGGCGCTGCGGGCAGCCTTTTCTGTTACTTCCTTGAATTGAGAGTCGACGGCGATCATGCGCCGGCCACTTTCTGACACGGCCTTGAGGCCCGAGACGATGCGTTCGCGCAGGTCCTCGACAAGGCCTGTCATGCCTCCTATGTTCATGTTCAGGTTTTGGCTGGTCGCCAGGAATTCGATTTGGGCTTTCTTCTGGATCTCCATCGAGTCTTCGTTGGACTTTTTCATCTTATCCATCGTCTGGCTGACGCTGCTGGACAGATCGGTGACGGCCGTTGAAATACCGTCGGTGGCATTGGCCATGGTCGCGGACATAGTGGCCATGTTGTCTGTGAAGCTGTTGCCCATCTGGTCGATGGTAGTACCCAGATCCTGCTTGATGCTGCCCAGCACATCAGCCACACCGTCCTTGAAACCACTGATGACCGACTGCAACTCACCAGCGGACTGCCCAACATCGCTGGCGGCGCTGGCCATCTGCGTGGCAGCTTCGGAGATTGCACTCAGGTTGCTGAGACTGGCTTCTACTTGCTCCAGGCTTTTTTGCGCAGTGCGGGTGGCCTTGAGTTGTAGCTGCTGTCCTTCGTTGCTCTGCTGCAGAGCGCTTGCGGAGTCGCGCAGCGTATCGAGGGCCAGCTCACTGCTGCTCTTGAGGGCTTGCACCTCGGGTACCAGAGCTTGCTGCAGCTCTTGAAGGGCGGAGCGGGTTGCGCCCAGAGTGAGGCCGTGTTGCTGCAGGTTGCTGACGGCTTCCTGCAGTGCATCACGGGCCAGGGCATTGCTGGCATTGAGGGTCTGCACCTCGGGTACCAGAGCTTGCTGCAATTCCTGAACGGCAGTGTGGGTCGCGCCCAAAGTGAGACCGTGTTGCTGCAAGTTGCTGACAGTTTCTTTCAGTGCATCGCGGGCCTGGGCATTGCTCGCGTTGAGGCTGCGCACCTCGGGTATCAACGCTTGCTGCAGCTCTTGAATGGCGGAGTGGGTCGCGCTCAGAGTGAGGCCCTGTTGCTGTAGGTTATTGACGGTTTCCAGCAGAGTATCGCGGGCCTTCTCATGGCTGGCGTTTAGGGTGCGAACTTCTGGCACCAAGGCTTGTTGCAAGTCTTGAACGGCCTTGTGGGTCGCCACTAAGGTGATACCGGCATGCTTATTCAGCTTGCATTGGGTGTCGAGTAAGGCGTGCTGGGCTTGCCATTGGTTGACCAGCGTCTGGTCAATTCTGCCCAAGGCCTCGATCAGTGCATGTTGGGTTTGCTGACGCTCCTGCAACTGTGCCTGGCGGCTGTATTCGAAGGCGGCTTTCATCTTGCCGACACACCAGCGCAGCCGTCGCTCCTCGTAGCCATTGCGAGCGGACCAGGCCTTGATCAGCAGAAAAGCCATGATGCCCCAGGTCGAAGTTTTGAACTTGGTGCCCAGGCCTTCCATCATGCCCATCAGATTGGCCATGGCATTGTCCATGCCGCCACCAGCGTTGGCTTCTAGCAGGATGGTTGAGGCCTTGTTCAAGGCGATACCCAGGCCGAGGAAGGTGCCGAGCAAACCTAGAATTAGCAGAATGCCTGGCATGATGTCAGCGAGTTTTTCGCTGGTGCTGGCGACGGCCGCACTGATTTCATTGACTGAGCCATGTTCGACATCCAGGTTATCTGCGTGGTCGCCGATCTGGCCGTTACCATTCCACTTTTTTTCCCAGGACGCCGGCGTTGCACCACGCCATACACCGATCAGGGTAGCGGCGATCAGAATCAGGAAAACGCTACCAAAAACCAGCTGGATGGGGTCGTTTCCCGGTATTAGAAAGGCGAGAATTTCTTCGGGATTCACACGGCCACCTCGACCAGCTTGGCCGCTCGGGCGCGACTGGCTTCTTCATAGATGTTGGCGAAGTCGATAATCAGGAATTGCTCGGATTCGCTGAGTTCCTCCCATTGTTTGCCGTGCTGAGCACACTCGATGATGATCATGCCGGCGGCGCTGCTGTCTTCGAGCAGGTACTCCTTGTCGGCGAAGTCCTCGGGATTTTTCTCCAGCATTTGCAGGAAACCTTCAGCGGCAAAAACGTAGCTGCGCATTTCATTGGTGCGCTTGCGCTTGCTGTCCATCTGGGCTTTGAAGGCTGGGACTTTAACTTGAAGGTCAGCCAGCATTGCAGCTTCTTCGGTATCCAATTCAGACAGGCGCTGGCCGATTTCTAGGCGGCGCAGCAGTATCTGATCCTTGGAGATGGCTTGGTTCTCGGATTTCCATTCATTTTCCATGGTGTCAAGGTTGCAGCCCCAGGCCATGATCATTTCTTCAAACACGAACGGGATCAGCTTCTGCTGGAAGCGCGCGTTAACGACGTCGTCCAGGTGTTGTGTGTCGGCATCGCTGATGGTCGGGACTTTCTTCAGCAATTCAGCACCGATCTCCATCAGGAATAGGTCATCGGCGTTGATGGCATGGATGTCCTGGGCGAGCATCAGGCGTCTCTCGGTGTCCTTGAGCAACTTCTGCGCAGCGCGCAGGCGCAGATAGTGCTCGAAATCCTCGATATTGTTGTTCTCCATTACATGCGCAATACGAGTGGAGAGCTGGGCGTAGCTGGTGATCAGGCTGGCCAGGTCAATCGCCTTCGCAGCATCGCCCCGCACTTCGTTGCGGGCCTCGCGGAGAGTTTCTTCGTGTTGCGCAGCGGTGGACATTTCCTCTTTATTGAGGTTGACGTTGTGCAGGTCTTTGGCTCTCTGGATGACCCAGTGGATAGCTGCATCGAGTTTTTTCGCCATAGAGGTCTTGTCCCAGGCCAATAAGGCATCCAGGGCTTTGTCGAAGGCGGTGATAGCGCCGGCGACCCAAGGAAAGGCAGGCAGAGCCATGGCCGTCCATTGGGCTGCTACCTTGAGGGCTGGCTGCACCACCTTGGCAATGTAGGGTTTGACTTTCTGCCAGACGCTTTTCACGGTGCCCACGAAGGTTTCGGCTTTTTCCGCCATCCAGCCGATCGCTTTGCCGGCAACCTCTTTGGTTTTTTCCCACGCCGACTTGGCTATGTTGACTGTAGATGTGGCAAGACTGGTTATGCCGCCCCAAACTTTTGAAAGGAATCCCATATGCTTTGCTCGTTGTTGATTTATTGAAGGCCCAGCAGGCTCTTGGCGCGCGCCACGTCCTGCTCGCTGTGTGTTCTATTGGAAGGCGGCGTCGACACCTGGTGGTGGCTGGCCAATACTTCATCTATGGCGGCGTGCACATGTTCGGCGTGCAAGCACGGGAGTAGGCCGTGCTTCTCGGCGGCAAGAAGCGACTTGGGCAGGGCCAGGCGCATGCAGGTACGTATTTCCCGGCCGGACAGGCCGTCGGAACGCTGGCTAGCGCTTTCGATCAGTGCTTCACGTGGCTCGGCCAGCGGAATCTGCTCGACCAGGAAGCGCTCCCAGAGCTGTTGCCGGGCACCCAAGTCGGGCAGGCAGAATTCGACGTGATAGCCGATCCGGCTGCGAAAGGCTTCGTCGTAGTTCTTGGCGAAGTTGGTGGCGAACACCACGATGCCCTCGAAGCGCTCCAGCTCGATCAGCAAGGTCGAGCGCATGGCATTGACCTCGTTGTCCACCCCTTGGGTGACTGACGACAGGCGTTTGCCCAGCAACGTGTCGGCTTCGTCGAAGAACAACAACGCGCCGGTTTGCCGGGCCTGTTCGAACGTGGCTTGAATGTTTTTTGCCGTATCGCCCATGAACTTGCTTTCCAGCTCCGCAATACCCAAGGCCATGAACGGCAACCCCAGCTGGCCGGCGAGGGCTTCAGCGCAAAGCGTCTTACCGGTGCCGGGTGGGCCGTAGAAATTCAAGATGGCGGTCATGCCCATGGGGTCTACAGCGGCAAATCCCCAGTCTTGGTAGATCTTGGTGTGAAAACGCAGGCGTGCGAGGCACTCGTCCAGTTGCAGTCGGGTGCGCGCAGGGAGCACCACATCCCGGGTGAGGTTGAAACGAGGTTCGCGCAATGGTGTTTTCGGCGCAGGGGGCGTCGCCTCCATTAAACGCCGATGGGCGCTGGAGGGGGGAGTCTCGGTCATAGGGGAGCCTGAAATGAACGGGGTAGGGTAACCGCCGGCAAATAGTGCCCGGTCTGCTCGACACCAGCAGTGGTGCTCGGGCAACAGGTACAGTAAGGCCTAAAGCCAGCGTAGCGGATCCTTCGCTTTGACATGGTAACTGCCTTGTACTGCGGGCTTGGGGGATGATGTCAATTTGGACACGAGCCTACTACGAGGAGTGGCTATTTGCTACTTTCCGTTGGTCGGCTGCGCAAGGTCGGGGGCTGAGCCGCCATTCGGCGATCGCTTCGATCACCTTTTTACCGTTCACTTAGGACTTTGCCCTCCTTGGAGAGTTTTAGTCGTTTGTGGGTTGGTATTAGAAGAGCTGACACTTTGTAGTACCCCATTCGGCGGGCTGGCGAAACGTTTTCGATGTTGACCGTGTCGCCGAAAGGGATTCATACAATGTCACTCCCTTACAGATTCATGGTAACAACCAGACTGTACTGGGGCGGGCGGTTCGACCTATACCTACTGATCCACATGCTTCAAGAATCGGTAGCACATACGTGATCACCATGGGCCCGGAACTACCACCAGGCTCTCTGCGTGCAGCCTGGCAAAGCGGACTTGCCAGCAAAGGGTCTTTATTGGACCCGATTGCGACCTGATTGGAATGCCCCTGATGTCCCTGAGTGAGCAGATAGTCCAGCGTCTGTTCAAATGCCTGGGCGACCATTGCGCGAAGAGTCTTTGGGTACTGCTCCGGACCAATGAACAATAAATATTCCTTTGCTTACAGCCGCGGCTGCATGGTGAATCGAGTGACTGATTACAGGTTGAGTCCGCAGAATCATTTCGGTACCTGCAAGCAACACAACACGTGCAATGCTGACGCAGACTTCCTGAGACAGGTGGCGAAATGTCGGCTCAGGTGAATGCCGAGGGAGGTTCAATCGGGCCAGCCTTGTACATACCGACTGCCCGCTCTAGGACGCCCTGAACGTGATTTCTTAATTCGATGGGCGATAGGACTTCGATGTCGGCGGCATTGCTGAGCAAAAAAAGGCGCAGCCCCTGAGTGTCGAGCATCCGGCAGTTCAATATCCAGCTCCCGGCCTCGGCGACCAGGATCTGGTCCTGCGAGAGCGGATTTTCAGAAAGCCGGTTATGCAGGTTGTCACTCAGGCGCAAGCTGACATTTACGGGTGCCGGTGAGTGGATAGTCATCAGGTGCTGCTGTGCATCGATCGAATTGATGTCGTAGCCTTCAGGGTCGGCAATTTCGCGTTTACCAGGTTCTACTTTTAAGATTCGATGAAGCATCAGCGCACACAACTTGTTGGGGCCATTGCTGCTGTACTTCCCACGGGGTGCGTCCGGCTTTGGAGTGTGACCAAGAGGCCACTCCTCTTCCTGCACGAGCGCAGACAAATAGGTGTTTGAATCTTGGTGAGATAGGCCCAACGGTTTGAGTTGATAGACACACTGGATGTCACCCACATCCCGGGGCTGATACGTCACTTCCAGCGGCTGGTTTCCGAATATGGCCTCCTGGATTTTGGTCAGATGGGTTAAGTCGTACTCCCCGGGGATCAGGACCGTAAACCGAGTCCCGGTGGTTATTCGCTTTTCCCAATCCAGCTGTCGTTTTGAGTAGTCGTTCATGACACGAAGTGCATGACGTCGCAGCGGCGAAAGCTTTTTGGTGTGTGTCTTGAGACCAAATCGATCAGCATGATCGAAAATGGTTGACAGTGTCATCGCCTCCGTTGGTGAGAGCGTCAAATTGAAATTGGCACCTGTCGACGACCAATAGAGTAAGTGCTTGGCAGCACCTCGGCGTTGGCATTTTATGTAGCCATCGGCCTCGAGCTTTAGTAGGTCGCGCTGTGTTGTTTTGAATGGATGATCAACGTTGCCTAAGCAGGCACACATCGCTTCATGAACTTGAGACGTCGGTAAAGCGGTGCCATGCCGCTGCAAGATGTCACGCAGATAATCTCGACGCTCGTAAAAAGAGACCATGGATACGTCCAGGACAAAAAGTGTCCTAAGTGTGTGGAATGATGCTCGGGCTGGCAAGGAAAACACGAACTTAACCGTCAGCCCACAGGAGCATGTCCATGAAGCGTTCAACCTATCTTGCCGATTTCCATGTCGCTGGTTTCGTCCATTGGATGGCCACGGAGCTGGATACTTCCCTTTTCCAGCATGCCTATATTGATCGCCGTAGCGGGAAAGAATGGAACTGCACAAGCTTGTTCAACGCTTTCGAAAAGTATCAGTGGAACCACCCGGGCAACCAACGTTTGGCCTTCAACCCAGGATCCACGTTCTTAAGTAACGCAACGGCATTGGCTGCATTGAAGGCGGACTTGGCCGCCGCCGGCACCGCCGATTCGAAAGTGGTGGAAGCAGCGTCGGGTGTCATGGCATGGGGCGGAGTGACTGCTCGAAACAATGAGTGGTTAAAGCTGAACCAGGCCGGGTTGGCGCGATCGCTACAAGCAGTTCAGGCCGCCATCAATGCCGGCGATCCTGAAGCCCCTGCGCTGCGCTGCGACCAGCTGCGTTTTAACTCCGGAATGACCAAGGTTTACTCTCTGCTGTGCGATGACTTCGTGATCTACGACAGCCGCGTGGCGGCGAGCTTGGGATGGCTCATCGTCAAATACTGCGATGCGAAAAGTCTGACTTGCGTTCCAAGTTCTCTCTGTTTCCCATGGGCGGCCGCGAAGGAGGCTCAATCAGCTGTGTCGCCAAAGCGTCGGGACCCAAGTGTGGGTCCTTACAAGTTCAAACGCTTGCGCTCGGGTTCACACCATGCCCTTTGGAACATACGCGCCAGCTGGACGCTTGCCGCGGTCCTGGCGCATCCCAAGGCCTCAGGCTGCGGTTTCCACGGGATCGTCGAGCCTAAAGATTCTCTCCGTGCACTGGAAGCTGCGTTGTTCATGATTGGCTACGATTTGGGGCATTGACCTAACGGCTGTCGCCTGACTGGTCCTCGGGAGCGCCGGGGACCACCTTCGGATTAGGAAATCGAATGATGGAATCATTGAGTAACGTGCAAGTCTTGATCATGAGTCTCGCAAGTCATGGGGTTTGCGTTAGAGCCCTTCAGGCTGAGGTGGCGCAACGTCTCCCAGAAATGACGGACGAACAGTTCCAGACTGCCCTCTTCGCTCTACAGGAAAGAAACCACATTATCGGTCTGGAGGTGAATGACCAGTGGGTGGTATCGACCGTCGATCATGCAGCTCCCGCTTACCAGTCGGAATACAGTCCTGAATTCGCTGAAATGATCATTGCTGCGTCGTGCGGTGAAATGATTGAAATTGACCCTGATGAAATGATCGCCCAACTCGAGGTGATGATTAAAAACGCCCGGGTCAAAAAATCTCAGTATTGAGTCTCACGCCGTATCGGCAGAAATCGCCCATCAAGAGATAGTGATTCTGCCACGTTGACGGTTCATCGCTGGGACATTATCGGGCTGTCAAGGCGCTGAACTGTGATGACGCCGTATCAACCATGCAAGGCCACCGAGCGAAGCGTCACGGCAAGGTCGTACTCCATCAATCGGACATTCGGCACCTGCGTTGCAGCGTACCGCAGTTTCTGGTTGATATCCGACGCGACGATGATTCCGTACACGTTGTTATCGCCCGCAAGGTGCTCTTTCACCCAGCCCATATAGCGAAGGATTTGTCCCAGTGCCGCGTCCGGCCCACGGCCGACTTTCAGTTCGAGCACGTAGAAATCGCCATTTCCGGTAGCCAGAATGTCGATCGGACCGACGTCGGTCTGAAACTCTACTCCGTCGCGATCATCCGTGCGGTATAGCATGAGTGGCACATCAAGGCCTGGTAACTTGGGAAGCTTTTTGGCGAGGTAGTCGCGCAGATGTGCTTCCAAAGCAAACATGCTATACGCCTCATCGGTGGCCTCGACAGCTTCGATGATCGACGACGGATTCTCGCCCACACCGTCCGCGAGGCGGACGATCAGGGCGCCATCGGCAGATTGTGCGATCTCCCAAACACCGTGTTTCGCGGGTTGATACCAAACGACTCTGCCGCGTCCAATATTGAATAGGTAGTCGTAAGCCGTGTCCGTGAGCCGTGGCTTCTTGTTCTCGTTGTAGTGAATACGCGATGAGTGATTCACTGCCCCCGAGATAATGCTGCACGTCATCGAGCTGTCATTTACATCGTCGCCAAACATCGACCTCACTTTTGCTTTAATCATTGAATAAGTACATTCCCCATTCAGTTGCTGGGCCGCATCTCGAACCATTTGCCATACCGGCGGGCGGTTGCCGTAGCTCACTGTTTCTACTCCTCGTTTGACCATTTTTCACTTTGTAGGGCTTATCTGAACAGTTCGCTCGGCGGCAGTCAGCGGCTGGCCGTCAGGCACGGTCTTGGTGCGGAACATCCAGCGGGAGCTGGAGCAAAACCCAATCAATCTCCGAACGGTGGAATATGATTCCGTCGTTATGTGGGAAATCGTGGGCCAGATGTGGGCGTTCATCGAAATCCCACGTTCTGAGTGTTTTGGCACACGACACACCAAATTCCGTTATGGAGCGGAGAGAGAGCAACCAGGCTATTTCGTCGCTCGTGAAACCCGTAAGCCGAAACTCACGGGCAGCGTCCCGGTGTATTGCCCATTTGTTGGGCTGCGACAGAAACAACCAACGATCCCGTGCATCAGATTCAGACCTGCCGATCACGTCCGCCATGTGATCGAAGGAATTCTTCACCCGCAATGCCAACCAAGCAACGGAGGTAAGCAAGTCCTCCTTTTGCTTTCGCGCCCGCATCTGTTCGTGCTGATAAGGAATCAGCCACGCAGCAATAATTGCAGCAATAGAGCCGACAGCCTGGACCCAAGCTGGGGCGTTTTCGCTGCCCCATGGCAAGTAAAGCAAGAGGCAGATGGGCACCACTACTGCTGGAGACAAACAGAGAACCCTCACCACACTTGCCCAAGTGAACCTGATGACGATTTCCCTTTCCAACATGCCCTGATCCCAACATTAAAAATGTCACGGAGCATGCACGATGCCGCTCCGGTAGTCCACGGGGGGGGCGGCATGAACAACCTCTATCGCAGCTTACGCATCACCTTCATGTGGCGCCGCATGCGCTGCCGGAAGACTCTGGGACGGGCTAAAGCCCGCCCCTTAACCAAACGTTAGCTTCCCCTTTGGGTCGACTTCTGCCGGTGGCATCAGACGACAGTCGACCAAGGCAGCCGGGCGTGAGGTCTTGCAAACGAGTGGCGATTCATTATTTACAAGGCACATGTGCATACACCGTGTTCCGCTGGCGGATCAAAAGCAATCCCGGCCTTGTGGAGACGCTCGTATATACAGTCAACACCTATGCGCCAACCCTCCGGCATCAACTCTTTGAGCCCCAAGCCGCCGTTTATCCTGCTGGCATCCAGAAATTTACTTTCATCCAATGTGATATGTACGATAGCCAGGCTGTACCTCAGTACGCGTGCCACGCCCTCAACCGGCCAACCTGCTTTGAATAGCCCAACACCTGTGTGCAATAAAAACTTTCGTGGCACTACATGCTCCCCCCTACCTGGGCCGCTCTTTCCGTGCCCTTTAGGAACGAAGTCACCCGGAATGAAATATATAAATATATTTGTGTCCGGCGGAGCCTCTTCAGTTAATACCCGTCGAATGTATCTAGCGAGGCGAAGATAAGACCGTTCCATTTTTTCTTCGGTATCCGTGACCTTTTGGTATCTCCATTCTTGCGCAGCACACAACGTCGCAAGCTCAGCCTTGATATCCCCGTACTCCACAGCAGGGAGAAAGTTTTCTAGCAGCCACCCAGCAAGCGCGCCAGAGGCACTAAACAGCGACGCATTGGGTGCGCCATCAAGCACCTTAAATACAACGTTGCGCTGTTTTACTGCCTCACTTCCGACGGGCGAGAGAAAATTAATGGCTCGTGTATCGCCGTATCCGTCTTCCTCGTGAGTCTCCCAAAGAAAAAGTGCCGTTTCAAAAACCTTGCGAGTATATTTCTCACGCCCTGACATCTGCGGCGCAACCTCTGTTTTCCTCATATACGTCGGGGTAAGGGTGCGAAAACCATGGACATGCAGGGTACTGACCACTCCGTTTCTCTCAAGTGCGTCCATCAATGAACGGGCTGCACTGTAGCCTAGCTTGAGTCTGCGCTGTAACAACGAGATGGAAGCCCATTGCTCGGCGACAAGGACGTCCTCCGCCGCAGCCATGAGGTCAGGTGAGTGATCAGTTGGGGACGCATTCATGTGTGACGCTCCTGGCGTACAATTTCATTTTGGAGACAAACCTACCGTTTCTGCATGAGCAGCAGTAACAGCCTCCACGCCCTCCTAACATTTCGATTTTTGAAAATAAATTTGTCCGGTCGATTGCATTGATTTGAGCGAATGGATTCTGGCCCAAAACAAAGAAATTGCCTGGCATGCCTCGACAGGCGAGGTAACGGTCAGCCGCATTGACCCGCTGGCCAGTTGAGTGAGGCGATTTACTCTCTTCCATACCAAGCCTATGAGTGGCTCGAAAACAACTGATGACCGGATGCAATGGGTCGACTGTTGCCGGTCGTGACGGGCCGGAGTCGACCGAGGCTGTGTGAAAACGTTTTAGAGCAAGTTTGACAGTCAGAATCGGAACGAATGTCGCGTTCCTACGCAAATTTCAGGTCTGCTGACTAACCAAACGCTGGCAGATTTTACGTAGCAACGCAGACTTCAAAACGCTTCATGCGTTTTCACACAGCCTGGACCCAAAGCTGCCCTTGAAATCGACGGTTCAAATCTACGAAGAAGCTATGCTTTGGCTTTAATACCAGTTTTAAATTATTGACACGGCCTGCAGAGTGCTTAAGTGACAAACCATCATCTCTGCAAAACCATGCTTGAAGTCAAATTAAATGTTGGAAAATATGCTGTTCACTTCATTGCTGAGTTTTTGGTATTCCTCGCTGGACAAAAGCGCGTGTTCTTCTTCAAGAAAAAACACCCGCCCAGTCTTTTTGATCGGATCTAGCTTTTGTGAATCCATGCCACAGATAAATAGTTGGGCCTTTGATGGAGTGTTTTCCATAAGTAACGAAACTATGCTGTCGTAATGTTTTGCAGCCTGCTCATGCTGATTGGGAGTGTCTATGATAAATGGGGCCAATACCTCCTCGCTAAACTCGTTAATCAGGTTGTATATGCTAAGATAATAAGCAAGCATTCCCCTGGTTGATTCGGCTGCGCCACCACTTTTGGATACCTTGGCGTGCTGTTCCGGAGAATTAATATTCTGCGAATCTATCCCGACTGCTTTGAGTCTAGAGATGTATTCGGGGAACATCTCGGAAAATTTTCTCTTTACATTTTTTCTGGAAGTGGCAGATTGTTTGTTTTGGGTATTGACAAGCGAAGTGTTTATAGCGTCAAGAGTACTAACTTCAATTGCGAAGTTTTCTCGAGTATTTGATAGGCGCTTAGCTACCAAGTCAGAGGCAACTGATTGAATGATATCGCTTCCATTAGATGAATCCGAAATACTCCATCTATCATTAAAGCTTGAAATGGCATTGCCTATTTCTTTGGTTGTTTGAGCTTTTTTTCTTATGTTTTCTGTCAGCTCATCAAGTGAGCTTGATAACCGCCTCGCGATATCCGTGGCTTGTTCTTTATCTTGCAATAATGTAAATTTGCTTGTTAGTGAATTGTCATGCAACGTGCCACAGGTCGGACATTCTAGGCTTTCATCTAGTCGGTACGAAAATTCATAGTCTGCAGATGTTTCAGATAATGACTCTCGTGCAATTTTTAGTTGTGCTTCTATATGTGATTTTTCTGTGCGAAGATCTATCAGTTCCGAAATTATTGACTCTTGAGACCATTGAAGCTCTGAGCTCTCCTGAGCCATTTGTTCTTCTAGTTCGAAAAAATCATCAGCGCTTACCACGGGAGGAGAAGGTGGTTCAGCTTCGCCAATTAGGCTTAATGCTGAGTCATACTTAAATATTTTTTCCACAAAAAACGTTTTTGTTTTTTTGTTTTTATATATTTCCTCAGTTACATTGAAGTGAGAGGAGTTTATCATTCCGGTGTGATATTTTATGATTGGTGATTTCCAGTTGGAAAACTGTCCAAGCTTATCAAAGCTTGCCCAGGCTGAAGACCAACTATGTTTTTGATCGATATAAAATGGTAGGAAGTAAAATGCTGGCGGTGGAGTCACCAGTTCTTCTTGATTACGGGTTGGAAGAAGAGGGGCAAATTTGAAGAGCTTTGCTAGCTCGGTAGAAAGACCTTTGGAAATTCCCGAGAAAACTTTATCGATTTGGTTCTCTTGCGAAATTATAAATGTACTGCCCTCTCTTGCGATTCTATAGAAAACTTCATTCACTTGAAATTCTAAGACGACTCTGCACTCCAGCTTTTTCCAGTCGTCGTCTAGCCGAGGTTCGCAGCCAAAGCACCAGAGAATATTCTTCACTACGGAAGATTTCCCTACACTATTTTTCTCGCTCGATAGTATTAGGTTGTACTTTGGTGAGAAGCTGAATTGAGCTGCTTTCCTTGTCCGATTGCTTACTATTATTATCCGATTGAATCGCATTGTCGGCCGTGGGGTCATTCCTTAAGCTCCGAATAAGTTTCTTGTAGCTATACTCTTTAGTGGTTTTCATTTGTTCAGCAACTCAAAAAGAAAAGCCGCAGTAAAGTCAGATGGCGTCAAAAAAAATTCATTAAGTTCACTTGAGATGTTGCACTTAGCTAGTAATTCTAACTCATTTATGCTTATGTCTGGATTTGTCTCCTCCAAGCTATCTATGGTCGCACGAAGTTGATCTGATACTCGTGTAATTAACGACGAGCGATTCGAGATTTGTGTGCTGTAATAGCGATTAAAGCTTCTTGTTACTTCTTTTCGCTTTAAAAATGTAAGGCTGTACTCGACTTTTAATACTTCAGTCAACTCTATCAATAAACTTTGGTCGGGCTTTCTATTTATGTGTTTGGCTAGAACTTCATCGAACTGGATGCTGGTAACAGATTTCCTTTTGAGGGCCTCATCCCATAAGTTGTAATCGAAACTATTTTCACCTTTTCTTTGCAAATCTCTAATAATGCATTCGTATACGGCATTTGCGTTGTAGTTGAGGCCTGGTGCTATCTTGCTTATTAGTAGACTGATTTTTCCCTCTACTACCAAATCAAATTCTTTTGCTGGAAGCCTAGGAATAATAAAGGCAATTTTCTCTGAAAACTCAAAACCTCCAGGAAGATCACCAATAGCGTTTTTAATTAATTCTAGCTCTTCGGTATCTAAGTCGCCGCTGGTAATTATTTCAAGATTAAAACCTTTTTTGTGTGTTGAAAAGCTATATCCGCCGGTTGAAATAAAATTGATTTTCGAGATTTTTTCTGAAAATGTTTTGCCGCACGCACCACTCGATAACTTTGAAAGGATGGATGGCTTCTTTTCGCTTCCGGCTGTTAGAGAATTTATAGTATGTTTTTTAGACGTTTCTTTAATTTGATTCAGCTCGAAGAGTGCGCCCTCCGCGTTCAAGCTCGTCGCGATGGTAACGTCTTCATGCTCCTCTATAAAAATTGCATATTCATTACCTTCTTCATGCGCTTCGATCAGTCGACAAAAAGCCCAGTGATACTGATAATTGTATTTTTTGAAGGTTTCGCTACCGGACTTTTCCCTTTTTACATCCTGGCCCAACGGATTCAGTGCGTTTTCAAAATTCTTTGACATTGCCTTACAGCCTCATATGATTCCATTACTCTTGAATCTGAAAAGCAAATTGATCGCCGAGTTTATTTTCTGATGCGATAGATATTTAGAGTTAGAGCCTACAATTCGTCTGTAACTCATCTGTAACTCATCTGTGACCGTCCAGACGCGCGACGTTTTAGGTGTCAGTTGTGTTCCTAGGATGTCGAAATGCCATGCCTATGTCTACTGATTGCCTAAGATTTTCTAGACATCCCTGACTGGCTGCTATTGGCCCAGGCTGTGTGAAAACGCATGCACCGTTTTTAAGCCTGCGTTGCTACATAAAATCTGCCAGCATTTGGTTAGTTAGCAGACCTAAAATTCACATAGAAGCGCGATTTTTGGTCCGGCTCTGACTATCAAACGTGCTCTAAAACCTTTTCACACAGCCTGGGCCGTTTTCGGCCTGTCACAACTAATCGGTTTGGGTTGTTTTTTGCCATTGCTGCGGTGTTTTTCGAGCAGGTTCATCCGCAAGAGAATATCTACGCTGAGATAGATGAAGGCGGGCAAGCGAGCCTGGAGGTTTGCCTATCCACGGCTCAAGCGTTAGATCAGCATTTCGCGGTCATTCCCTAATCGCTTCCAGACCAATAGAGCGGTGAGCCGATAGTAATACCGGGTGGCGTCGGAATGGTTTTTCAGGTGCTGAGTGAGAAACCAGCGCACATGCTTGAGCTGCCAGGTCCAGGGGTTATCGCGTTGCCATCGTTGTTGAATGGCCGCTTGCATTATTCGGGCTTGCCGCAGGTGTCGTTGCTGCGTGACCTTCGAGCCGGTCAGGACGCCGCTCAGGAACAGCGCCATATCGAAGGGCCTGGTCACGCTCTGCCTCCAATGTAGGCCGAAACCACATTGATCCGGTTATGCCCGAGCTCAAGGCTGATCTGTTGCCGCGCCTGTTGATCAAGGTCACGGTCAATGTGATAGAAGTGGCCACCATTGACTGGTGCGGCGTGGCCAGTGAGCTGCTCGTAACGCTCGCAGGCGTAGACCGCTCGCAGTTCATGAAAGCCTTTCAGCCCGTGTTCATGCAGCGTTTCGCGGGCGGGGAGCACGGTCTGTTGCAGGAACACGGCGTAGCTTTCGTCTCGAGCCAGCAAGTTGCGGCTGCGGGGCGGCGATGCCTTACGAGCAAACTGCAGTGCCGCTTTCACCGCTTCATTGGCCACGACCCATCGCGGCGCTGATGCCCCTGAGCGGCCGCCTTTGGTGCCGTCCTGGATGTTGATGCGGCCGAAGTGTTCGGCTTCGCGGTGCAAGCGTGGCAGGTCAGCCAGGATCGCTTCGCGCAGGCGCATGCCGGTTTCTCGGGCCAAACGGATAATCGCGGCCACCCGCTCGTGTTGCTGTTCGCCAAGCGTCTCGAGTACTCGCTGCACCTGTTGGCGGTCTTGGCCATCTGGCGCGCGGGTGCGTACGGTCGAGCGCTTCTGTCCCAACGCCTGACTCGGGCTGGCGATCCTCACGTCTTGATCACCGCGCAGCGCAGCGAGGGGGCGGTTAACGCTGCTCAGGCGGTTCTGCGCGGTGGCGATGCAGAGTTCACCTTGCTGGATCTGCTGGCGCAGGTAAGCGGCGTAGTCTTGCAGCGTCCGTCGATCCATCTGGCGCGCATCGTTGTAACCGGGGCCGTCCTCTGATCGACACCAACGCACGAACGCTTGCCAGCGATCGCTATGCGCTTTGACCGTGGCGAAGTGGCCGCCGGCGAACAAATCCTTTAGCGCTTGTGGGCCGGCATAGCTCAGCTGGCGGCCATAGCCAAAGTTGCGACCATCACGCCGACTGATCATGGTCATCGTCATCGTCATCACCGTTTTCGTTTGTTTGTAGAAAGAGCAGCAAGGCTTTCCAGTGAGGGCTGAGCCTGTCCACCTGCCGCCAGTGTGTCGGGCGCATCAGGAGGGCGTTCTCGTGGTGTTGCAGGTGCCCCTTCCTCACGCAGTTGCTCGATCAGCAGGGCGAGATTGGTAAGCTCCAGGGGTGGTGTGGCGACAGCGGCGACAGTGGCGACAGTGGCGAAAACCCGCGTCGTTTCTGGCCTGGCGCGTGGCGACAGGGTGGCGACAGAAGCGGTGACATGCTGCGATTCAGGTTGCGGTGGATGTTGCGCCTGGTAGCGGCGCACCGCGTCATTGAGGCGAAACATGGCGGACCTCGAAAGTTTTTCCGTCGCGGCTGCTCAGCCAGCGATGAGTGATCAGCTCGACGAATAAAGAGGCGGCATGGTCAGCGCTCTTGCGGGCAAAACGAGGGCCGTTGCGATTGACGTCGCGGACGGTGAAGTGGGTCCAGCCTTTCTGCATCAGCCAGCGCAGCAGCCGATCCGCTTCCTCGCGTCGGCTATTGATCGGCTCTTGTTCGGTCAGGCGCTGAATCTCAGCCAGGTAGTAATCCATCAGCGTGGAGGCGCGCTGGATGTGTGCTTCGTCCAACGCACTGGCCTCTTCAATCATGGCCAGCACGCCCGCGATACGCAGTACATTCGCCGCGGCCTTGCTCGCGACAGGCTGGACGCCGGCTAGCTCGCCGAACTCGCCAGACTGGCACTCGATGGTGTCGTGAATATCTATCCAGGCACGACGGGCAAGGGGAGTCAGCTCCAGCATGGCGGGCTTGAGTGACCCATCCTTGTGAAGTGACCAGGGCTTTTGCAGCAGGGCGGTGATCCGTTGTTGGTAGCGCTGGATTTTGGCATCCCGGCTCAGGTCTATCGCCTTGTAGAGTCGCTGGCCGGCCAGGCGCTCGGGCCAACTGATCAGGCAACGGCCGAGGATGCCTTGGCCATTGATCACCGGGTCTTTGAAAAGCTGGTTGGCCAGGTAGGGCTGCAGCATCAGATGCAGGCTGAGGCGGCGATCATAGGCCCGCAGGCTTTCTCCGGTCATGGAGCGGGCCCGGTCGATCGGGCTGCCATCCCACAGCATCGACAAGGTGGTGATCGCCTTGAGCAAGTTCTCTTTGCTCATGGTGCTGCTACCCAAGAATTGGCCACCTTCATCATTGAACAAACCCATGCTGGGCAAGCCATGGCACAGGCTTTTGATCAGGGCCTCGATGGTGGGCTCGGCAATGATCAGTCTCGGTGGTACCGGCTCGAACTGCTCACCGCCTTTCGCCTCAGCACGGACTGTTGAGGTTTTGGGTTTGGCCATGATGCTGGTAGCGGCGCGATAGGCTTTGAGCTTTTCCGCATACAGGGTCCACTGCTGTCGTTCCCAGTCGCGAGCCGACCTTAATGCCAGATTTCGAGGCTTCCTTTGGCCTCGATTGGGCGAGCGATTGATAACCATCGGAGCAGTGATTAGTCAAACTCGCTGTCTTGCCCGTTGCCAAGAGTCGAAAAAAAAACACCTGTCGAAGGACAGGTGATTTTCGTGGTTTCAGTAATCGCTAAGAAAACTATAAGAAGACTTTCATCGCCCCGATCAAGATGCCGATCGTCACGGCGAGCATGGAAGCCATACGGATGGACAACTTGAGATCAGATTTAGCGATCTCTGCAGTCAGCCGATGATTAGTATTAGCGATCTCAGCAGTCGCCTTGCCGATTTCAGCAGTTGTTCTACCGATCTCGGCAGTCAACCGCTGGTCAAGGTTTGTGAGATCACTTTTCGTCGCGAGTAGTGTGAGCATGTCAGATTCCAATGCTTGGATAACGGCTTCAGCTTTGAGCTCAGGCACGTCGATTGCGCGCAGTGCCTGATACATCGCCAGTTCCATTTTCATTAAGGCCTCCTAAACAAAAAAAGGCCTTCCCCACGACGGGAAAGGCCCGTCGTGGGTGGGAAAGTCATGCTTCCATCGACATTCAAGTCGACTGTCCGCGCTGCCGGAAGCTATGCGGTCATATGAAGGATCCTGCGG
>Ga0157371_10001224_pt1 | contig 27291 bp, 14 predicted proteins | sample C45metaG_FD_113462 | JGI IMG/M metagenome (GOLD analysis project Ga0157371, IMG submission 113462) | Corn rhizosphere microbial communities from Kellogg Biological Station, Michigan, USA - C4-5 metaG | ecosystem: Host-associated > Plants > Roots > Rhizosphere > Soil | place: USA: Michigan... | reverse complement strand
GGACCTGTTCCAGCACCAGACGGTGCAGGGGCTGGCCACGGTGGCGGAGCAGGGCGAGGGCGGTTTGCAGATCGACCAGGGCCCGGTGCGTGGGCAGATGCCGCTGCTGCCGATCCAGCAGTGGTTCTTCGACACCCCGGTGCCGGAACGGCATCACTGGAACCAGTCGGTGCTGCTCAAGCCGCTACAGGCGCTGCAAGCCCAGCCCCTGGAAAGCGCATTGCAGGCCCTGACGGTACAGCACGATGCCTTGCGCCTGCGCTTTACCGAACATCAGGGCACGTGGCGTGCAGCCTTTGCCGATGCCGAGGAGCCGGTGCAACTGCTGTGGCAGGCCAATGTCGCCGACGCCCAGGCGTTGCAGCAGTTTGCCGAGCAGGCCCAGAGCAGTCTCAACCTGCAGGAGGGCCCGTTGCTGCGGGCCGTGCTGTTCACCCTGGCCGACCAGAGCCAGCGCCTGTTGCTGATCGTTCATCACCTGGTGGTGGATGGGGTGTCCTGGCGGATTCTCCTGGAGGATCTGCAAGCCTTGCTGGGCGGCCAGGCACTGCCGGCCAAGTCCAGCTCGACCCAAGCCTGGGCCGGGCAGTTGCAGGCCTATGCCAGCAGCGCGGCGCTGCAGCAGGAGCTGGGTTACTGGCAGGCACAGTTGCAGGGTGTCGAATCGAACCTGCCTTGCGACCACGGCCACGACGGGTTGCAGAACCAGCACGCGAGCAGTGTCGAAACCCGGCTGAGCAAGGGTGATACCCAGCGCCTGTTGCAGGATGCGCCGGCAGCCTATCGCACCCAGATCAACGATCTGCTGCTCACCGCCCTGGCCCGGGTCATTACTCGCTGGACCGGCGACAGCAGCGCCCTGGTACAGCTGGAAGGCCACGGCCGAGAAGAGCTGTTCGACAGCATCGACCTGAGTCGCACCGTGGGCTGGTTCACCAGCGTGTTCCCGGTGAAACTGACGCCGCAGCCGGCCTTGGCCGACTCGATCAAGTTCATCAAGGAACAGCTGCGGGCGGTGCCGAACAAGGGCATCGGCTTCGGTGCCTTGCGCTACCTGGGGGATGCTCAAGCACAGGCAGCCCTTGCCGCACTGGCGGTGCCGCGCATCACCTTCAATTACCTGGGACAGTTCGACGGCAGTTTCGATGACCAGCAGGCATGGTTTGCCCCGGCCAATGAGGCCAAGGGCGACGACCAGAGCCTGCACGCCCCCCTGGGCAACTGGTTGACTCTCAATGGCCAGGTCTATGGCGGTGAGCTGAGCCTGGGCTGGAACTTCAGCCGGGCGATGTTCGATACCGCCACCATCGAGCACCTGGCGGATGACTACGCCCGGGAACTCAAGGCGCTGATCGAGCATTGCAGCCAGCCCGAGCACCGTGGCGCCACGCCATCGGACTTCCCGCTGGCCGGCCTGAGCCAGCAACAGCTGGACCGCTTGCCGCTGGCCCTGGCACAGGTAGAGGACCTTTATCCGCTGTCGCCGATGCAGCAAGGCATGCTGTTCCATACCCTGTATCAAGAGGAGGGTGGCGACTACATCAACCAGCTGCGGGTGGATGTGGACGGGCTCGATCCCGAGCGCTTCCGCCAGGCCTGGCAGGCAACCATCGAGCGTCATGACATCCTGCGCAGCGGTTTCCTCTGGCAGGGCGAACTGCCGGCGCCGATCCAGGTGGTGTACAAGCAGGTCAGCCTGGAGTGTGTCGAGCACGACTGGCGCTCGACGCAGCAGGCCCCGCAAGCCCTGGACACCCTGGCGGCGACCGAGCGTCAACGGGGCTTCGATCTGGCCGCTGCGCCCCTGCTGCGCCTGACCCTGGTGCGCACTGGCGAGCAGCGTTACCACCTGATCTACACCAACCACCACATCCTGATGGACGGCTGGAGCAACTCGCAGTTGCTCGGTGAAGTACTGCAACGTTATGCCGGTCAATTGCCGCAGCACCTGACCGGGCGCTACCGCGACTACATCGCCTGGCTGCAACGCCAGGACGCCACCCTTAGTGAACATTTCTGGAAACAGCAACTGCAGGGGCTGGATGAGCCGACCCGTCTGGCCCAGGCCATTGCTGCCGGTGCACGAGCGCCGCTGGAGGAGGGCCATGGCAGCCATGGCTGCACCCTCGACGAGGCCCAGACCCGCAGCCTGGGCGAGTTTGCCCGCCAGCAGAAGGTCACGGTCAACACCCTGGTGCAGGCCGCCTGGCTGTTGCTGCTGCAACGCTGCACCGGGCAGGACACTGTGGTGTTCGGCGCCACCGTGTCTGGCCGGCCGGCGGAACTCAAGGGCGTGGAGCAGCAGATCGGCCTGTTCATCAACACCTTGCCGGTGGTGGCCGCGCCACGTCCGCAGTTGTCGGTCAGCGACTGGTTGCAGGCCGTGCAGGAGCGCAACCTGGCCCTGCGTGACTTCGAACACACGCCACTGTACGACGTGCAGCGCTGGGCCGGCCTTGGGGGCGAGGCACTGTTCGACAACATCCTGGTGTTCGAGAACTACCCGGTGTCCGAAGCCCTGGAGAAAGGCTCGCCGGCACAGTTGCAATTTGGCGCGGTAGGCAATCGTGAGCAGACCAACTATCCGCTGACGTTGTCGGTGTTCGTCGCTGAACGCTTGTCATTCGACTACAGCTATTCGTACCAGCACTTCAGTGGCGCGGTGATCCGGCAACTGGCCGAGGGCCTGCAGCACCTGCTGCTGGCCATGATCGGCAACCCCGGGCAGTGCCTGGGGGATCTTTCGCTGCTCAGCGACGGGCAACGGACGGCCGTTGAACAGGAGTCCCGCCGGGCGGCCGGGCAAGTGGGCCGGGGCCTGAATATCCACCAGTTGATCGAAGCCCAGGCCGCGCGCACTCCGGATGCCGTGGCGCTGCTGTGCGCCGGCCAGCAACTGAGCTATGGCCAGTTCAACCAGCGGGCCAACCAGTTGGCCCATAAGCTGATCGAGCAGGGTGTAGGCCCGGATGTGCGGGTGGGCATTGCCGTGGAGCGCGGGCTGGACATGATTGTCGGCCTGCTGGCGGTGCTCAAGGCCGGTGGCGCCTACGTGCCGCTGGACCCCGAGTACCCCCAGGAGCGCCTGCACTACATGATGCAGGACAGCGGCATCCAGTTGCTGCTGACCCAGTCGCCGCTGCTGGAGCGTTTGCAGGATGGCCTCGCGGTGCCGTACCTGTGCCTGGACCAGGCTCCCGTCTGGTTGGCCGGTATGGCGCAGGGCAACCCGCCTGAGCGCAGCAGCGCGGAAAACCTGGCCTATGTGATGTACACCTCCGGCTCCACCGGCCGGCCCAAGGGCGTAGGCATCACCCACAACGCCCTGAGCCAGCACGCACGGGCCACCGCCAGCCATTTCAACATGACGGCTGCGGACCGTGGCTTGCAGTTCTCCACCTTCAACTTCGATGCCTTTGTCGAACAGCTGTACCCGGCGCTGATCCGTGGTGCTTCGGTGGTGATCCGCGGCAAGGCGCTGTGGGACAGCGAAACCTTCTACCGCGAGCTGATCGAGCAAGGCATCAGCATCGTCGACTTGAGCACCGCCTACTGGTTCATGCTGGGCAAGGACTTCGCCGCCAAGGGGCCGCGGGACTTTGGCCGTCTGCGTCAGCTCAACCTGGGGGGCGAGGCCATGCCGGCGGAAGGCGTGGCCGCCTGGAAGCAGGCCGGCCTGAAACACGCCTGCCTGCTCAACACCTACGGGCCCACCGAGGCCACCGTGAGTGCCACGGCCCATGACTGCGGTGCCTACCTGAAGGGGACCGAGCCGCTGCCGGCGGTGATTCCACTGGGCAAGGCCCTGCCGGGCCGTTCCATCTACCTGCTGGACAGCAGCGGCAACCTGCCGCTCAACGGTGTGATTGGCGAGCTGATGATCGGTGGCGACCTGCTGGCCCGGGGTTACCACGACCGCCCAGGCCTGACTGCCGAGCGTTTCATTCCCGATCCGTTCAGCAGCGATGGTGGGCGCCTGTATCGCTCCGGCGATCTGGCCCGCTATGACGCCGAAGGCGTGATCGAATACGCCGGGCGCATCGACCACCAGGTGAAGATCCGCGGTTTCCGCATCGAAATGGGCGAGATCGAAGCGCGGCTGCTGGAGCTGACGCCAGTACGCGAGGCGCTTGTACTGGCCCAGGACGGCGCGAGCGGGCCACAACTGGTGGCTTATGTCGTGCCAGCCGCGCAGGTGGCGGCCGATACGCCGCAGGCCCAGGCGCAACTGCGCGAGCAATTGAAAGCGGCCCTCAAGGAGGTGCTGCCGGACTACATGCTGCCGGCGCACCTGCTGTTCCTCGAAGCGCTGCCGTTGAGCCCCAATGGCAAGCTGGACCGCAAGGCCCTGCCCAAGGCCGAGGCCAGCCTGTTGCAGCAGGCCTACATCGCTCCACAGAGCGAGCTGGAACAGCAGGTCGCCGCCCTCTGGAGCCAGGTGCTGGGCGTCGATCAGGTGGGCCTGGACGACAACTTCTTCGAGTTGGGTGGGCACTCCCTGGATGCCTTGCGCCTGATCGGCGCCATCAACCAGGCACTGGCTGTGCAACTGAGCATCAATGCGCTGTTCACGGCGCCGACCGTGGGGCAACTGGCTGGTGTGATCGCAGCCGGTCAGCCCGACAGTGCACAGAATGTCATCGCCCTGGGCGGCTCCGGCCAGCCGCTGTTCTGCTTCCACCCGGCGGGGGGCAGCGTGTATGGCTACCTGCCGTTGGCGGCGCAGTTGCGCGACCGTTGCGCGGTGTATGGCGTGCTGCACCAGGCCTACCTGCAAACCGACTGGAGCGAGGTTTCATGGCAGGCCATGATCGAGCGCTATGTCGCCAGCATCCGCCAGGTGCAGCCGACAGGTCCTTACTACCTGGCAGGCTGGTCCCTGGGCGGGTCCATTGCCATGGACGTGGCCAGCGAACTGGAGGCGGCGGGAGAGACGGTGCGTTTCCTCGGCCTGCTCGACCCGACACCGCCTCAGGGCGCCGGGGACGATCAGATCCAGACGCAGGAGATGCCAGTCACTGTGACGGCCGAGTCCGAGTGGCAGGCGATCATCGACAAGCTCTGCCAGCAGTTCCCGGGCAGTGCAGGGATGATCGAGAGCCGCTTGAGGCGCGAAGCCGAGCTCGACTGGCAGAGCATCCATGGCTGGGTGGCTGGCAATATCCCCCTGGCTCCCGGCGAGCTGGATCGGGTGGTGGGGCTGTTCAAGGCCGAGTTCGACGCCTCGCTGGTCAGCGCGGTGTTCAATGACTTGAGCGCCTTGTCTGCGGCCTATGCCTATCGCCCCCTGCGGGTTGCGCCGCGGCTATGGTGGTCCAGCGATTATGCCCGGGAGCGGATCCAGGTCATGGAGCAGGCCATGGGTCGCGAGGTGCAGGGTGGCGAGATAGCCGCTTCATATCATATCGAAGCCCGCCATGAAGCCATGGTGGACAGCCGAGCCTTGCTGGAGAGCTTCACAGAGCAGTTGCTGACCTGCTTGAACTGAGACACCGACAAAGGCCTGGACCGGCAACGGTCCAGGCCTTTGTCGTTTTCGTCATAAGCAAATCAACGGCTCGCCCTCGCTCTGTAGGAGCTGGCTTGCCAGCGAACGTGCGCAGGTCTTAAGGGCGCCTTCGCCGGCAAGCCGGCTCCTACGGGGATCTGCACCGTGCATGTGACTGTTGTAGGAGCTGGCTTGCCAGCGTAGGCGTCACCCGGGGCGCTGCATGACTTGCGGGCCTCTTCGCCGGCAAGCCGGCTCCTACGGGGATCTGCACCGTGTATCTGACTGCTGTAGGAGCTGGCTTGCCAGCGAAGACGTCACCCGGGGCGCTGCATGACTTGCGGGCCTCTTCGCCGGCAAGCCGGTTCCTACGGAAGGGGATGTGGGAGGGGAGGGGAATTCATCGCGTTGCAGGATTTGGCTTGCCAGCGAAGGTGCGCGAGTCTCAAGGGCGCCTTCGCCGGCAAGCCGGCTCCTACAGGGGGAGGACGTGATTCACAGAGACCAGCTGACCGTGACCATGGCGTTGCGCGGGTCGCCGTAGAGGCTGGTGCCGTAGTCGGTGTTGGTGCCGATGCTCTGGTAGTAGCGCTTGTCGAAGAGGTTGTTGACGTTGAGGCGAATGTTCACATTTTCCGAGGCCTTGTAGCTGGTCATCAGGTCCACCAGGGCGTAGGACTTCTGTTCGATGCGGTAGTCGAAGGTGCTCAGGTAGTCGTTGGTGCCCTTGTTGTAGATGGTGTTCTGGCCATAGATCCCGCCCCCGATGGTCCAGCGGTTCAGGTCGCCGGGCAGTTGGTAGGTGGTGAAGGCCTTGAACACGCTGCGCGGGATGTCGGTGTCGAACAGGCGGCCGACGTTGGCTTCATTGGAGTCCTTGGTGTACTTGACCGAGGCATAGGTGTAGCCCGCCCCCAGTTCCCAGCCCGGGGCCAGGGTGCCGTTGATTTCCAGTTCGATACCTTCGCTGCGCACCTGGCCCGCGGCTTCGTAGCAGGTGCTTCCCACCGGGTTGCACTGGTTGGGGTTGAGTACCTTGGCACGGTTTTCCTGGTCGATGCGGAAGATCGCCGCACTGGCATTGAGTTTGCCGTCGAAGTACTCGCCCTTGATGCCCAGTTCGTAGTTCTTGCCTTCGATGGGCTTGAGCGCGCCGTTGGAGGTGTCGAGTTCGGTCTGTGGCTTGAAGATATCGGTGTAGCTGACATAGACCGAGTGGTTCTGGTCCAGGTCATAGATGGCCCCGGCATAGCGGGTCAGGTGCCGTGTCACTTTGTTCGGCAGGCTGGAGGCGGAGGCCTTGCCGTTCCAGGTGGTGGTCACGTCATAGTCGTACCAGTCCAGGCGGCCGCCCAGGATCAGCTTCAGGTCATCGGTGATGCTCAGACGGGTGGTGACGTAGGTGCCTTCCAGCTGGCTGGTACGGCGTTGTGTCCAGGGGTTGGCACTCATGTCCGGCTTGGGAATGCCGCTGGGTTTGTAGATGTTGGTGTGGGTCTCGAGGTCGATGGGCAGGCCCTTGCCCTTGAACGTCAGGTCGCGCCGGCTGGCGCCCACCACCAGTTCATGGGTACGCCCGAACAGGGAGAAGGGACCGGTGACGTAGCCGTCGTAGCTGTTTTGCTGGTCTTCGTAGTCGTAGCGACCGATGTTCTGGCCGAACTCATCGTAGTTGGCGCCCATGCGTTCCGGAATGGAGCCGAGCATGTTCAGGTCCGACCAGCTCTTGCTGGCGGACAGGAGCATTTTCCAGCTGTTGGCGAAGCGATACTCCAGGCGGCTGAACGCCGTGGTGTTGTTCTGATCCCAGTACTCCCACTTGCTGCCCAGGTAGGTCGAGCGCTTGAGGTGCAGGTCGCTGCCGTCGGCTGCAACCGGCAGGCCACCCCAGGAAGTGTTGTTTCTGCCGCTCTGGTTGGAGACGCCAAAAGTGAAGGTGGTGTCTTCGTTCAGGTCGGCCTCGGTGATGCCGTAGAACACGTTGCGTTCACTGCTGACGAAGTCCTGGAAGCTGCCCTTGCTCTGATAGGCGGCTACCACCCGGCCGCGCAGGGTGCCGCTTTCGTTGAGGGCGTTGGAGGCGTCGATCTCGGTGCGGTAGTCGTCCCAGCTGCCGGCGCTGCCGGTGACGGTGACCCGCGGTGTGGCGGTGGGGCGCTTGCGCACCATGTTGATCGCTGCCGACGGGTTACCTGCGCCCTGCATCATCCCGGTGGCGCCACGCACCACTTCCACATGGTCGAAGATCGCCATGTCAGCCGAGGAGTTCATGTCCCGGCTCAGGTAGTGGGTCAAATCGTTGGGCAAGCCGTCGGTCATCAGGTTTTCGACGGCAAAACCACGGGAGTAGAAGGTCGGCCGCTGCGGACCGTCCTTGGTGATGGAAATGCCGGGGGTGGCCTTGAGCACATCCTCCAGGGACCTCATGTTCTGGTCATCCATGCGCTGGCGGGTGATGACCGTGACCGACTGCGGGGTTTCCCGGGCTGTCAGCGACAGCTTGCTGGCGGTCTGCATGGCCCCGGTGGTGTAGGAACCTGTGTCCTCGGTGGTGGTGCCCAGGCCCTGGCCGCTGATGGTGCTGGTCCCCAGTTCCAGCGAGCCGTTGCCACCATGGTTGCGGATAGTGACCGAGTTGTCCTTGAGGGTGTAGGCCACCCCCGTGCCATTGAGCATGGCCGCGATGGCCCGCTCCGGCGAATAGCTGCCGCTGAGGGCGTTGCTGCGCTTGCCTTGCACATCGTCAGGGTTGTAGAGCACCTGCATATTGGCCTGGCGCCCGAACTCCTGCAGGGCCGCAGACATGGACTGCGAGACGATGTTGAAATGGATTTCCTGGGCCTGGACCTGAGCCATCAGTGGCAGGGTCAGGGCCAGGCCCAGGGTGCGGGAAGCCAGTTTTGGCGAGAAGGCCTGGCGAAGCAGCGCTTTCGTCAAAGGGGTCAGTCGGTGTTGTGCGGGCATGCTCATATGCTCTTATAGATCCGGCAGATGTAGTGACTGTTAATGGTATTAATTCTCAGTTCTGTCTGTATGACGCATCAGCTGCCATAAACCGGAAACAATCACGCCGGTTGCAGTTCAGTCAGGACTCGTCCGGCCTTCATGCGCACCAACTGGTCGGCAATGTCGAAGTAGCGATCGTCGTGGCTGATCACGATGATGGTCTTGCCCAGGCGCTTGAGATCGGGCAGCAGCTCGGTGTAGAAAATCCGCCGGAAGGCCGGGTCCTGGTCGGCGGCCCATTCGTCGAACACCAGCACCGGGCGCTCTTCCAGCCAGGCATTGACCAGGGCCAGGCGCTTGCGCTGGCCGGTGGACAGGTCGGTGGTGGTGAAGGCGCCATCCTTGACGCTGACCTTGTGGGCGATTTCCAGGCGGTTCAGGTACTGGGTGGCGACGTCCAGCGACTTGCCGGCATTGCCCTGGACCAGGTCGTCGAACAGGTAGTAGTCGGCAAATACCGTGGTGAACAGCTGCCGGTAGTCATCCCGGGCCCGGTCGGTCACCGCTTCGCCATTGAGACGGATCTCCCCGGACTGGGGCTGGTACAGGCCCAGCAACAGCTTGATCAGGGTGGTCTTGCCGCAGCCGTTCTCGCCGACGATGAAGACGATGTCGCCCTGCTTGATGTTCAGGTTGATCGGGCCCAGGTGGAACGGCTCGCTGCCTTCCACCGGCGGCGGGCTGTAGCGCACCTCGCGCAGTTCCAGGCTGTGCACCACCGCTTGCGGCGCTTCGCTGTCGTCCATCAGCAGGTGCGGCTCGGGAGAAGAGAAGCGTTCGGACAGTTCGCTGATCCGGGCGAAGGCGATCTTGGCCTTGCCGACGATGGGCAGGTAGCCGACCACGTGTTCCAGCGGGCCCTTCATGTACAGCAGCACCAGCACGAAACCGGTGATCACCGCAGGGTCCGGGTTCGGGTAGTAGGCCTGCATGGCCAGGGCCAGGCCGATGACCACGAAGAACAGCATCGAGCCGAAGCTCTTGGCCAGGATGTAGATGTTCACCGAGCGCACCTGGATATCGCTGATGCGATCCGCGGTTTTCTGGATGCGCTGGGTATTCATGCGAAAGCGTCGGGGCCGGTGGATACGCAGTTCCTTGGCACCGGAGGCGATCGCGTTGTAGTAGCGCTGCAGCTCGTCCTCATGGTCGCGAGCCTCATCGAAGCCCTTGATGCCCTTGCCGCCGGCCACCAGCTGCACACTGGTGCCGATGATGATGGCCACCACCATCATCAGGAACATCGGCACCGAGAGGTACGCCAGGTAGCCCAGGCAACCCAGGGTGACGGTGGTGGCGATGGCCAGGGGAGTGAAGGCGAAAGAGAAGTCGCTGATGGTGTCGACGTCGTGGGTCAGTACCGGGATCAGGCGGTGGGAGCGATAGCGCTCGATCTGGGTGATGGGCGCCGAGAGTACTTTTTCACCCAGGTCCTTGCGCAGGGCGGCAATGATCCGTTGTCCCACATAGTTGGTGCCGATGTCCGAGACGATGGAACTGATCAGGGCCAGCACGCACAGGGCGGCGAAGGTCAGGACCACGCCCTGGGTCATGCCGGTCGCCGAGTGCAGGGCGTTGTTGATGGTGGCCAGCAACAGGGTGATGGCCAGGCCGCCGGCCATGCCCAGGGCAACGGAGATCACCACGATGGTGCGAAAGGGCCTGAGCAATGCGAGCAGACCGTTGAAGGCGCCGCGCTTGGGGTCGGTCATAAGTACTTCCCAGAGAGTGGATAGAGGGTCGTAGCACGCAGACCCTTACCCCTGACAAACGAAGCGCCGACGCCAGTATTTAGCTCGGCATGCCAGCCCGGCGGGCACTGCGGATAAATTGCCCTGCCTGTGGTTCGTTCTTGTTCTGTGGGCGCACGTGTATCGACGCAGTGCCTGAACCATTGAGCGAGAGCGAGCAAATGACAAAGAAGAATCTGGTGTATGTCTGGTCCCTGCGAAATGCCGCCGCCGACAAGGCCGGGCAGCCGGTGGCTTACAAGGACCACGAGCGCTACATGAAATCGGTGCTGGAGTTTCTGGTCCAGACGCTGAACCAGACGCCCCTGGGCGAGGCCTACGAACTGGTGGGCGTGGTCTACGACGATGACGAGCAGTCGCCACGGGACCAGCAGTTGGTCAGTGACTACGGCTTTGCCTACCAGCCGGGCCGCCAGTGGCTGTACCCGGCGGACCTGGAAGTGCAGGGCAAGCGGGTCAACGACTTGCTGTTGAGCGTGCCGTCCACCTATCGCCGCCATCCCCGCGGCAGTGCCGAACACATCGCCGGCAAGCAGGATTTCGAACGCCGCCTGCACGACACCCTGGTGGAGCTCAAAGCCGATATCGTGGTGCTCGACGGCCTGCTGGTGATCCTCGATGAACTGGTGCGCCCGGGAGCGCCTTTCGCCCGGCGGATCATGAACATCCACCCGGGCATCACCCGCATCGAATCGCCCTATGAGCGTCGCGGGGCCTATGCCACCTGGAATGCCCTGTACGGCGCCCGTGGGCAGAAAGTAGTGGATTGGGCGACGAAGGAAACCGAGCCGACCGCGCCGCTATACCTGACCGGTGCCTCGTTCCACTACGTGGACAACGGTATCGACTCCGGCGAGGTGCTGCATGACGTGCTCAACACCGAAATCGGCCCCGAGGACACCATCCTCGAACTGCGCTGGAACAACTTCAACAACAGCCTGTTCCCGGCCTTGCGCCAGGGCCTGTGGCTGATGCTGGAGAACCTTCGCCAGGCTCAGGCCGGCAAGTCCCGGGACGTCGCCTGATACTGCCAGTGGCCCGGTGCGGTTGTTGCCCCGGGCCGCTGTTCATCGGGGTGTCTACTTGTGGCTGGCGCCGGGCTGTTCCAGCTCACGCACAACTCGGAAGCTCAGCCAGTCCCCGCGCACTTCGCGCTTGCGGCTGTTGCGATTGCCCGAACGCGAGAATACCGGTGCCTCGCCCCAGTCGTTGCCGCGAATCTGGGCATCCAGGCACACCCCTTCCGACTCTTCCATCCAGGCCCGGCCATCGGCAGGTGCGCCCACGTAGTCGGGGTGCCAGCAATCGGCGACCCACTCATAGGTATTGCCGTGCATGTCGTACATGCCGAAGGCATTGGGCGGATAGCTGCCCACCGGGGCGGTGAAGCTGAAGCCGTCCTTGGGGCCGTAGGTGTTGGCGTGCTTGGTGATCTGGTACTGGCCTTCCTCGTCGAAAGGGAAGGGGAAGGAACCGGTGCTGCCGGCGCGTGCGGCATATTCGCGTTCCGCCTCGCTGACCATGCGGTAGTGCTTGCCGGTTTTCTTCGACAGCCACTGGGTATAGGCCTGCACGTCGGCGTAGTCGACGCAGACCGCCGGCTGGCGCGGCCCCTGTTCATAGCGTGGCTTGCTGGCCTGGCACAGGCGGCCGGGGCGGTCGTCGCCGTCCTTGATCACGGTACCGGTTTCGCGGATGTAGGCATCAAGCTCGGCGGCGGTCACGTGGAAACGGCTCATGGCGAAGGCGTTCTTGAAGGTCACGCTGTGCTGCGGGCCTTCATCGGGCTCGCGGCCCACTTCGTCTTCCGGGGTGCCCATGACAAAGCTGCCGGCCGGCAGGACCACCATTTCCGGGCAGTTCTTGCAGTCCTTGAACACGCTGCCGGGCTTGGGCGGTTCTACCGCGTGTGCGTTGAGGCTGATCAGGCAACCGGCCAGGGTGGCCAGGGAGGAACAGGCGATGGGTTTCATCAGTCAATAGCCTTGTGCAATGTGAGTTCAGGGGGCGTGGCAACGGCTCAGGCGGTCTTGCTGCTGCGCAGGCGCTTGCCCAGCAGGTCCATGGCTCGGTCGATATCCGCCTCGCTGTTGAGCAGGCCGGGGGCCATGCGCACTACCGGCCCGGCATCGCGGTCCACCGCGTCCACCAGGATGCGGTTCTCGATCAGCCAGGCGGCGGTGGCGTCGGTGTCCAGGTTCTGGCCGCGGAAGAAGGTGAAGCCGGCGGAATGCTCCGGGCTCAGGGGCGTGACCAGTTCGATGCCCGGGTGCTCCTGCAGGCGCTGCTTGAGGTAGCTGTTGAGTTCATGGATGCGCGACTGGATGTTGGCCTTGCCCAGCTGCATGTGCAGGTCGAAGGCCTGGTCCACGGCCCAGCGGTGCTCGAAGCTGTGGTAGCCACCGGGGGTCATGGTGGTGGCGAAGTTCTGGTTTTCGGAGAAGGTCGCCACCATCGGCGTCAGGTGTTCGAGTTGTTCCGAACGTGAGCAGAAGATCCCGGTGCCGCGCGGGCCGAACATCCATTTGTGGGTGCCGGCGACGAAGAAGTCGCAGTTCAGGTCGGCAAAGGTGATGTCCTCCACCCCCAGCCCGTGCACACCATCGACGCAGTAGAGAATCCGCTCGTGCTCATCGCGATTGCGGTTGTGCTGGTCCACCAGCTTGCCGATCTCGCCGATCGGCAGTTTCACGCCGCTGCCCGACTGCACCCAGGTCATGCCCAGTACGCGGGTGTTGGCGCGGATGTTGCGGTCGATGTTGCCCAGCACTTCGTCGGTGGACATCCGGTGGGGCGACTTGAACAGTTCGATGGTGCGCACCTGGGTGCCGTCGCGCTGGGTGCGGTACTTCAGAGCGTTGCGGGTCGAGTAGTGCTCGTGAACCGTGGTCAGGATCTCCTGTCCGGGGCGCACGTGGATGCCGCCATACATCAGGGCCAGGCCTTCGGTGGTGCTGCCGGTCAGGGCCACCTGGCCGGGCTTGATCTGCAAGTAGCGGCCGACACTTTCGCGCACCTGGGCCTCGCGCTTCCAGGTGTACTGGGTGTCGTAGTCCATGGCCATGGCCGGGTTGCGGTCGAGCACTGCGCGGTATTTTTCGATGGCCTCGCGCACCGGCCTCGGGTGCGAGGTGATGAGGAAATTGGCCAGGTGCACGTAGTCCGGGTCGAGGTCGAACAACTGGCGCAATTGGGTCCACTGCGAAGCACTGGCGGTGGCACTGTCGGCCCGGGCCTGGCTGATGGCGAGGTTGCCCAGGGGCAGGGCGGCGGCCAACAGGCCTGCTTGTTTGAGGAATGTCCGACGGTTGGTCACAGGAAGGCTCGTGGTCATGGGTTAGCCGGCGATGGCGGGTTGAGGGGCGGGTTTTGCAGGCTTGGCCAGTTTCTGCACCTGTTCCCAGACGCGCAGATAGTTCTCGCCCCAGAGCTTGGCGATATCGATATCGCTGTAGCCACGCTGGATCAGCTCGGCGGTGACGTTGCGGTTGTCCGCCACGCTCATCCAGCCATTGACGCCACCGCCCTCGTTGAAGTCCGAGCTGATGCCGACGTGGTCGATGCCGACTTTCTTCACTGTGTAATCGATGGCGTCGACATAGTCCTTGAGGCTGGCCTTGGGTTCCTCATCGAGGATGCCGTACAGGGAGCTGGCGTATTCGCCAAAGCGCTGTTCCGGCCAGATGGTGATCACGGCGTCGCCGGGCATCAGTGCGTTCTCCAGGCCTTGCAGTGGCCCGAGGTCGAAGCGCTTGCGCAAGGCATTGAGCTTGTCCAGGGTCGGCTGGCTGAGGGGGCGCAGGTAGGTGGAGAAGCCCACGACCTGGATCACCCCGCCGGTGGCCTTGATCTGTTGCATTTCCTGGTCGCTGAGGTTGCGCGGGATATCCACCAGCGCCCTGGGGGCGGAGTGGGAAGCCACCACCGGTGCCCGGGTCAGGCTCGCAACGTCGTCCAGGGCCTTGCTCGACATCTGCGAGACGTCGATCACCACCCCCAGGTCATTGAGCCGCTGCACCGCCTGCTTGCCGACGGGCGAGAGGCCGCCGAGGGCGTCCCGGGTGTCATTGAAGAAGGGCAGCGGGCGCGACGAGTCGGCCCAGTCGTTGTTACCCACATAGCTGAAGCCGAACAGGCGCATGCCCCGTGCGGCCCACTGGTCCAGCTGGTCCAGGTCGTCGCCCATGGCGTAGGCATTGAGCAGGCTGATCACCACCGCCACCTTGCCTTCGGAGGCAATGCGGCGCAGGTCGGCGGGGGTGTAGGCGATGGCGGCCTGGTTGGGGAAGTCACGCACCATGCCCTGGATGATCCGGTAGCGGGTCTCGCGCTGGTGGCGGGCTTCCTCGACGAAGCCAGCGGTGGGGCGGTGCGGCGCGTTGGGGCCGTTCCACATCTCCGGCCAGGCCAGGATGCTCAGGGCGGCGCCGGACATGCGGCCGCGACCGGCCTTGACCAGGTCGAACTGGCGAGAGGTGTCCTTGTCCGCTTCGCTGCCTTCGGTGCCGAAATCCAGGGGCACGGTGATGTGGCTGTCGAAGGAAATGATGCGCTCCTGCAGGTCGTTGGCGTGCTTGACGATTTCGTTGGGGTAGGACACCCGATCCTTCCAGTAGTAGTGCCAGGCCGCGCCGGCACCGACGCCGAGGGCGGCGATGATAAGTATCAGCAGGCTCAGATAGAGGGTTTTCTTACCAGATATTTTGATCATTGCTATCCCAGTCGCAGGCGGGCTGATGACGGGGTCGGGCCCTGGGGTTCAGTGCTGCCGGGTCCGACCTTTTGTGCACATCTATCCGCGATAAACGAGCTGGCCGAGAGCAAATTTAGCGTCGCGGCAATCGCTGGCCGGTAAATTTCCCTGCAAATCCAACGTTCTAGCTAGATGCGTGACGCGCCACTGGATAAAGGTAGAGCGATGAGGTTTTCGAGAAGAGGATTTTTGACCGGTCTGGCGGTAACGGGAGCGGCTATCCCTGTGGCGTTCTACACCCAGAAGGAGTTGCTGCGTCAGGATGTTCGCCGCAAGGAAGAGCAGGAGATCACCCCCGGGGAAGCCAAGCTGGAGGTGGCCCTGGACCCTGGCGTGCGCCTTGCCGATCACCTGCGGGGCATCTGGGATATCGAGTTTCTCGACGCCAACGGACCGCAATCCCTGCCTCGTAAAGGTTGTGAGTTGTTACTGGATGCCGGCCCCACCGGGCGCGGCTTGCGTGGCCTCCTGGGGCGTGCGCAGAGCCTGCGAGGCGACGGCCCGGTGGAGTTCATGGTGCAGGGCGACCTGGCGTCGGTGGACGCCGCCAGGTTGCGCTGGCGCTTGTTTGCCGGTGGCCGCATCGCCGGTGCCCCCAGCCATGAATGCCAGGTGGTGCTCGATGAGGTCTGGGCCAGTTGGGGCAATGCCGGCAGCGGCACCCTCAGTGGCAGCCTGCAGTCGCTGCAGGCGTCGCCACTGGCGCCGGTATCCGCGGCGCGTTTTGTGGCGCGCAAGCGAGTCTTTCCTGCCGCCCGGGACCAGAGCGGGCTGAGCCCCGCCTTGCTGGCGTGGCTGGTATCGCCGCAGCACCGCCTGTTCCATCAGCTCTGGCACGCTTCGCGGGACCGTTGGCACACCCTGCCCAAGGACAAGCGCAACAGCCTGCGGGGGCTCGGCTGGCAGCCGGGCCCGGTCAAGCATGAACGTGACGCCCGTGGGCGGCGCAAGCACCGCAATGCCTCGGGCATCGATTTTCTGTTCATGCACCGGCACATGCTCCTGCACGCCCGCTCGTTGCAGCCGGACCTGGTGTCCTGGCAGCAGTTGCCGCTGCCCTGTGCCCGCCTTGAGCAGGATCGGCAGGCCTTTATCCGCTATTACGAAAACCGTGACGGCTGCTCGGTGCCGCCGGCCTGGGTGGCCGACGACGATGAAGAGTTCACCCAATGGCTGCACGGGCTGAAAAGCGATGCGGCGTTCTATGGCAATTTCCAGGTCTGGGAGTCGCAGTACCAGGACCCCGAGTACCTCAGCCGCCTGACCCTGGGCCAGTTCGGGTCCGAGGTTGAGCTGGGCCTGCACGACTGGCTGCACATGCGCTGGGCGGATGTCGCCCGCGATCCTTCCAACGGCATGCCGGTGATGGAAGCGCGCCTGTCCTCGGACTTCGCCGGGCGCTGGTACCAGCCGCAGAATGACTTTCTCGGCGATCCCTTCTCGTCCCACGTGCACCCCATGTTCTGGAAATTCCATGGCTGGATCGATGACCGGATCGACGACTGGTTCCGGGCCCACGAGCGCTACCACCCCGGCGAAGTGTTGCGCCGCGAGGTCAATGGCGTGCCCTGGTTCGCCCTCGGGCGTTGGGTCGAGATCGACGACCCGTGGCTGGGGGCCTCGACCCATGGCTGCGGCCCCCTGGGCAATGCCCCGGGAGAAATGTCCCTGGAGATGGATCAGGAGGTCATGAAGCTGGCCTTGCGCATCGCCCTGAGCCGCGACGAAGAGGTGCCGGACCTGCTCAAACGGGCACCGCGCCGGCCCTGGTATGCCCAGCACTTGAAGCTCTGAGGCGGGGGATTCAGTTGCTCAGGGCCACTTCGGCGAGGAAGCTCAAGAGCCCGTTGTATCGGCTGGTTTGCCATTGCCCGCAGCTGTGGTCGAAAAACTCGACCGGTGCCAGGCAGTGCCGGTTCTCGATCCTGAACCCGTAGAAGTCACCGCAACCGTTCTCTGAAAACAGCAGGTGACGGCCGGTGATGGCCGGGTGCGCCCGGTTGATCTCCACTAGGTGGAAATCACTGCTGCTGTCCAGTGAGTAGAGCGTGCCCAGGGCAAAGTAGCCGCCGCCGCACTCCTTGAGGAACCAGGTGTAGTCGGCTGGCAGTTGCAGCCCCAAGGCCTGCTGCGCCTCCAGGATTTGGGTTTGGCTGGCAAGGCGGTCCGACGGCAGTTCGAACCAGATCGGATGGCTGCGCTTGCGCTCGTCCAGCAGTTGCTTGAAGTCCTCGACGTTCATTGTTTGCTCCTTGCGCAGTCAGTCGTCCGTCAGGATGGCCCGGGCGCCGTGCCGCTCCAGTAGCGCCTGCAACGCTTGCAGCTCTGCGGCGGGCGGCGGCTGGCCGGTCACGGCGGCGTAGAGGTCGTTGAGAATGAGGTCCGCGTCCCTGTGGGTGAGCTGCGCCATCAACTGTGCCAGATTGCGGTCGCACAAGTGCGGGTACAGCAGCACCAGAAGGCGCTTGTAGTCGCGGTTGTCGAGCCCGTTGGGGTAGACCTTGCGCAGCAGGGCCAGCAGGTCTGCCAGTGGGTCGTGCGGCGCATTTTCGAGGGACATGGGGTTCTGTTGGCGGTGGGGCGGGAGGGGATTCTAAGCGATTTCACGCTCGACCGCTGCGCCGGGCGCGGGAGTGAACGGGCCGGCCACTCCCGCCGTGTCAGTGGCTCCAGCCGCCCCCCAGGGCCTTGTACAGGGCAATGCTCGACTGCAGGCGCGACAGCCGCAGTTGCACGTTCTGGTCCTGGGCGGTGTACAGGGTGCGCTGGGTTTCCAGGACGGTCAGCAGGTCTTCGGCGCCGGCCTGATAGCGGCTCTGGGCGATCTCGAAGGCGCGCTGCGCCTGGTTCAGTTCTTCGCTCTGCCACTGGCGCTGCTGGTCCAGGCCGTGAATGCTGTTGAGGGCTTTCTCCACATCGGCAAAACCATTGATGATCGCCCCGCGATAAGTCTCCAGCAGCTCTTGCTGGCGCGCTGTGGTCCTGTCCCGTTCGGCGCTCAGGCGCCCGTTGTTGAAGATCGGCGCCACCAGCCCGGAGGTGAGGTTGTAGAAGGGATTGCGCAAGACATTGCCCAGCTTGTCGGCGTTCGAACCCAGGTTGGCGGTCAGGGTCAGGGTCGGCAGCATTGCCGCCCGCGCCACTTTGACATCGGCCTGGGCCGCCGCCAGCCGGGCCTCGGCACCGGCGATATCGGGACGGCGGGTCAGCAGTTCGCTGGGCACCCCGGCATCGATGGTCGGCCAGTTCAATTGGGTAAAGGGCTGGTCGTTCAGTTTCAGGCTCTGTACCGGCCGGCCCAGCAGGGTGGCGAGGGTGATCTGCGCCTCTTCGGCCTGCTGTTGCACCAGGGGCACCTGGCGTTGCTGGGCGGCCACCAGGCTTTTCTGCTGGGCCAGTTCCAGGGCGGTGGCCGAGCCGGAGTCATAGCGGGTCTGCACCAGTTGCAACACGTTCTGCGCATTGGCCAGGTTGAGTTCGGCGATACGGCTCTGTTCCCGCAACGACAGGACCTGGGCATAGCTGTTGGCCACGCCGCTGAGCAGGGTCAGCTCAACGGTGGCCTGGTCGAATTCGCTGGCCTGGACTCCGAGCAGGGCGCTGTCGTAGGCGGCGCGGCGACCACCCCAGAAGTCGACTTCATAGGTGGCGCTCAGGCCCGCGTCGAACGAGTTCGTGACCTTGCTGTTGCTGCTGGAATCGAGCTGGCTGGAGTCGTTGCCCCGCAACTGTTTTCTGCGGCTGGCGTTGAAGGTGCCATTGACGCTGGGCAGCAGCGGTGCCCCGGCGACGATGGCACTGGCCTGGGCCTGGCGAACCCGGGCCATGGCGGCGGCCAGGTCATGGCTGCCGGCCCGGGCTTCGGCGATCAGTTGGTCCAGCTCCGGGCTGCCGAAACGGGTCCACCAGCGCAGGTCTTGCTGCCGGTCGCCCTGGCTGGCGGGAGAGTGCCAGGACGCCGGTGCTTGCAGGCCGCTTTCCGGGCGCGGCGCCGGGCTGCTGCAGGCCGCCAGCAAAATACTGGCGGCCAGGAGGGTCAGGTGCACTTTCATAGATCGATCATTCACTGGTAAGGGCCGTGACCGGGTCGAGCCGGGCAGCTTTGCGGGCCGGCATGAAGCCGAAGATGACGCCGGTGACCAGGGCGCAGGCGAAGGCGCCGAGCACTGCGGCCAGGGAGAAGGCCACCGCCACTTCGCTGAGAATCAGGATGCCGCCGATGATCAGGGCCACGCCGATGCCGGCCAGGCCGCCGACCACCGAAAGCATCACTGCTTCAGTGAGGAACTGGCGCAGGATGTCGCGCTGGCGGGCACCGGTGGCCATGCGGATACCGATTTCCCGGGTGCGTTCGCGCACGGTCATGAGCATGATGTTCATCACCCCGATGCCGCCCACCAGCAGCGAGATCGCGGCGATGGCGCCGAGCATCAGCGACAGGGTGTTCTGGGTCCGGGCCTCGGCCTGGATCATCGCGGCGTTGTTGGTCAGTTCGAAATCGCGCTTGCCGCCGTGCATGCGTAGCATCAGTTCATCGATCTCCTGTTCGGTCTGCTTGACCCGGCTGGCATCGGCGGCGGCGATCGCCACGTATTGCGGGTTGTGGTCGCCGAACAGACGGATGCTGGCGGCGGAGTAGGGCACGGCGATGCGGTCGTCACTGTCGCTGTCGCCGGAGCTGGCGCCTTTTTCCGAGAGTACGCCGACCACCTGGAACGGCACGTTTTCGATGAGGATGTACTGGCCGATGGGGTTGGCCACGTCCTTGAGGAGCTTTTCCCGGACCTTGTGGCCAATCACCGCCACTGCCGCCGCCGAGCGTTCGTCGGCCTCGCTGAAGTAGCTGCCCTGGGCCACGGGCCAGTTGAAGATCTCCGGGAAGTTGGTGTCGTTGCCGCCGACAAAACTCACGTAGTCGGCGTTGCCGAAACGCACCCCGGCCTTGGCGCCGTTGACCGCCATGATCCGTTTCACCTGGGGCAGGTTGGCCAGGGCGGCGACGTCATCCAGGGTGACGATGCCTTCCGGGGTGCGCGGGTTGGGCGAGTAGCCGCTCAGGTAAATGATGTTCGAGCCAAACGCCCCCATCTGCGCCATCACCTGGCGCTTGCTGCCTTCGCCCACCGCCAGCATCACCACCACCGAGGCCACGCCGATGATGATCCCCAGCAGGGTCAGGGCTGTGCGGAAGCGGTTGATCCACATCACCCGCCAGGCGGCCTGTATGGCTTCCAGCAATTCGCCTTTCCAGGCACCGGTGGGCTCGCTGCCGTCGGCCAGGCGCTGGCGCAGGTCCACGGCTTGCAGGGCGCCGGCGTTGGCGCTCAATTGTACCGAGGGATCGCTGGTGGCGGTGTCGCTGATGATCTCGCCGTCGCGGATCTCGATGATGCGCTTGGCCCGTGCCGCCACTTCGCGGTCGTGGGTGATGAGGATCACCACGTGGCCCTGGCTGGCCAGTTCGTCCAGCAGGGCCATGACTTCGGCGCCGCTGTGGCTGTCCAGGGCGCCGGTGGGTTCGTCGGCGAGGATGATGTGGCCGCCGTTCATCAGGGCGCGGGCGATGGATACCCGTTGCTGCTGGCCACCGGACAATTGATGCGGGCGGTTGCCGCTGCGGCTGGCCAGGCCCAGGCGCTCCAGCAGGGCGGCGGCGCGGGCGTGGCGTTCGGCGGCCGGGGTGCCGGCGTAGATGGCCGGCATCTCGACGTTTTCCTGGGCCGAGCCGGAAGGGATCAGGTGGTAGCCCTGGAACACGAAGCCGAAGGCCTCGCGGCGCAGCCAGGCCAGTTCGTCGCTGTCCAGGTGAGCCACGTTCTCCCCGGCGAACAGGTACTCGCCCGAGGTCGGGCGATCCAGGCAGCCGAGGATGTTCATCAGCGTCGACTTGCCGGAGCCCGAGGCGCCGACGATGGCGACGAACTCGCCGGCGTGGATCGACAGGTCGATGCCCCGCAGGACATCGACCTGCGGGCTGTCGCCGCCGCCGTAGGATTTGCGGATGTTCCTGAGGTCGATCAGAGGCGTCTGCATTCAACCCCCGCTGCTGTTGGCCGGGCCGATCAGCAGATGATCACCTTCGTTCAAGCCGTCGAGGATCTGGATGCGCAGGCGGTCGCTGATGCCGACCCGGACCTTGCGTTCGTCGATCGAGCCGTTCTTGGCCACTACCCGAGCCATCTGCAGGTCCGGCTCGGTACTGCCGTGCAGGGCGGCGATGGGGGCAGTGAGCACATTTTTTGCCTGATTGGCGACGAAGAACACCTGGGTGGTCATTTCCGCCATCAGGGCGTTGTCGGCGTTGTCCACGTCCAGCAGCACGGTGTAGAGCACCACCCGGCCGCTGCCGCTCTTGCTGGTGCTGTTGGGGCTGCCGCTGCCCTGGCTGGATTCGTTGAGGGGCTTGGGCGGGATCGGCAGGATCTGCCGCACAGTGCTGGTCCAGCGTCGGTTGCCGCCGCTCAGGGTGGTGAAGTAGGCGTGCATGCCGGGTTTGACGTGGCCGATATCGGCTTCCGAGACTTCGGCCCAGACGGTCATGGGCGAGAGCTTGGCGATGCGCAGGATCAACGGGGTCTGCTGTTGGGCGTTGAGGGTCTGGCCTTCGCGGGCGTCCACCGCGACCACGGTGCCGGACATGGGCGCATAGATGCGCGTGTAGCCCAGTTCGGCCTGGTCGCTGCGCAGGCTGGCCTGGGCCTGGCGGATCTGCGCCTTGTACATGTCGATCCGCGCCTGGGTGGCCTTGAGTTCGGCCTGGGCGGTCTGTACGTCTTCCTCGCGGGTGGCGCCGCCGGCCGCCAGATTCTGCTGGCGCTGGTACTTCTGCCGGGCCAGCTGGTTCTGGGCGTACTGCTCCTGCAACTGGGCCTGCAGGTTCTCGATGGAGAAACGGCTGGCGTCGAGTTTCGCCTGCTGGGTGGAGGGGTCGATCTCCACCAGCAACTGGCCTTCCTTGACCTGATCACCGGATTCGACGTGGATCTTGCGGATCTGCCCGGACGCCTGGGCGCCCACATCCACGTAGCGTCGTGGCTGCAAGGTGCCCAGGGCGGTGACGCTGCTTTCTATATCGCCGCGGCTCACTTGCACGGTGGTGAATTGGTCACGGCCCGCCGGGATGAACTTCCAGGCAGCGATGGCAACAACGGGGATCACACACAGTGCGGCAAGCAGGGCGCGTCGGGTAGGGCGAGGACGTTTCATGCAGGGTTCCGGCCAGGGGATATCGGCCCGTCACAACGGCCAGCTGCACAAGGAGCAGCCAGCTTGCGGCTGCCGCAGGAACGGCAGAGACGGGGAGCTGTCAGGTAAACGAGATGCCGGGGGGGGAATTTAACTGCCGACACATGGCGTTACAGCTGTCGGAACACTGAAAATAAACCCACCGCGGTGCTGCGCTACTTTAAATCTATATGAGAATTACTATAAATTACGCCGCTACTAAACAGCCATCACGAATTACCGGGTGCAATCGGCCATGGCCGGACTTGCTCAAGGACAGAACCGCCCCAGTGGGCGCTCGGGAGCCCTGTTGGAAAACTACTATCGCGAGCTGATGTGCTTCCTCAACGCCAAGCTGGGCAATCGCCAGGTGGCCGAGGATGTGGTGCATGACGCTTATGTGCGGGTCCTGGAGCGCTCCAGCGATACCCCCATCGAGCAGCCGCGGGCGTTTCTCTATCGCACGGCCCTGAACCTGGTGATCGACGGCCATCGGCGCAATGCCTTGCGCCAGTCCGAGCCCCTGGAGGTGCTGGACAACGAAGAGCGTTACTTCAACCCTTCGCCGCAGACCAGCCTGGATCACGGCCAGCGCCTGGAAATGCTGCAACGGGCCCTGGCCGAGCTGCCCCGGCTGTGTCGCGAGAGCTTCCTGCTGCGCAAGCTCGAAGGCCTGTCCCACCCGCAGATCGCCGAACAGCTGGGGATTTCCCGCAGCCTGGTGGAGAAACACATCGTCAATGCCATGAAGCATTGCCGGTCGCGCCTGCGCCAGTGGGATGCTCAATAACGCGTTGCCGTTGAGACGTATTTAGTTAAATTTTTTTTCATTGTCCTCGTCCCTACTCAACAGACGATCTGCTGTCCTGCATGGGCCAGTCGGGTCACCGTGACACTTTATCCCCCGCGTTGAGGCGGTTTATCCAGAGGACACTGGAAATGACACAGGCAATTGCATCGGCCCACGTTCACGATTTGATCGGTATCGGTTTCGGCCCCTCGAACCTGGCGCTGGCCATTGCGCTGGAGGAGCGCGGGCAGGAGCACGGTCCGCTGGACGCGTTGTTCCTCGACAAGCAGGCTGACTATCGCTGGCACGGCAACACCCTGGTAACCCAGAGCGAACTGCAGATTTCCTTCCTCAAGGACCTGGTGACCCTGCGCAACCCCACCAGCCCCTATTCCTTCGTCAACTACCTCAAGCACCACGGGCGCCTGGTGGACTTCATCAACCTGGGCACCTTCTATCCATGCCGCATGGAGTTCAACGACTACCTGCGCTGGGTGGCCGGGCATTTCCAGGAACACAGCCGCTACGGCGAAGAAGTGCTGGCCATCGAGCCAGTGCTGCACAACCAGCAGGTCGAGGCGTTGCGGGTGATTTCCCGGGATGCCCAGGGCAGCGAACTGGTGCGCACCACCCGTTCGGTGGTGGTCAGTGCCGGCGGCACGGCGCGGGTTCCGGAAACCTTCAAGGGGCTCAAGGGCGATGCGCGGGTGTTCCACCATTCCCAGTACCTGGAATGCATGGCCAACCAGCCCTGTGTCAGTGGCAAACCGATGAACATCGCCATCATCGGCGGCGGGCAGAGCGCGGCAGAAGCCTTCATCGACCTCAACGACAGTTTCCCTTCGGTGCAGGCCGACATCATCATGCGCGGTTCGGCACTCAAGCCGGCGGATGACAGCCCGTTCGTCAACGAAGTGTTCTCCCCGGCCTTCACCGACCTGGTGTTCCAGCAGACCGGCAGTGAGCGCGAGCGCCTGGTCAGCGAATACCAGAACACCAACTACTCGGTGGTGGACATCGACCTGATCGAGCGCATCTACGGGATTTTCTACCGGCAGAAGGTTTCCGGCATCGCGCGCCATACCTTCCGCACCATGACCACGGTGGAGAAGGCCACCGCTACCGACCTGGGCATCGAGCTGATCCTGCGCAACAGTGCCAGCGGCGAGCGCGAAGTGCGTCACTACGATGCGGTGGTGCTGGCTACCGGCTACGAGCGGCAGATGCATCGTCAACTGCTGGCGCCGCTGCAGGCCTACCTGGGCGACTTCGAGGTGGACCGCAATTACCGCCTGGTGACCGACGAACGCTGCAAGGCCGGCGTCTACATGCAGGGCTTCAGCCAGGCCAGCCATGGCCTGAGCGACACCTTGCTGTCGGTGCTGCCGATCCGTGCCCAGGAGATTGCCGATTCGCTCTACGAACACGGCAAGAGCCGCGGTCACAGCCGTTCGGTGCGTGACATGCTGCTGGCCACCGCCAGCTGATCGGCGCCACCTCCGTTCTTGCGGACCTCTTCGCCGGCAAGCCGGCTCCTGCCATTCGGGGCTATCCCGGGTGTTTTTTGTAGGAGCCGGCTTGCCGGCGAAGGCGATCTATCGGGCCCTTTCGCTGGCAAGCCAGCTCCTACGGTTGTCAGTGACAGTGTGGGGAACCATAGAAGCCGGCTTGCCGGCGAAGGCATTCCTGAACCTTGGCTGAAGAACTTTTCGATTCCCTCTGCCAGGGTTTCCCTCCGGTTTACTCTGCAAATAGTGCGGCGTAAGCTGCGCGCGTTTTCAATCAGTGGAGGCCCAGTGTGGGTACTTGTTCGAGTGACAGGAGTCGGCCGGTTTCAGTAACCGGCGCAGTCCCGGCAAGATAGCGCGCAGCCTTTTTCCTGCCGCTGTCTCGCCGTCCAGCGAGATGCGGCATCCCGATCGCGAACTTCTGTGGTTCGCTTCCCGACGCCACTTCCTGGCGACTTCTATTTCCCCTTCGACCCGGCCGGCTGCCGTGTCGTGGTGGCATCGACGCGCAGGTCCAGGACCTGCGGATCAGGCATGCATGGAGGATTACCCTCCGGCAACGCCCGATCGTACCTGCCTGCGGTTTTCCCTACGCCGTTGCTGCAGGAGTCATCACCATGAAGCTCACCCTGTTGAAAGAGTTCTTTGCCGGCTTCCTGCGGACCCGGCATTTCGCCCGGCACTTCCGCCGCCTGGCACTACTGGAAAGTTTCAGCGATGCCAGCGTCAGCCGCGACGTGCCGCCGACCCTGGCGCAAACCCTGGTGGCGGCGGCCAACAGCGATGCCGCGCAACTGCTGGACCAGCTCGGCAGCCACACCGACGGCCTGAGCACCGAGGAGGCCGATGCCCTGCGTGAGCGTCACGGCCTCAACGAGGTCGAGCACGAGCAGGCGCTGCCCTGGTGGACCCACCTGTGGCACTGCTACAAGAACCCCTTCAACCTGCTGCTGACCCTGCTGGCGGTGATTTCCTGGCTGACCGAAGACATGAAGGCGGCTACGGTGATCTTCTCCATGGTGGTGCTCTCGACCCTGCTGCGCTTCTGGCAGGAGGCCAAGTCGAACAAGGCCGCCGATGCCCTCAAGGCCATGGTCAGCAACACCGCCACGGTCATGCGCCCAGGGTCGGCGCCCCAGGCCGCGCCGATGCTCGGCCGCCTGCTGGGGGCCGCCGCCGAGGTCAAGGGCGCTCAGCGCATCGAGTTGCCGATCAAGCAACTGGTGCCCGGCGACCTGATCGTGCTCTCGGCCGGCGACATGATTCCCGCCGACTGCCGGGTGCTCAGCGCCAAGGACTTGTTCGTCAGCCAGGCGGCCATGACCGGCGAATCCATGCCGGTGGAGAAATTCCCCCGCCAGCAGGACGCCGACACCAGCAACCCCCTGGACCTGGACAACATCCTGTTCATGGGCACCAACGTGGTCTCCGGTTCCGCCACGGCGGTGATCCTGACCACCGGCAACAGCACTTATTTCGGCGCCCTGGCCCAGCGTGTCAGCGCCACCGACCGCGCGCCCACCTCGTTCCAGAGCGGGGTCAACAAGGTCAGCTGGCTGCTGATCCGCTTCATGTTCGTCATGGCGCCCCTGGTGCTGTTCATCAACGGCTTCACCAAGGGCGACTGGATGGAGGCGCTGCTGTTCGCGCTGTCGATCGCCGTCGGCCTGACCCCGGAAATGCTGCCGATGATCGTCACCTCGACCCTGGCCAAGGGCGCGGTGTTCCTGTCGCGCAAGAAGGTCATCGTCAAGCGCCTGGACGCGATCCAGAACTTCGGCGCCATGGACGTGCTGTGCACCGACAAGACCGGCACCCTGACCCAGGACAAGATCTTCCTGGCGCGGCACGTGGACGTCTGGGGCGAGGATTCCGACGACGTGCTGGAAATGGCCTACCTCAACAGCTACTACCAGACCGGGCTGAAGAACCTGCTGGACGTGGCGGTACTGGAGCACGTCGAGGTGCACCGCGAGCTCAAGGTCGGCACGGCATTCCAGAAGGTCGATGAAATCCCCTTCGATTTCACCCGTCGGCGCATGTCGGTAGTGGTGGCGGAACAGGACCGGCCGCACCTGCTGATCTGCAAGGGGGCGGTGGAGGAAGTGCTGGCGGTGTGCCGCAACGTACGCCATGGCGAAGCCGAGGAAGCCCTGACCGAGAGCCTGCTGGCGCGGATCCGCCAGGTGACCGCCGACCTCAACGAAGAGGGGCTGCGGGTGGTGGCGGTGGCCGCACGGCCGATGATCGACGGGCGCGATACCTACAGCCTGGCGGACGAGTGCGAGCTGACCCTGATCGGCTACGTGGCATTCCTCGACCCGCCGAAGGAAAGCACTGCGCCGGCCCTCAAGGCCCTGGCCGAACATGGCGTGGCGGTGAAAGTGCTGACCGGTGACAACGAGCTGGTGACAGCGAAGATCTGCCGCGAAGTGGGCCTGGAGCAGCAGGGCCTGCTGATGGGCAACGACATCGAGCGCATGAGCGACGAGCAACTGGCCCAGGCGGTGGAAACCACCAACGTGTTCGCCAAGCTGACCCCGACCCACAAGGAGCGCATTGTCCGCCTGCTCAAGGCCAACGGCCACGTGGTGGGCTTCATGGGCGACGGCATCAACGACGCCCCGGCGTTGCGCACCGCCGACATCGGCATTTCCGTGGACAGCGCGGTGGACATCGCCAAGGAAGCGGCGGACATCATCCTCCTGGAAAAGAGCCTGATGGTGCTCGAAGAAGGCGTGCTCAAGGGCCGCGAAACCTTCGGCAATATC
>Ga0157371_10001223_pt1 | contig 27300 bp, 22 predicted proteins | sample C45metaG_FD_113462 | JGI IMG/M metagenome (GOLD analysis project Ga0157371, IMG submission 113462) | Corn rhizosphere microbial communities from Kellogg Biological Station, Michigan, USA - C4-5 metaG | ecosystem: Host-associated > Plants > Roots > Rhizosphere > Soil | place: USA: Michigan... | reverse complement strand
TCAAGAAGCCGGACGAAGTGGCATCGACACTGAGCGATCTGCTTGGCGGGAAACCAAGCGACTACAAAGAAAAAATTACGCGCTCAGGCACCCGGTACGTAGTGCTGCAGCGTAAGGTGAGTAAAGCTGTTAAGGTGAAACTGTTTGCGCACAAATATGCGGGCATTGGCTCCGAGGAGCAGCAGTATCGCACCTATCCAAACGGGCAACTGGCTGCCCAGCTTTTGGGCTTTGTAAATAACGAAGGCGTAGGCTCGTACGGTATTGAGCAGTCGCTTAATAGCAAGCTTGCTGGCACGCCGGGCCAGCTTAAAGCAGTGACTGACATAAATGGTGTGCCTTTGGCAGCAAGTCACGGCAACGTGCTCAAGCAGCCACAGGCTGGTACGGATGTCCAGCTAACAATTGACGTGGGTATCCAAAAGCAGCTCGAAAATATCCTTAAGAAGGGTGTAGAGCGTGCCAAAGCTCCATCGGCCAGCGCAATGATTATGGACCCCAATACCGGAGCTATCAAGGCCATGGCGAACTACCCAACGTATAATCCTGAGCGCTATGGTGATGTTGATGACATCTCACTGTTCAATAACACGGCTGTCACACATCCGATTGAGGTTGGCTCGATCATGAAGGCACTAACAACAGCTGCCGCGCTGGACGCTGGTGCTATTAAGCCCAATAGCAGTTACTATGACCCATCAAAGTATGTCATTGATGATTTTACAGTTAAAAACATTGAAGAAGATGGCGGCGCGGGTGTTAAAAATATCGCCGATATCTTGAACTTGTCGCTTAACACGGGTGCCACGTGGGAGCTGATGCAAATGGGTGGTGGCGAGCTTAACCGCCAAGGCCGTGATAAGTGGTATGACTACATGGTTAATCATTACTTATTTGGTAAATCGACTGGTATCGAACAGCCGGGTGAAAACGATGGGTACATACCGCGCCCAGAGAACAATGGTGCCGGTATTAATCTGACCTACGCCAACACGGCATTCGGGCAGGCTATGACGGCCAACGTGGTGCAAATGGGCGCGGCTTTGTCGGCAGTCCTGAACGGCGGCACATACTACCAGCCGCACTTAGTTGAGCAATATACTGCACCAAATGGATCAGTAGCTACGCAGAAGCCAAAAATTGTTAAGACCAACGTTGTGTCACCGCAAGTAGGCAAGGACCTTATCCCGCTTCTAGAGTACGTTGTTAATAAGCACTCTTTCTCGCCAAAGTTTGACCAAAACACCTATGCTGTTGGTGGTAAAACAGGTACTGCTCAGATAGCTAAGCCAACAGGTGGCTATGAAGATGACGAATATAATGGTACGTATATGGGCTTTGTGGGTGGTGACCATCCGCAATATGTGATTGTCGTTTTCGTAAATAAGCCAAAGATCGGCGGCTATGCTGGTAGTATGGCGGCGCAGCCAATCTTCGGTGATCTGGCGCACATGCTTATTGATGACTATGGCGTGACGCCAAAAACCAAGAACTAGGTAGTCGCGGGCAAATCAAGCGCTTGGCGTAAGGCGGTACTGAGGGCCTCGTCAATTGATAGTGATCCGCCAGCATCAAGAATATTGCGGGTAGCGTGAAACTCGCTCATAAGATTAACGGTGGTGCGCCACGAGCCAAGCAGTTGCGGTGTTTCTGAGGTTGTGTCTACGATATACCGATCTTCTCCAAGGAGCGCATTTAAGGTTGCGGCTGTCTGTTCTATCAGTTCGAGCGTCGGCCCGTCGTTAAGAAGCTCCAATGTGCGATTTGCCATACGAGGATGGTTCATGGCGGCAGTAATCACCGGTATATAGCCGATATAATGGTGCCCGCTTTCGTGCTGCTTGAGGCTGGGGGCGAGGGCAATGCCGTCTGAAGCGAGTACGTCACGGAGCGAAGCAAGAATATGAGGATTACTTCCTGTTTGCTCAAGTGCGGTCCATGACTTTTCGATTGACCACTGTGGGCCGGCCATTTTATGCTCGTTAGGATCAAGGCGTAGCTGCGCTGCCACGAGTGCACTTTTGCAGCGAATACGCTCTGCAGGATCTTTGAGGGAGGTAATTTCTAGACGGAGTTCATGAAGACGGTCAGCAATAATTCTTGGATCTGTGTCTCCGCCAACAAGTGCTGCAGCTGCTCGAATTGACTGATGAAGGCCGTCGCCAAAAACTGCATGTGCAGGTTCAACCGCTGACATGTCCATCGTGTGTTGTGACATTACGAGCGCCGCATCAAGCCTTGCCTCATTGTCAGTAAGTTCAGTTGTGTGGGCGTATGCGCTGGTGGCTGCTTCGAATTCACCTCGCTGTAGCATCATCCTCAAATAGCTGGGGCCATGTTTGGATGTTAGTGCGAGAGCACTGGCTACTTCAGGGGCGGTGTCCTCGATAAGTTTTTTACCTGAAAAGTCTTCGAAGGTGAAAAGACCAAGGTGCGGAGGTTGGGTAGTCTTGCCTTTCTGTCGGTTGGCAAGCCAGCGTACTACGTAGCTGGCCGGGTCTTTATCTCGACGCACCCGGAGGCGATCGCGCATAGTTAGCTGGCCAAGCAAGCCTTTGACGACTAGTTGTGTCAAATCCTTGTTCTCTGGTTGAGCTCGGTCATCCTCTATGTATTGCCAAAGACCAGCTTGTGCAAGCGATAGGTTGGCGTCATCAATGACTGCACGTTTTGTATAGGGGTCAATTGAAAATGCCTTAACGGTTTGGAAAAGGCGCGTTTTATGCAGCTGGATACGAGGGAGTATGGCTGCTTTTTCAGACGCATCAATTGCTTCCTTGTAGTCGATGGTAAGCACGGCCATTTGGCCTGCTTCTACGAGAGCCCGCGTCTGTGGATCATTTTCGTACGCCGCCTGTGTTGTCTCGCGTTCAAGTTCTAATTGCCACTCGCCAAGTGTGTTCGGTGTAAGGGTGGCATAGCGCCGTGCATGAGCATAGAGCTGCCATTTACTTCCAAGGGGTTCTGTCGAAAAAATATACTGAGCCAGCGCTTCATTGCCGGTCTCTGCGGCGTATTGCCCAATGCGTGCAAGGGCACGGGCTTGCATGCCTCGCCGACGGTCTGTCACCTCGCCAAATGCCGCTTCATCGTTGCACTGACGTGCGAAATGAGCAGCATCGCTGAGGTAGTGATTGTCGGGGTCGGGTAGGCTAAGAAGCTCGGCTGCGTATGCGAGTTTTCCGTATGCTCCACTTGTCTCAACGGGAAGGTTCCGTTCGGGCTGTGCCATACTATAATTATAAAATAATTATGATATTTTTGCAAATGAAAGTGCACCCTTGGGCATGCTATACTAAGGCCAAGAATAGCAAACGGATACCAACACACAATGTCAACAATTCACTTTATTATCGATACGAATACTTTTATCCGTGTTTTCTTGCTTGGGTTTATGGGCTTTTTGGTAAGTATGCTCATCACGCCGCTATACACGACTATTGCCTACAAGCGAGAGTGGTGGAAGAAGGCTCGAACCGAAACGGTTGGCGGTGAAAAAGCGACGGTATATTCTAAGCTGCACGCAGCCAAGCACAAACGAAATATTCCTACGATGGCTGGTGTCATTTTTGTAGTCAGCATTGCTCTCGTAACACTTATTTTTAACCTCGATCGTGGCCAAACATGGCTACCATTGGCTGCTATGGTGGGTGCTGGTGCAGTGGGCTTTTTGGACGACGTCATGAACATCCGAAGTTCAGGCGGTGTCGCTGGTATGCAGGCGAAGCTGAAGTTTGGCTTGTATAGTGCAGTCGCTCTTATTGGTGGGTGGTGGTTCTTTGATAAGCTTGATGTCACGACATTGTACTTGCCGGGGATACAGGACCTACACGTCGGCTGGTTGATTATTCCAATCTTCTGGTTTGTTGTTGTAGCCACCGCTAACTCGGTGAATATTAGCGACGGACTTGACGGTCTGGCTGGTGGTTTGCTGAGTTCATCATTTTTGGCTTACGCTATGATTTGTGCGGTGCAGGGGAAGTACGCCCTGGCCGCTTTTTGTTTGACCGTTGTTGGGGCTCTGTTGAGCTACACCTGGTTTAACATTCATCCGGCTCGTTTCTTCATGGGGGATGTCGGTGCCTTTGCGCTCGGTACGGCGCTGGGTGTCATTGCTATGCAGACCGATACGGTATATGTGTTGCCAGTCATTGGCGCGGTGTATGTCATGGAGACCGGTTCGGTTATTATTAACCGCATTTCACGTAAGCTACGCGGTGGCAAAAAAGTATTTTTGTCTTCGCCAATTCATCACCACTTTGAGGCTATCGGCTGGCCCGAGACGAAAGTCACGATGCGCTTCTGGATTATCGGACAGGTCGCTGCCGTAAGTGGCTTGATCTTATTCTTGCTCGGGAGATACCTATAATGCAGCCCTCGGCTCGCCGAGGCGCGCCGACAATGAGTGGTGGCCAACAACGTAAACATCGCCCGGATTATTGGTTGGTGATTATTATGGCGTTGCTTATTGCTGTTGGTGTGGTTGTCGTGTATTCGATTAGCCCAGCGCTTGCTCAAGGCAAACACGTGAGTGACAATTATTACCTGACTCGCCAGCTAATAGCAGTGGTTCTGGGAGCAATAATGTTTACTATTACTGCAAAAGTACCGCTCGCGCAGTGGCGCAAATGGTACATGATTTTGCTGGTCGTTGCTGGTATAGCGACACTGGTGGCGATGGCGATGCCGACAAACCCGCAGTACCCGGCGCACCGCTGGATACGCGTCGGCGCACTATCTTTCCAGTCGGTTGAGCTTCTGAAATTTGCATTGCTTATTTGGTTTGCCGGATTTTTGTCTGTGCGAGTCAAGAATGGCACGATTGCTGATACACAGAAGACATTGAAACCTATTTTGTTTGCGCTGGGCGGCATAGGGCTCGTTGTGGCGGGTGCACAGCACGACCTTGGCTCGACGGGCGTTATTGTGATTATGATGGCTGTAATGGCCTATGTGGCGGGTCTGCCAATGAAACGTATTCTGATTATTGGAGGCGTTATTGCCATTGGGCTTATTATGGCGGTGGCTTCGACACCGTACCGCCGGGAGCGTTTGGCAACGTTTATGCACCCGGCAAGCGATTGCTTGAACTCAGGATACCAGGTATGTCAGGCGCTGATTGCCGTGGGCTCTGGTGGTATGGTTGGTCTTGGTCTTGGCCATAGTGTACAGGCCTACGGCTATTTGCCTGAAGCCGAAAATGACTCAATTTTTGCAGTGTATGCTGAGAAGTTTGGCTTCTTGGGCGTGGCGGCACTACTAGTGCTATTCGCCATTTTCTTCTCGAGGCTCAAGACAATTGCCGAGAAGGCCCCGGATAGTTTTAGTCGACTCGTGGTAATTGGTATTTTGGTATGGCTGAGCACTCAGGCCTTTATTAACATTGGAGCTATGCTTGGCCTGTTGCCGCTGAAGGGTATTACGTTGCCGCTCATAAGCTATGGTGGTAGTAGCGTGCTCTTTGTGATGGCAGCACTAGGTTTAGTGTTCCAGATTTCGCGCTATACTGGTTTTACGATCCCTGAAGAGAATGAAAGAGGAGGAAGCGGTTATGAAGATCGTCGTGACGGGCGGCGGCTCCGGGGGGCATATCACCCCAATTCTGGCAGTCGCATATCAGGTTAAAAAGTTACAGCCTGACGCTGACATTAGTTTTGTCGGTCAACGAGGTGATAACCTTGGTGATATTCCTGCTCAGCATGCCAGCATCGACCATGTTTATACCGTACGGGCAGGGAAGCTGCGCAGATATCACGGAGAGGGCTGGCGTCAACTTCTGGACATCCCAACTGTTGTAAAAAACATACGTGATGTCTGGTGGGTTTTTGTCGGATTTTGGCAATCTCTTGCATTACTGCGACGGCTGCATCCTGATGTTATCTTTGTGAAGGGTGGTTTTGTTGGCGTGCCAGTTGGGCTTGCGGCAGCACTTTTGCGGATCCCCTATGTTACTCATGACTCCGACGTTATACCGGGCCTTGCTAACCGCATTATTGCGCCATGGGCTAAGTTGCACGCTGTTGCTATGCCCAAGGAGCTCTATGCGTATCCTGCAGCTAAAACGCTGACAGTTGGCGTGCCTATCTCGCATGAATATCATGCCTTTTCTGCCGCCGAAAAGCAGGCTGTTCGTGAGCAGCTCGGCATCACAACAGCGCGCGTATTATTTGTAACCGGTGGTGGCAATGGAGCGCAACTTATTAATGAGGCTGTGGCAGATAATGCCGAGCAACTACTGCGGCGCTACCCAGACCTTACTATTGTGCAGCTTTCTGGGCGTATACACGAGCAGACATTACGAAAGCGTTACAGCCAGCAGCTATCTCCTGCAGACCAGAAACGGATGATTGTAAAAGGATTCGTTACTAACTTGCATCAATATAGTGGCATCGCTGATGTTGTTATTACGCGCTCCGGCGGCACAAGTATGGCTGAGTTTGCGGCACAATCTAAAGCCTGCATTGTTATCCCGAACCCTTTGCTGACCGGTGGTCACCAGTTAAAGAACGCAAAAGTACTTGCCGACCGCCGCGCCGTAAAAGTGTTATGGCAAGAAAAGCTGCAGGCTGACCATGGTGCACTCATGCCGCTTTTGACAGAGCTCCTTGATAGCCCAAAGGCAAGCGAAGCACTCGGTAAACAGCTTAACGAAATGGCACAAACAGATGCCGCAACTCGCCTAGCAGTGGTATTATTAGAGACAGGAAAACGTACCGACACATAAAAATAGCTACGGTACGTGCAGCAAACATCAAACAAACACATGTTTAAGAAGAAGACTCCAGAAGCACCCCGAGCCCGCACGCGAGCCGTGCAGCAAACATCGCAGAATACGGTGTTTTCGTATCACGCTAACCGCGCGGGCGCCAATGATCCTCGCGGTCGACAGATGCCCGACGAAGAAAAGACAAAGCGTCTCCCTAAAAAACCAGCATGGCTACGCGCCCGAAATATGCTGAATGCCCTCGTTGTTCTTATTATCTTCTTGCTACTCGTGGGCCTTAGCAGTACCCCTAAAATTGTAGTGCTGGGTGATGAAACAAGTCAGGCATTCTTGCGCGATACAGCTGTGTATCAGCAAGCGGCGCATCGATCTTTTGGTTCATCAGTGCTTAACGGTAACAAGCTGACTGTTAACACGACGATCGTTACTGCTGACCTAAAAAAGCAATTTCCGGAACTCCACACGGTGAGTGTTTCGTTGCCGGTTTTTGGACGACAGCCAACGGTTTACGTACAGCCCGCCACGCCCCACATTATTTTGTTGAGTCACGGCGAGCGCTACATGCTCGATAGTAATGGTCGCGCACTCAGCGTTGTTCGTCCTGGTGCGACCCTGCCCACGGGCAAGAAGGCGCTGCCGCTTGTCGAAGACAAGAGTGATCTTGCTGTCTCTGTGGGAACAATTGCACTACCAAGCGACAGTATAGCTTTTATAGATGAAGTAGCTGGACAGTTACGTGCTAAGGGTATGACCGTTGAAACATGGACGCTGCCAATTGCCGCTAGTGAGCTTGATGTTAAGCCGAGCGGGGTAGGTTATACGGTAAAGTTTAATCTTCGTGGTAAGGCCAGGGAACAGGCGGGAAGCTTCATCGCTGTTAAACAGCGGTTAGACGCTCAAAAGACGAGCCCAGCCGAATATATTGATGTACGGGTTGTAGGGCGCGCATTTTACAAGTAAGGCATTGCCCACTCTCCCCCATAGTTCGTAATTTGTTCACAATTTAAGGAGTTGCACTATAGTCTTTCGAAAAAACTATATAAACACACCGAATTATCCAAAAGTCAAAATAATAGGGAATTAACAGGAGTAGGAGGGGGAAGTATATAAAAATACAAAAAGCCCAAAAAGCAAATAATTTCACGACAAAACTGTGGAAAAGTCAAATCGTTGTCGGTAGATACAGTATAAAAAGCGACATTGAGCGGTTTTTGATCATGTATGCGTAAAACCATGCTGTGAGTGTGTGTCGGCATCAGTACGTGAATACAGGTGTATATCGGTGTACGCATATGATTAGTTGAAATAATAAAACAAATACATGGTATGTGTGCATAGTGCACAAAAGCACGCACAATTACTACGATTATCTAAGTAATATGTACTTGGCAGTCAAACCCCTGCTTTTGCTAAGGTACGAGTTATCATCTATAAACTGTACTTCAGTGTCGCAAAATATACATTGTGCGACATCGCATGTAACTCCCGATTCGTGCGAGTGGGCCGCTCTATTTCTGGGTTTGCTCGCTTCCTTTTGTATATTTGGTTTTGATTTTATTGCGCGCCCCTGCATGCTTGCCTATGCCACGGCTCTAGCCTGGCTGAAGACCATGGAGATTAATTGGCTTTCAAAACGCCATCTTAGTGTATTTTGCCTACGTGTCTATGTTCGTACTATGTACATAAAACGCATGTCGCAAAATGTTCGTACTTTGTTCAGTTTTCTGTTGCGCCGGTGACTGCTCCGTATATGAGCATTAGTTGCCTATCCTGCTTTGGCTCGGTAATGAATGCGTAGGTATCGTCACGATGGTCTTCTGCGGGCTCAGAACGTACGATTGTCAGTGCGTCTGGATCGCTCGGAGGCCCAATAAATGGCGGCGTGCCATCTATACCGTAAAATAGTATTCCGATGGCTGAATCGGGCTCTACGGCGCTTGGATGGCAAAGCGTGTACCCCACGCCAATAGAGCGTCTATCGGCACCATATAGCTGGATGTTGAGTATGGCGCGACCTGCTCGAAGTAAACGCTCCTGATGTGCCCTGTTGGCGGCAGCACGCATACCGTATTCGGTTGAAAAAACGCTGTGGTAGTCGTCGAGCTGTAATCTTCCCTGTTCAGCGCGGTCTACAAGGTCGACTGCGCGTCGAAGGTAGTGGGCATCGCCGTATCTTGAAGGGTAGATACCGTGGGTAAGCAGAGTCTCAGAAAGTTGAGTATAGATAGTAACAGGGGTGATGGCTTCGCTCATATCAAAAAAGAAGGGCGGGTGCCCTTCTTTGGTTTACACAGCTTCTTCGAGACTGTAGGTTGCTTTGGCAACTCGTTTGAATTGTGGTTTGCCTTGGAGGTTTAGCAGAATAGTTGTTTCTTTAACAAAACGGCTGGCCAAGACGCGCTTAACGATTTCGTCGCGGTGTAGGGGCTCGCCTGCTTCACGAAGAACTTCGGTGATAATATCGGCGACAGTACCTTTTTGGTAGCCCCATTCTTTGAGGGCATAAATGCCACGTCCAATTAATACAAAGCGCTTGTCTTTGATGAGCTCGTTGTGGATCGCCTGTGTGGTAACATCGCGACGTTTGAAATCAGAGTCTTTAATGGCGCCCGCAATTTCATTGAAATGCATGTGTTTGCCATTATTTTTGAGAATAACGTAGATCTTATCGCGGATGTTCTTGGGGTTAACCATAGGCCACTTTACAAGTCCCCATACGCCGTTGAGGGTTGCAAGCGCCTTTGAAACGCTGGCGAGTGCCTCGGCCTCAGTAACATTGTTAACAGGGGTGTTTGGAGCGATATCGCTCATAGAAGCGGGTTCACCGTGCTTTTTGATCGTAGTGATAATAGCGGCGATGGCTTCTTTGGTTGCCTTCTCGTCACGAGCATTTGCAATACCAATGGCCTGGTAGTAGTGATCGGTGTCTTCGATAACAATGAGTTGTGGGCATAGCGTTGCGAGGAAAGCAATACGAGACTGATCTGTCCTGCTATTTTCAGCTGTTAGGTGTGCACTGAGGTCGTTTACTCGGGCACAAGCACCCTGCTTTTCGAGGTGAAGGCTAATTGCTTCGGTTATTTCGGCAATATGAGGTAGTTGCCCCTGCTCTGCCTGAGATTTTAAGCGAGCAATAACAGCTTTTTCGAGCTGGCGAACACGCTCACGAGTAATGCCAAGCAGTTCACCAATTTGCTCGAGGGTCTCTTTGCGGTCAAACAAGCCAAAACGACGCGCAATAATTTCACGTTCTCGGTCGCGGTCGATGGTAGTCAAAATGTCTTGCACAAATTGCTCTGTATTGAGCGTCTTTGGTGCAGCTTCGGCTTGTGCCATGGAAGTGTTCCCTATTCTGTTAATTTTACAATATCTTTTATATAATTATATAACCTAAAAATGTAAAAGTCAAACATACATCTATGAACCTATTGTAGCACGTAATAGACAGAAATACAGAATACATGGCATAAAATACAACTACACAATACAGGTGTATATAAGCAAAATTTAATGTCTAATATGCTTATGGTAAATGATTCTCTGCCTGATAGCAATATGCTAAAAAACACTGAAAAACGTACGCTTATGCTTGTTCGACAGTTGGGAAGAAATTGAGCATTTCACCAGCAAGATTTGCATAGTCTTGAGCGCTCAGCCGAGGGTACGGTAAGCCCTCTACGGTAAAGATATTGCTGGCAGGATCATAGCCATAGCGGGCAATCGTATTGGTGCGCCCTCTCATCGTTTTTCGTTTGGCCATGAAGCAGAAAAGAGGCCAGAATGGCCTCTTGTGCGCCCCGTACCGCATCGTACATAGGGAGTGGTTATTTCTTTTTGGCAGTGCGGCGAGTGAATTTCTTGCGGGCTGGTGCTTCGTCGAGCAGCTTCTTGCAATCTTCTTCAGTGAGGTCTTTTGGCTCGGTATCCTTGGGGATTTTGGCGTTCTTTTTGCCGTCAGTTATGTATGGGCCGTAAGGTCCGTTGACGACCTTGATGCCGCTGCTGAACTCTTGGATGTACTTGTTCGCATCCTTTTCGAGCTTGGCGCTGTATAGCTCGCGTGCTTCGGCTTCGGTAATGCTGAAGGGGTCAAGCGGCTTGATAGAAACGTAGGCCTTGCCAATTTGAACGTATGGGCCGAAGCGGCCAATGTTGGCTTTGATTTCTTCGCCCTTGTCTGTCTTGCCCACAATGCGCGGCAATTGGAACATGGTGAGCGCTTGCTCGAGCGTTACCTCTTCGAGGCTAACACCTTCAGGGAGTGGAGCGAAGGTTGGTTTTTCCTCGTCTTCGGTTGCGCCCCGTTGGAGCATCGGGCCGTACTTACCAAAACGCGCCAGAACGGGTTTTTTGGTCTTGGGGTCAATACCGAGCTCGCGAGCCTGGCTAACCTCGGCACGAGAGATGCCGCCTGCTGCTTCGATGAGGGGGCTGAAGTCTTTGTAGAACTCACCGATCATCGTATTCCACGCTTCTTTGCCTTCGGCAACCTTGTCGAATTCACTCTCTACCTTAGCGGTAAAGTCGTAGTCGACAATACTTGGGAAGTGCTTGACAAGAAAGTCGGTCGTTACTTCGGCTAGATGGGTCGGGATAAGTTTGTTGCGGTCAGCACCGGTAATTTCGGTCGTCTCGGCCTCGGTGATACTTCCCTGCTCAAGCGTCAGTGCTTGGACGGTGCGTTCGGTTCCTTCGAGATCTTTCTTTTCGATATAATCACGGGCCTGAATTGTTGAGATGGTTGGCGCGTAGGTGCTTGGACGCCCGATACCGAGCTCTTCAAGCTTCTTGACGAGTGCTGCTTCAGAATACCGCGCAGGTGGCCGCGTAAAGACCTGTGTGGCGCTCATAGTGCTTAAATCAAGCTTTTGCCCTTGCTCTACTGGCGGTAGTAATGTGTCATCTTTAATGCCACCGTATACTTTCATGAAACCATCAAAGCGGAGGATCTCGCCCTTGGCGACTAGTTTTTCACTGCGATTAGAAACCGAAATAGTGATTTCAGTTTTTTCGGTTTGCGCGGGTGTCATTTGACTTGCGAGTGCCCGTGACCAGATCAGCTGGTAGAGCTTTTGCTGTTGAGCATCTCCGCCGGCAGAGGTGTTGTTGAAATCGGTCGGACGAATGGCTTCGTGGGCTTCTTGAGCAGATTCATTCTTGGTTTTAAACTGACGGACTTGGTGATACTTGTCGCCGTACTCTTTTTTGATGAAGGTCTCGGCGGCACCGATGGCGAAGCCAGACAAAATAGTGCTGTCAGTACGCATGTACGTGATCTTACCGTCTTCGTAGAGGCGCTGTGCAAGCGTCATGGTCTGCTTCACGCTAAAGCCGAGGCGGCGGGAGGCTTCCTGCTGCAATGTACTCGTCGTAAACGGTGCACCTGGATTACGAGTGCCCGGCTTTTGGGCGATGTCAACGACCGCAAAGATAGCTTCGGCTGCGGCTTCGAGGAATGTGCGGGCATCATCTTTGGTTGGCAATTTGGTAGCGAGCTCAGCCTTAAGCTCTTGGTCATCGACCGTAAAGATAGCGACAACTTTATAGCTACTTTCGGCTGTAAACTCGCGAATCTCACGTTCACGCTCGGCAATAAGACGAACGGCAACTGATTGCACGCGACCAGCACTGAGGCCGGTGCGGATCTTTTTCCAGAGAACTGGAGATAGTTGGTATCCAACCAGGCGGTCGAGTACGCGTCGGGCCTGCTGCGCGTCAACAAGTGCGAGGTCAACGGTGCGAGGTTTCTCGATGGCAGCAGTAATCGCAGGTTTGGTAATTTCGTGGAAGACAATGCGCTTTGTTTTCTTAGGGTCGAGCTTGAGGGCCTGGGTCAAATGCCAGGCAATCGCCTCTCCTTCGCGGTCTTCATCGCTTGCGAGCCAAACGTCTTGGGCTTCTTTTGCTGCTTTGCGAAGTTCAGCAACAACCTTCTTTTTGTCGGCATTAATTTCGTATGTTGGCTCAAAGCCGTGTTCGATATCGATGTTGATTCCCTTTTTAGGTAAATCACGGATATGACCGAAGCTACTCTTAACAGTATATTCGGCACCCAGGTATTTCTCGATGGTCTTTGCCTTTGCGGGGCTCTCTACAATAACTAAATTTTTACTTTTCGTGCTCATGCTTGTCCAACTAGCTTATACGGAAACCATTATATTATGCAAATTACTGCCGGTAACCTGTACATCCTGACTAATATACACATGCAGGGTATAAAGCGAAAGACGTAAAATATAAATAGGCAAAATTAGGCCAGTGTCCATTGGTTACCTCCTAGTGGTCGAATGATCTGATGTATCTCGAGCATGGTAAGCGCTTGGCTAAAAGCAGCAACAGAGAGCTTTGACTGTTTTAGGAGTGCTTGTCCGTCAGAAATGCCTTCATATATAAGAGTAATAATGCACTGCTCGTCAGGATTGCTGCTTTGTGCTCGCTGCGCCTGACTATATTTGAGCCCAATGAGGTCTAAGACGTCAGTAGCTGCAAGTATGGGCGTGGCACCCATTTGGATAAGGCGATTAGTCCCCTTTGAAGTTTCGCTGGTGATATTACCGGGCACGGCGCAGACCGGAATTCCTTGATCAAGCGCAAACGCGGCAGTATGTAGAGTGCCGCTCTTTTCGGCAGCTTCAGTAACAACGAGTGCATCCGCAAAGCCCGATACGAGACGATTACGCTCTACAAATGTCCATTTTTTGGCGCGTTGTTCGGGCGGATATTCGCTTATGAGTGCTCCGCCCTGCGCTAAAATACGCTGGGCTAATTGATAGTGCCCTGCTGGATAGATGGCTTTGAGACCACTTGGCAGAATCGCTATTGTCTTTCCATTTGCCTGCAGTGCTGCTTGATGAGCGATGCTGTCGATGCCCAGCGCGAGTCCGCTCACAATGACGGCGCCAGCCCGCGAAGCCGCGGTTGCGACCTGTTCGGTGACCGCCCTGCCGTAGGCACTCACCTTTCGGCTTCCGACAATCGCTACCCGAGGGTGTATTAGCAATTCTTGCCAGTCTTGCGCTTGCACGGATAAGCGCCTGGGAGGTTGCGGAATACGCTGCAGACTATCTGGAATAGTGGTTTGCGCTAATGCTATAATAGGTATAGTGGTATGGTTCATAGGATTGTACCGCGCGGCATTATTGAGTACCTTCCCTGTTTTTGCAAGACGCTTATGATAAAAACCCTTATGCAGATTATTGGCGAAATAGTCAAAAACATTGAAAAGTATTGACATAAAGCCATGTATTTGCTAGAATTACAACTTGTAAGCGTTAGTAAAACGACTTACGCACCTTATATCCCCCATTTTTCTAACAAATTGTTAGATTGCTCTAGAGCGTGCCCACCCCAAAGTTGTTACCCTCCACTTTAGTCTTAGGCGCTTGTTCCACAAAAACTGGAACAGATACGCGCTCTATAGCAAACTAACCCCTTTAAGCACCTTATATTCGTATAAGGCGACCTAACAAGAGTGAGTCCAAAAAGATGGTCCTTGCGACCGGCACGCCGCTTTATGGAGTTTTGGCGCGCGATGCTTCACTTAGGTGGGCTTGAAGGGTCGAGTTACCTTCCGAGGTAGCTCTTCCGGGGAGGTTAGCAATAACGTCCCCACAAATCGGCCTACGAGCGGTGCCCACCCCCTCTCGTAGGCCGTTTTGTTTTTGTTTTTTCTAAAAAACATGTCGTCAGGAGGATACCTACATGTCAGCACCAGCCGTCGAAGGCTTACGAATGTCACTTGCCGAGCCAGAACGTTGGTTTCTGCCAGCTTCGCACCCAGGTGATTATGTATTCGCCGATCCTTTGACTCACCAGCAGCTATCACCAAACCAGCCACCCGTATGGATCCGTCGAGATCCTGTTTTGGGGGCTGGTTTTGACTATTTAGAATCACGTGGCCAAGACATAGCGGTGACGCTCGCACTTGGTCGTCACGGTGATGCCGAAGATTTGGGCAATCCATCAAGGCGCTGGTTTGAAAAACAGGTATGTGCGGCCGACTATTACGCATACGAGAATTATTCGGGCAGCAGTAAAGATACGAGGGAAATACAGTCAAGAGCCCGCTTTATTGCCTTCGCAGCAAAGTCAGATGACATCCAGGCTAGGATTGAGAGAGAACTCAAATGCAGTGGCTTCACGGCTCGTAGACTTGCCGCTGTGGCACTGTCTGGCACGCCAAGTTTTGCGTTTGACACTGCAACCGACTCGGGTATAGCCGAAGCGGCGCTATTGCCTGTCCTGCAAAGTGAGGCGTTTGCGGAACAAACTGTTGAGGCGGGTCTTGCGGCGGTCAATGGACAGAATATGCGCGAGTGGATTATGGTTGGCAAAATGGGCGTTATGCTGGCCTGCCATGAGCGTGGCCGTGAACGACCGCTGAACGTATTTGCTACCATGGGTGCCTGCCACGCCGACCTTACACGCAAAGTGCGACTATATGGCCCGCAAGTCACCCCTAAAAGGATTATGAGCCCTGAAAGCGTTAAGCTTGAGCCTATCGATATGCAGGGAATGTTTAGATCCGGTGTTGTGCTTAGGGCGGATCTAGAAGATGTAGCGACTATTCATCGTGAAGTAACGAGGAGTATGAAGGAGACGGCATGACAGGAAATATGAACGAACGAGTAAACACATGGAGCGCCATGCATGCGAGCGGGTATGCGGATCTGCTCGACCCTGGCACAGGTCGGGTTCTGGACCCGGAACGTCCTCATGACATGCTTCGTGCAGATGCTTCGCTTATGGATGGGCTGCGCTATTTAGCTACACGTGAAGCTATAACGGCCACGGTAATCCTAGCGGATGAATCCGATCCGGACTCTCTTGGTGAAGATTTTGAAAAACAAGTGGCCAATGCGGATGTGTTTGCCTATGCTGGCGAGGGCTGGAAAAAAGATGACGTTACCTACCGGTATGGGATGGCACAGCAAGGAGAGGCACCTAATACCACTGATGGTCGTATTGACCGGGCTCTCCATGGCCGCGGTCGACGTATAGCATTTCCTCATGACTGGCATGGCGAAGCTGACACTGACCGTTACCGCATTGACGAAGAGCTTGCGCAGCTCCATCAAGAGCAAGCTATCCTTTCTCAGTTTCCAAACAGCAATGCGTACATGCGACATCGTGTTGCCTACGAGTCGCTTCGCGAGTGGCGACAAGTTGCGCACCTTGGCCACATGGCAGCTCTGTACGGCCGCACCGACAAGCCGATTGATATCTGCATGACTGTGCCGCCCGAAGGACGTGATGTTGTGCGCAAGTTTTCTTTGCTGGGCGTTGACGTTATGCTCGTAGATAAAGTGCGTGAAAGAGAAATGAATTTATTTACGGCTATGATTCCTGAGATGGTACGCAGGGGTCGTGTTCCTTTGCAGGCTCTTCAAGGTTCTATCGCAACTTACGATCGATTCGTACAGAACGGACCTCGTTTTGGCAGTTGAGCTGTGGCCTATTGAAGATTGGGCTGCCACTGATCTGGCTGGCAATGCCGTCTTGCTTGACCCTGTGCGGGGTGACTCTGATCGCCCTATGCCTCTCGATAGTACGCTTGCTCCTGCGTATATGTTTACCGATGAGCGTATGTTCAATGGCTCGTTCTTTTTGAGCCAAAATGCTGGTCGCCTTGTAGTTGATTCGTACGTATCTCCCATAGAGTATGCCGAGGATATTACGGCTGCCGCCGAAAATAGTCTTTCGAGAGCGGATGTTGCTGGCTACATGTACGATGACAAAACGCCAGACGACCGGCTAGATTATTTTGATAACATGCTTTCTATGATCAACCCCGATGAGGCGTTTCTGTATGGCTTTACTCCCGAAGAATTTGAGTTCGTATCGACTTCTGTTGGGTACCGCGATAAGCTGCGGGCACTTCACCGCCAAGCCCGACCAGGTGATGCTCGGGGTACATTGCCGACTTTTCGCTTTGACGTGGACCACACCAATAGAGAGGCCGATCCTGTTGCTGCTGAACACTTAGATGCAATCCAGCAGGCTATCCGTACTGAACGTGTGCGGACAAATGACGAAATGACACAAGAGCTGCTGCTTGCAGAATTTGTCGAAGGTAAGATACGACACGATGTATTGTTGCTGACCATGGGTAGTGAACTTGCCAAGCTCGAAGATCAGGGCAAACTGCCACGCGGCGAGGTCGGACTCACACTAACTGCTGGTCCTGAAGATCAAGTACTGACGCACATGCTCGCAAAGCGATATGAAACCCCTGCCCGCGCTACGTTTATGGACCCATCTCGCGTTATTCCGGGGTTTAGGAATGGTGCGCTGGCCCGCATTTTGAACTCCTGTGAAGTAACTCACGGCGACATTGCCGACTTTTTTGCCGATGACGAGTACGCCGACGGCGAAGACGGTTAGATAAGGAAGTTGCGCGTTTCGGTCGGCAATACTTGCCTGCTGTAGACGTGTTCGCTTAAGACGGCGTTTGTTTCGCGTGTCAGTTCATGCATGTGAGACTGCTGCTCTTTGCTGAAGCGCGCTAAAACAAAATCGGCAGTATCCATTTGTTCGGGCTCTTTGGGACCAATACCAACACGGACGCGTCCAAAGCTTTCGCCAAAGTGTTTAATGATCGACTTGAGCCCATTATGCCCTGCACTGGAGCCGCCAACGCGCAGGCGTATTTGGCCGAATGGAATGTCGAGTTCATCGTGCACAACAACCATCTGGTCAACGTGAATCTTATAAAAAGAAGTCACGGCCTGCACAGCTTCGCCGCTCAGGTTCATAAAGGTTGTTGGCTTAATCAGAATAACGCGCACGTCGTTCATTGTTTGGCTGGTCAGGTGACACTTGAGGTCCTTTTTGTCGATCCATGCCGGAAAATCATTGGTCTTTGCAAAGGCGTCGACCGCCTCGAATCCAATATTGTGGCGAGTGCCATCGTACTCGCGCCCTGGATTACCCAGGCCAACTACAAGAATGGTTTTATTTTGCCCAAGAGTGTAAAACTGAATGCTGTCGCTTGCTTGCAACTTTTTCTGAAAGAGTGCCATATATTCTTATGATACTACAGATCAGACCGGTGAGCGGCGAAATTGTGATGCAATACTTTTGTCGCCCTGCATAAGCTCAGCGACAAATTGTTCAAATGGCTTCATAAGATCACCCTGCCCTGTAACTCGACTGTATTGTAGAGCTGTAAAGTATGACTGCGCGAGCCCGTGCTGACTGCCCGAAACACCCAAGGCTGCAAGAACAAACCGCGTCACATCGGGGTGGACTGGGTAATGCATGGATCCCACTTCTCTTCCTACGCTGGCGGCATCGGCAGAGAGGTTATGCCCTTCTTGCCGCAGGCCATCGAGGGTGGCGGCAACGATCGCTTGCTGCGGTGGCGCTGCAAATTGCAGCAGGTGCTGGGCGTAGAGCTGTGGTGCGCGCGAATGCAAACGTCGGTAGCGATCGTAGAGCCCTGTATGGAGATGAATATGGGCGGCGACCAGTGGTCCTGCTCCATAGGAAGAGCCAGCGTGCACTGCAAGACCCAGCGCTGCTCGGTGCTGGCCGTTAGTTTCGTCAAATGCTATGTGGGCCAAAATAGGAGTGTGTAGCAGTGCAAATCGGGTCACGCGCTCATAGACAGCATCTGCAGCATCAAGGTCGTCTGTGCGGCCCGTATATCGCTCAGAATAGCTGTCCTGCAGGCCACCTAGTGTGTCGAGGATCGCAGGTTGCCATCGCATATCGCAGAGTGCCTCGGCCAACTGTGGAGCCGTGGTGTCAAAAAGCGCGAGCTTCTCGCGGGTTATGTCTGGCTTGGCGTCGATAATAGCATCGGGTCTAAAATAGCGCATTTCTTCTTCGAAGCAGGCTAGCCATTGGGGCTTGGCTAGGACTTCTCCAATAGCAATATCGGGAACGCGTAGCGAACTTTCGGGTGTCATGAGGTCTCTCTTCACTTGGTAGTATACGCCGGTCTGCAAGAAAAACCGCCCTGTTTCCAGGACGGTCTATGTTATTTGCGTGGTTCTTTGGTTGGGCTATTGCCGTGCTTGTGGGTTTCGTGCTTTTCGATGAACCACAATTGCACTGCTGTTCCCTCGTAGTTGTAGCGCTCGCGCAAGTTACGCTCGAGGTATCGCTTGTAGCTCCAGTGCAAGAACTTGGTGTGAGAACCAAAGATTTTGAAAGCTGGGATGGGATTGTCGTCTTCTTGTACCATGTAGTTAAGCTTTGGCGCACGGTTTTTGAGGCCGGCTGGTGGGTGCTTGTCGACCATCTCGCGAAGCCAACGGTTTAATTCGGCAGTAGTCATGCGCTGACCACGGCGCTTATCGATGTCGAGGGCTAGCTCAAAAATCTTAGCTACGTTTTGGCCAGTGACTGAGCTGGTAAAGATGAGTGGCGCCCATGGCACGAAGTCATAGGTGTACGCGATTTGAGGCGCGAGTGCGTCACGAGTGAAGGCATCCTTGCCTTCGACAGCGTCCCATTTACTGACGACCAACACAAGACCCTTGCCTGCTTCTTTGATCATGCCGGCAATTTTCTGGTCGAGGCCTACGTTGAGTTCGTTGGCGTCCATAAGGAGCAAACAAATGTCAGCCTGTTCGATAGCGGCGAGTGAGCGGATAACACTGAATCGCTCGATGCCGTGCTCAATCTTGCCTGCGCGGCGGATACCGGCAGTGTCCATGATTTCGATTTCGCGGCCTTCGTATCGCACAATTGTACGGTTGATGTCACGAGTAGTACCTGCGCGATCAGCAACAATAGCCTGCTGCTTCTTTGACAGAGTGTTAAAGAGGTGTGATTTGCCAACGTTTGGACGACCTAAGAGTGCAATGCGGAGGCGGTCGTCTTCGTCGGGCTGCACAACCTTAGGGATGTATTCGATAAGAGTATCAAGAAGATCGCTAATACCCTGATTGTGTGTGGTGCTCGTGTGGATGATTGGCTTAATACCAAGGCGATCAAAGCCGCTCAGGTCTGCTTTGCGGGCTTTGTCAAACTTGTTGACAACCAAGAATACTGGCTTGCGGCTCTTGAGGGCCATCTTGGCAACGCGGCGATCTTCTTCGGTGATCGGCACGTTAGCTTCAACAACGACCCAGATAACATCGGCGCTGTCAGCAGCCTGGATAATCTGTTCTTGAATGGTAAACTCGAAGTCGTCTTCGGCATCTTTCATACCAGCGGTGTCGACCATCCAAAAGTCCTGGTCGTTCCAGTGGGCTTTGGCGATGATGCTATCACGAGTGGTACCAGCTTCGCGGGCAACGATAGCTTCGCGGCGCTGTAGGATGGCATTAAAAAGGCTGGACTTGCCGACATTGGCACGACCAACAATTGCTACAATAGGTAATTTTTTTGAACTCATTAGACACCATTATATCAGAGGTGCTGATAATTTGACAGCACTTTATTTAGGTGGTATTTTATAGCGACTAATGCATGTTCCCGTCCACCCTGAACTACACTACTTTTCTGCAGTTACAAGTGAGAGCTTTCAGCCAGAGCCAGATAGCCAAGGTGTGATCAATGCACGCAATGAGGCGGCTTGGTCGATCAATACCCATCTCCACTGGTTTGAGGGTTTTGCCCAATCGGTTGCTGATGAACAATCAGCCCGGCGAAATATAGCGGCCCTCTTGGATCCAACCCAAGCTACGTATGGCCTCGAGCACGGTGAGCCCATCGGTGAGTGGCGGTTTAGCCAGCGGTTATCTATGCAGCGCATGGATGGCACTCCGGTCTCGAAAGAAGAAAGCGCATTGCTCTGGACTCGGGTGTCACTGCGCTCTCAGTACGCTAGTGTTATGGATGATGAGATACAGCTCGTAAGGGCTGCGGCAATCTTAAGCCGTGACACGAGTGACCGAGCGTGGCAAGAAGGCGATGCCTACGAACCTACCCGGATGCCAAACAGTATGCTACTTGGCATTCAGGGCACAATGTATTCTCCCGGCGAATACGAGTATGTAGGTCCTCGGGTGCAACACGCCTTGAGACACGAAGTCGGTACCCAGCTGATCACCAGCAAAGACGCACGCTTAACGGCGACGGTGCATGTTCGCCGCGGTGCGACGTTGCGCCAGCAAGTCTTTTCGGTGGCGACGCACGGCACCTTTGAGCCGCCAGTACCTAATAGGCGTGAACTTGCGCCTCGCCTGCGAATACTTGGGGAGCTAGTGCGCACCAGTACGATCGAAGGAGTGCCTGCCTAATGGACTTTCGTATCTACGAAGCACACATTGAACCTTTGTCCGAGATGAGGGCGCCACGAGTGGATGCTGTGGCTGAACAAGCTGGCTTGACGGCTGTCGAGCACGAACAGCTCAGTCTTGAAGTTACTTGCTTTCAAAACTTAGTTGGCATGAGCGATCGTCTTGTGCCCGATATTTGGCGTGATGCGAACGCGGCCCCAACACTTGCGGCAGTCACAACAACTGATACAATCGGGCGTCTGACAGTGGATTTGCGGACCACGTTTGCTTTAATCGAGCGTACGTTGCAGGCAAATATGCGGTCGCTATACCCGTGTGTATTCAGCGAAGATACACCCCCGATTAGTATGGAGCCTATATACTGGCTATCTTCGGTAGTTGCCGCTGAAACTCCCGAGAAACAGCAGTTCCCTCTAAGAGGACTGCGCGCGTCACTTGGTAAAAATGCCGTTGAACGCGGTGCGCTCGCGGGCGAGGTCGCTAGCCTAGCTCAGGAATTTGATCAAACGAGTGTGCTCAGCGCAGCCAAGCGTTTCGTGTGCAAGTCGGTGTCGTCAACACGCGTATTGCACGTACAGTCTTGGTAGCTATAGCTGCTTATATTTGCCAGATGGTAAATCACCCAACTGGTACGGGCCAAATTGAATGCGATGCAGGCGTGGTACACGGTATCCGAGCGCAGCAAAGGTACGGCGAATCTGCCGATTGCGCCCTTCACTCATCGTAACGCGCCACTCGAAGTCGCTATCATCGACAAGCCGCTCGAGTCCGAGGCGGCTGTGGCCGTCATCAAGCTGGATGCCGAACTCACTAATCATTTGCCGATGCAGTGGCGCCAGTGCCTGATTAAGGCGAATATCATAGACCTTGGTTTTTTGGTTGCGCGGATGTGTCAGTTCATCAGCTAGATGGCCGTCGTTTGTTAAAAGAATCAGGCCTGACGAGTCTTTGTCGAGGCGCCCTACCGGCTTAAGGTGATCAAGATCAACTGGTAAGAGATCGTAGACGGTCTGGCTCCCCTGCCCGTCACGACTTACGACGTAGCCAGCTGGTTTATTGAGTGCGATTGTCTGAAGTGGCTTAGGTGCAGTAAGCGCACGGCCATCAAAGGTCACGATATCGGTATCTTGAACCTGCATGCCCATGATTGCGGATTTGCCATTGACGCCAACACGGCCCTCGTCGATAGCGGCATCAGCCGCCCGACGTGATATTCCGGTGCTGCTTGCTATAAAACGGTTAAGACGCATAGACATAATGTTCCCTAGTATACCAGCTTGCGTGCTGATCTAGAGGGCGATGTTGTTTGGATCGCTTGGATTGAAGCCACTTTGCCCTGCTGCAGGTGTGCCATTGGGAGAGATGACATGACCCGGTTGGTGTGGTTGTTGGGCGCCTGGCGCAGCTTCTTCGTGATCGTCGAGCGATGAAATGCCCTCTTTGGCAAGTAGTTCAGATAGGTCTGGCTGTGTTTGGATTGGCTCGACTGGTGGCTGGATGATTTTTTTGTGAGCGATCGATACTGGATCATCGCCTGACTCGTCAGCTGCTGTGTTTTCGGGAGCTTGCTGCGCAGGAGCCGTTGGAGGAACGACAGGGTTTACTGCGGCGGGATGATCATTTGGCGTTGCGCCAAGGAGTGGTGAATCACTCGTGATAACGGTGCCTTTTGGTGCATCAGATAGGTCTGGCAGCTGATTGAACGCGTCTTGCTCGGTGATATCACTGCCTGGCTGTGTTTGTGGCACGCTTGGAGACGACGCATCGCCAGGAGTAACGACGGATGGCGCAGGATTGCCTGTGCCGCTATCGCCCGTGCTCTGCTGGTTAATAAAGTCGTCAATTTGTGCCTGCATAGCTGCTTGCTCGTCGGCTGCAGATGCTGCGCCTTCGATGTGCGATGCTGCCGTTGGAGTAACTTCGTGGTCCTCGCCTGCTGCGGGCTGTTCGGTAGGTTTGTCTTCGGTTTCGGTCGGTACCGCTGCTGGTACTTCAGGAGCTGGAGCTGCCTCTTGTGGCGCTTCCACGTCTGGCTTTTGTTCAGCCTCGGGCGGCAGCGTACTGACGGTTGGCTCAGCTGGTGTTTCGGGTGCTTTTACCTCTGCCTCGGGAGCCGGAGTGGGAACCACGGGAGCGGTTGGCGCCGTGTCTTCGACGGCGGCTTGCGGTGCTACGGGCTCTTCAGGAGTCGCAGTGTCCTCGATAGATGGCGCTTTAGCGGGTTCATCAGCTTTGACTGGGGCTTCACTGGTCGCGCCGGGCTGTTCATCTTTGAGCGTTTCAGTTAGATTTTTCATGGCGTCAGCAATGAGCTTGTCATCAGCGGCCGCGGGGCTCGCTTCAGGAGCTGGAGCTGCCTCTTGTGGCGCTTCCACTTCTGGCTTAGATGCCTCAGGCGTTGCTGGCGCTGGAGCGTCCTCGCTCGCTACAGGTGTAGCAGGTTTGTCTTCGGTTTCGGTCGGTACTGCCGCCGGCTTTTCGGGCTGCGGCTGTGCGCCATCAGCTGCTGGAGCGCTCGGCGCTGCGGTTTGCGAAGGCACAGTAGTAGATGGCTGTGCAGGTGGTGGAGTTGGGGCCACTGGCGGCACGCTTGCAGGTGTCGTTGGCATGGATATAACAGGAGCGGTTGCCGGTGCGCTCGCAGGCGGCGGTGTAACAGGAATTGCTGGCGCGGCTACAGGCGCAGGTGAAACTGCGGCTGGTGGTGCTGCGGGCGTGGGAGTACTTGTAGCAACTGGCGCTGGGCTCGGTGCTGGTGTCATAACAGGCGGCGCAGCTACTGGAACGGCTGCTGTCGGCGCTGGCGCTGGTGCTCCGGCTTCGGGTGGCGGTGTTGCCATAGTCATGGCGACAGGAGTTGGCGCGGGCGCCGCTGGGGCTGGTTCGGCAGTTGCGGCCTCGGCTGCAGGGGCAACGCCACCATTCAGAAGCTCATCAGCTGCCTTAACGATATCTTCAAGGGTAACCTGTGACTTCACAAGATAGCGGTCGGCACCGAGAGAATCGGCGCGCGTCTTGTCTTCGGCTTGGCCAAGAGCGGTAAGCATGATAACCTTGGCGTCTTTAAGACCCTCGGTGTTGCGAAGAATGTCGAGCATTTCGAAGCCACTAATACGCGGCATCATGACATCTGAAATAATAAGATCAGGCTTTTCTTGCTTGGCCTTAACGAGTGCCTCTTCGCCATCTTTGGCGGAGATAATAGTGTAGCCTTCTGCTTGCAAACGCGCTTCATATATTTCGCGTAGGTTATTGTCGTCTTCGACTAGCAGGATTTTTGCCATGATATGTATCGTACCCTCGTGGTATTAGTTGTAAAGCTTATGGTTATTGCTTATTGTATCACGCTTTCACGGATGTGCTAGCTGGGCTGGCCGTTGGAGTTGGCGCTGCGGCCTCGGCGGTCATCAGCTGCTGTGCGCGTGCAGTCGTCAGACGTGGCAAGTTAATAAAGAATGTACTGCCCTTGCTGACTTCACTTTCGACCCAAATACGACCGTGGTATAGTTCGACGATTTTGCGACAGATAAACAGGCCAAGCCCTGTGCCACCAATGGTGCGTGTAGCTGAGTTATCGACGCGGTAAAACTTCTGGAACAAATGAGGAATATCTTCGGCCGGAATACCGTTACCGGTGTCTTTGACATACATTTGCACGACTTCGCCGTCACCAGTGAGGCCGATAGAGATCTTGCCCTGCTCAGTGTATTTACAGGCGTTATCAAACAAGTTGGTAATGACTTCGCGCATGCGGTCGGGGTCAGCCAAGACGTAGTACAACGGCTTTAAGACGTGCGTGCTAACGCTGTCTTTGTTGGTGGCGTCAATGGCTTCGTTACTAGCGCCGATAAGGAACTCGGCAAATAAGCCCTTCTTTTCGGCGGCAAATTTGAGGTCGTCAGTTAGCTGCTGCAAGAAAGCTCCCATTTCGACAACTGACGGATGATTACTTAGGCGACCATCCTCGGCTTTGGACGATGTCAGAAGGTCCTGGAAAAGCTTGCCGAGGTGTTGAGTAGAAGTGTGTGCCTTTTCGAGGTAGCCACGAGCGCGGGTGTCGATGGTACTCACCTTTTCATTGAGCGCCAAGGCTAAATACCCTTCGATCGCAGCAACTGGCGTGCGCATTTCGTGACTAGCAGTACTAATAAAGTCGGCTCGCTGTTTTTCAGCAGCTCGTTCATCGCTAATGTCGCGCATCACGGCTACAGCACCAGTGACTTCTTTGCTGTCTGGCAATATGACTGGTGAGACTACCAAAGAGATAATCAGCTTTTTCTCGGAACGACCAGTTAGCTGGAAGACCTGGCTACTGTGTTCGCCCTTGGTCAAGACTTCGCTGAATGGGTTTTCTTCGGGCTGTAGCTCTTCACCGCTTTCCTTACTGAGCTTAACAACCAATGTTGCATCAACGCTGAGCGCGTCAGCTAATGGCCACTCGGTCATGCTGGCAGCGGCTGGGTTCATGAGGGTAATTTTCCCCTCGGTGTTGGTTACAATCACACCATCGGCAATAGACTGAATGAGCACGCCAGACTGCTGCTGGTTGCTTTCGAGCTTGCCCGTTAGCTGGCTGACCTTTAGCTCCTCGATGTTCATAAATCGCTTGCGCCAGAACAGATATCCACCAAGCGCTGCGGCTACTTCGGCCGCCAGCAGAATAATATGGTCGCTCGTAACGCTGTGCAATTGGAAGTTAACGTGGAGCGTCACGTAGAAGATGGTTATAAAAATCGAGCCTAATATAAGCGGCAAACCATAAATACCAATAAAGAATGTCGATAACGACCACATGCCCACATACAACAGCTGTGGAATATCGTGCGTATTAGCCAGCCCAAACAGGACGCTAAAGCTAATCATCATCGACGCTACAAGGTTGGCAAGCGGCAGGCTGTATTTTTGGACAGCCCAGTAGATAATTAGCAAATAGAATAAGTTGGCCGAGCTAACATAAAACGCCACATGCGTAACGTGGAGCGATGTCGCCCACAGATCGACGCGCCCAAAAAACTGCGCGCCAATATAGAGCGTAAAAACTGCGGCATTCCACAGGACGGTGATGAGCCAGTACAAACGATACCAGCGCTTGTTGACTTGAAATAGAAAGAAATCGGCTGCCATTTCTATGTAGTGTACCGCTTAAGGTTGCTGTTACCAAGCTATTTATGATGCTTTATTTACCGTGGGCAGCCTTGGCCTGTATATCGCTTACGACTTCGGCTACTTCGGCGCCTGACATCAAGTGGTCTGCACCCGTGTAATCCAGGTGTGCGCCACCAAAGCCTTCGGGCTGCAGTGCAGAAAAGTCCCAGCGTTCAGGTGCTGGAGCCGCTGGTTGCGTCGACACCACCGTTAGCGAGCGCCCATGGTCAGTAACCTGCCGCCCATACAGACCCGTTGCTTCGCAAGACACTTCATTAGATTGCACCGGCTTACCCTGCATGTTGTACCAGGCAATCTTGCCACCATATGCATCTGCTTGCGACGTCTGTACGCCAGCATCACCGACAACGACTGAATCTGGCTGACGGTAGGTGTTAACCACCGGTCTTCCTACGACGCGGTACTCGCCCGGCTTCATCTCTTGCGTAAACAAGCCATCGCAGACAAGACTGCCAATCATTGGTCCTGATGGTATCTTTTCGATCGTGCCCGTTGCCTCGTGTGGCCCCGCTACTCGCACTGTGCCAGTCGGCCCTTCGGTAATATGCGTTACTGCAGGTGGCCCGTCTTGAGCAAGAGCCAGCGACTCAGTTGGAACTGATCCGCCCATGGCGATGACCCCTCCGAGCGTCGCGACAGCAGCCGCCTTGCCCATGCGATTCCCCCGACGATCCTTTGGTGCTGTGCTCAATCGTTCCATGCCCACTCCCCTTGTTTATATATCAAGCATAGTCTAGCGTACTAAGCGTCCGCCACCAAGCAATACGCTTTGCATTTTCGTCTCTGTTATGCTACTATATGTGGGTCTTAAAAAGACGGCTAGCTTCGGCCCATATTGCTTTGCAATATGACGGCCTCCATCATTTAGCCTCATATGCTTCGCATATACGCCCAAATGCTCGGAAACCAAAAGGATGCACGCACACTTTTGCCTTTCCTCCGCTTTGGCCTCATCGTCTAACGGTTAGGACACCGGGTTCTCATCCCGACAATTGGAGTTCGATTCTCCATGAGGTCACCAAGAAAAGAGTCTCAACGAAAGTTGGGGCTTTTTTCTTGGTCGTACTTAGTGGGAGAATCGATGAAAAATGCGAAATATGCTGGGAGCATATTTCTGCCCACCCGGTGGATTCTCCATGAGGTCACCATAAATATGGTCAGATCAAAAGAGTTCCACAATTTATTGCGTGAAACTCTTTTTTAGTATAGTTACCT
>Ga0157371_10001220_pt1 | contig 27351 bp, 27 predicted proteins | sample C45metaG_FD_113462 | JGI IMG/M metagenome (GOLD analysis project Ga0157371, IMG submission 113462) | Corn rhizosphere microbial communities from Kellogg Biological Station, Michigan, USA - C4-5 metaG | ecosystem: Host-associated > Plants > Roots > Rhizosphere > Soil | place: USA: Michigan... | reverse complement strand
GTTCGTGTCGCCGGTGTTGAAGAACTCCGTTGCCACGACCTTGCCACCCGCCTCCTCGAACGTCTTCTGGGTGACCTTCTGCAGGCCGGTCCCATAGGCGTCGTTGAGAGCGAGGATGCCGAGCGTGCTTGCGCCATCCTTCGCGATCAGGTTACCCAGAACCTCACCCTGCAGGTTGTCAGACGGTGCTGTACGGAAGTACAGGCCGTCATCCGGGTAGGTGGTGAAGTCCGGCGAGGTGTTCGACGGGGAGAACAGGATCGTCCCCGCGCCGATGACCTGGTCGATGACCAGCTTCGAAACCCCGGATGCCGCAGCGCCAATGATGACGGACACCTTCTGGTTGAGAAGCTTGGGAACCGTGGTCGCATACGCCTTGTTGTCCGGGTCACCCGAGTCGCCGAGCGTGAGGTCCACCTTGATGCCGAGCTTGGCATCGTTGATGTCCTTCACGGCGAGGAGAACGCCTGCTTCCTGGGGTGGCCCGAGGAATGCGAGAGAGCCAGTCTCCGGCGTGAGGGTGCCCATCTTGAGCGTGAGGTTCTGCACCGGGCCAGAGGACTTCTCGGGTGTGTTCGACGGCGACGAGCATCCGCCCAGCACCATTGCGCCGATGCCCACCATGGCGATGCCACTGAGGATCGACTTCATGTGCCGAGAGCGAGAGGCCTTTGCCTTCGTAAATACGCTCATGTTGCTCCTTGTATTTCGACTGTTCCTGAAAGTTGGCAGAGTATTACTGCCTTCCGTAAAAGTATTGCTCCCGGCACCTAAGTACAAATAAAAGCGAGATACAACGCCATAACACTGCTAAATCGTTATGAATAACGTCATGGACACGCATAACCGCTCTTTCGAGGCGTAGATTCGATCAATTGACCGTTGCCGGGCCGACCAGCTGGAACCGGCTCTCCCCGTCGTATTTGTAGACCCCGTAGTGGGCGCTCTGCGGGTCGCCGTGGGCGTCGAAGGCGATCGGACCGGAGACGCCGTCGTAGTCGATATCCGTCTGCGTCTTGAGGACGTCGACGCATTCTCCGTAGCTGAGGCACTTGATGCCCCGCTCCGAGACGCTCTGCAGCGTGCGTGCCACGGCCTCACCGCTGTCGTCTTTGGCGGACGAAGCGGCGAGCGCCGCGAGAATGGTGGCGTCGTAGGCCTCGGCCGCATAGCGGTAGTCGGCCACGTTCGGGTCGGCGGCCTTCACCTTCGCCTTGAACGCGTCATCCGGAACGGCGCCCTCGAGGATCCCGTTGACGCCCGTCAGCGCTCCGTTCGGAAGCGCCTGGGAGTAGTCGGCCATCGCCCCGCCGGTGAGCCACAGCTTGGCGCCGCCGAGACCGGCTGCGGCCAGCCCGGTGATCAGGGCCTTGTTCTGCTCCATCGCAGTGAACGGGCTCGTGACGACCACGACATCCGGCTTCGCCTTCGTCACTGCGGCGAGCACCGTGGCGATCGTGCTCGTCGCGTCGAACTTCTGGTTCAGGACGACCTTCCCACCCGCCTTGGCCAGCGCCGTGCCGAAGGTGCCGTGGACGGCATTGCCCTGGTCGTCGTCGAAGTAGACGAGGGCGGCCTTCACGTCCTTGGTCTTGCCGAGAAGCTGGCCGAGGGCCTTCCCCTCGAGCGCGTCGGAGGGGGTGGTGCGGAACAAGTAGCCGGAGTCGTCCGCGGTCGTGATGGCCGGAGCCGTGGCCGCAGTCGCGATCATGGCGACCTTCGCCTCGACGATCTTGGGGACCAGGCGCAGGGCGAGAACGGATGACGACGGCCCGACGATGACATCCGTCTTCTTGGCGATCAGATCGGCGAACGACGTCTCCGCGGTGGTGGTCGACGCGTCGGCGGAATCCCTGTGCAACACCTCGACCGGCTTCCCGAGCACGCCGCCGGCCTGGTTGATCTCCTTGATGGCGACCTCGACGCCGGCAACCTGGGCGGCGCCGATGTACGACGCCGCACCCGTGGTGGGGAAAAGAGTGCCGATCCGCAGAACGCCGTCCCCGCTCGGGGCGACGGCGGTCGGCTTCGGGGTGCGCTGAACCGGTTTCGGCTCCGCTGCGCAGGAGGCCAGGGCGAGCGGCAGGGCAAGAGCCACGACCGCGGCGACGATCACTCTCCTACGCCGGGATCTGCTCTCTGAGCGCGCGTTCTGCCTGCCGTTGTCCACCCTCGGAACACTAGCGAAGCATCAGGCCGCGGGCGCTGAGGCGCGGCGGGGTCTGGCCGCAAGGAGCAAGTCGATGCTCAACACGATGAGCGCCAGCCAGACCAGGGCGAACCCGAGCCACCGCTCGGTGGGCATCGCCTCGTGCAGCACGAAGGCGCCGAAAAGGAACTGCAGCACGGGAGTGAGGTACTGGATGAGACCCATGTAGACGAGCGGGAGCCGCCTGGCCGCGGCGGCGAAAGACAGCAGAGGAAGGGCGGTGACCACGCCTGCACTCAGCAGCAGCAGGCTGTGCCCGACGCTCACCGTGCCGAAGGTGATGCCCGTGTCCAGTTGCACGAACACGAGCTGCACGACCGCGAGCGGGACGAGCCAGCCGGTCTCTATGGTCAGGCCGCTCAGGGCATCCACCTGTGGCCCGACCTGCTTCTTGACCAGGCCGTACAGCCCGAATGAGAAGGCGAGGGTGAGGGCGATCCAGGGGAACGAGCCGTAGCCGACGGCGAGGATGAGCACCGCGATGGCGCTGACGCCGACGGCCACCCACTGGGCGATGCGCAGTCGTTCGCGCAGCAGCACGACTCCGAGCAGCACGGTCACGATCGGGTTGATGAAGTAGCCGAGAGCGGTCTCGACGACGTGGCCGGCGAGAACCGCGAGGACGTAGACCTCCCAGTTGACGAAGATCAGCACCGCGGCGAGGCGAGCATAAACAGCTGGCGCGGCTGGCGCACGATGGCGATGAGCGCCGGCCACTTGCGCATGACGGTGATCGCGATCGCGCAGAATAGGACGGAGAACAGCACCCGCCAGTCGACGATCTCGAACGCCCCGGCCGGGCGCAGCACCAGGAAGTATGCGGGGAATGCGCCCCACATCGCGAACGCGGCAACGGCGTAGAAGGCGCCGGAACGCTCGCGGGCGGATGCCGTGGCTGGCATGGAGCTTGCTGGCGGCATTCTCTGAACGATACTCCGCTCGGTCATCGGGGGGCGAATTGCCCGCTGCAACACCGTTTCGGAGCGGTCCGGTGTAGTTCAGCGCGGGAGCCGGACGCGGGCGGCTCGCGCGGCGGAAACGCGAAAGGCCCGCCCGGGAGACCCGGACGGACCTTGCACAGGAATGTGCTAGCGGACGACGACCGCGAGGACGTCGCGAGCGGAGAGAACCAGCAGGTCCTCGCCGCCGTACTTGACCTCGGTTCCGCCGTACTTGGAGTAGATGACCTTGTCGCCCACGGCGATATCCAGCGGGACGCGGTTGCCGTTGTCGTCGATGCGACCTGGGCCTACTGCAATGACCTCGCCCTCCTGGGGCTTCTCCTTCGCGGTGTCAGGAATGACCAGACCGGAAGCGGTGGTCTGCTCGGCGTCTACCTGCTTGATCACAATGCGATCCTCGAGCGGCTTGATGGAGACTGCCACGGTTGACCTCTTCTTTCTCAAAACTTCGAAATCTTGGGTTAGCACTCTCACTGCGAGTGTGCCAGAACTACTGTACCGGTCGATTAGCACTCCTGCAATCAGAGTGCCAAAACCAGTGGCCCTGCAGGAGAATGAGGGGATGGAGACGAGCGAGCTGGTCGAACTGCTGTCCGTCGACGGGCTGCGGCTGCTCGACTCGCTGCCGCCGTACGAGTCGACGACGGATGTGCTGCGCTCGGTGAGCGAGCTGCGCAAGGCTGGGCACTCCCCCGGCCTCGTCGCCGCGGTGCTCAGCCAGTCGAGGCTGCGGGCGCGGGCGTCGGCCAAGTTCGGTCCGTTCGCAGAGCGGATGCTGTTCACCGAGGCCGGCCTGGAACAGGCGACGAGACTGCGGGTGGCCGCCCTGCACGCCGGGCGGTTCCAATCCGCGGGCCTCAGCCGCATCGCGGACCTCGGCTGCGGGATCGGCGCGGACGCGATGGCCATGGCCGCGCTCGACCTGGACGTGACCGCCGTCGAGATCGACGAGGTGACCGCCGCCATCGCAAGCTACAACCTCGCGCCGTGGCCGAACGCGACGGTCGTGAATGCGGACGCCGCGACCTTCGATCTCGGCGGTGCGGACGGAGCCGGCGCCGACGGCGCCCGCTTCGATGCGGTCGGCTTCGACGGGGTGTGGCTCGACCCTGCCAGGCGCGCAGCCGGTCATCAGCACAGCTCGCGCCTCACCGACCCGGCAGACTTCTCGCCCTCCCTCGACTTCGCCTTCGGCCTAGGCGAGCGGCTGCCCACCGGCGTCAAGCTCGGGCCGGGAATCGACCGCGACCTCATCCCGGCAGAGGCCGAGGCGCAGTGGGTCTCCGTGGACCACGACGTCGTGGAGCTGGGAGTCTGGTTCGGCGCGGTCGCCAGGCCCGGCATCCGTCGTGCGGCCCTGGTGCTGGGCGATCACGGCAACGCCGAGCTCACGGCCGAGGCGGACAGCGAGGACGTCGAGGCCGGCCCGCTCGGAGAGTACCTGTACGAGCCGGACGGCGCTGTCATCCGGGCCCGCCTCATCGGCGAGCTGGGCCGGCGGATCGGCGCGTCCATGGCGAGCGAGGGCATCGCCTACCTGACCTCGGACGCCGCGGTCGAGACACCGTTCGCGAGCTGCTTCCGCATCCTGGAGGCCTTCCCCTTCGACGAGAGGCTGTTGCGCCGCGAACTCTCGGCACGGGGGATCGGCAGCCTCGAGATCAAGAAGCGGGGCGTGGATGTCGACCCGGCCCGGCTGCGCACCAAGCTGTCCCTGAAGGGTCGGGCGAGCGCAACGCTCATCGTCACGCGGGCGGCGGGAAGACACGTGGCGCTGCTCGCGGAGCGCGTGCGGTTCTCGGCACCGCTCGACCCGCACTCCGCTGCCGGCGCGTATGAACCGCCCGATCGGCGATTACCGGCTTAACGACGACGGCGCCCGCATCTGGTGCGGGCGCCGTCGTCTTCTGCTCAGTACTTGGGGATGTTGGTGCTGATGGAGCCGGCCGTCGCGAGCAGCACGATGAATCCGACGATCACGATGATGCTGATGACGATCGCTACGAACCCGGTGATGATGCCGACGAGCCACATCCACTTCGGCGCCTGCGGTTCCTTCGCCTTGCCGATGAAGCCGAGGATGATCGCAGCGAGCGACGCGAGGAATCCGAGGACGAAGACCCAGCTGAAAACGAGGCCCGCCAAACCGAGGATGAAGGAGGTGAGGCTGAGGCCCTGCTTGGGTCCGGCGCCCGGAGTGGGTGCAACATACGGTGACGCGGGCGGCGGCGTAGGGATCTGGTCAGACATGGTGAGCTCCAAGCTAGTAGGGAACATTCGTACAGCGGTGCCATAGTGGCAGCACCCCCGGCGGGTGTCAATCAGGTAACGGGCATGTCGGAGGTCGGATGAGGCGAGCGATCGGCATCGCGCGCCCGCGCCTGCCCAACACACTCACAGCGACTGTGCTGGCGCGACGAGGTGGTGTTCGGTCGACTGCTGGAACCGGTGCGCCACCTGAAGCCCCAGGCCCTCACGCCACGGCGGTGTCACGATCTGCAAGCCAATGGGCATGCCGTCGTGATCGAATCCGCACGGCACCGTCACCGCGGGGCACCCGGCGATGTTGAAGATCGACGTGTTGCGTGCGACCAGATCGCCGATGTCGCGACTGCGGCCTGCGATGGGCATCTCGTCGATGCCGTTCGGCGGAGCGACGACACACGAGGTGGGAACCGCTATGACATCGACCCTATCGAACACCTTCGCGACCTCCGCGCGGACCACGGCGCACAAACGCATGGCATGAAGATAGTCCACTGTCGACTGTCGCCGACCCGCGCGAACGACCGACTCGAAGACCCGACCGTAGTTCCCGACGTCCAGTTCCGCCGACTCGTGAAACGAGGCGGTCTCCGCCTCGACGATCGTGTGCTTGATGGCGTCGGGGTTGAGGCCGCCCAGAATCGAAAGCCCGACACGGGCGACCTCCGCACCGTCGGCGCCGATGACATCCATGGCGATATCGAAGGCGCGCAGGACATCCTCCTGACAGTCGTCGAGGAACCAGTTGTCGATCACTCCCACCCGAAGCCCCGAGAGAGATCGTTCGATGGAGCTGTCGGCCACGAAAGGAGCACCGTCGACGGAATAGGAGTCGAGTTCGTCCCATCCCCCGGCAGCGGCGAGAATCGCGGCGGTGTCGTGCGCGGTCCTGGCGATGAAACCGACATGGTCGAGAGTCCAGGACAGCGGGGCGACGCCTCTCCTGCTCACCCGTCCGAAGGTCGGCTTGATCCCAACGACACCGCACCAGGCGGCAGGCACCCGCACGGACCCGCCCGTGTCGGTCCCCACGGCGAAGGGCACGAGGCCAGCGGCCACGGCCGCGCATGGACCGGAGGATGAGCCACCGGCGATCCGGTCCGTGCCCCACGGATTCAGCACCTCCGTGATCGGACCGCAGGCGAACTCGTACGTGGACAATTTCGCCACAGGAATGGCTCCGGCCCGGCACAGCGCCTCAACGACCTGCGCCGTCGTCGACGGGATGAAGCCCGAGTAGTGCGGCGATCCGAACTGAGTGGGGGCACCGGCGATCTGGATGTTGTCCTTCACGCCGAACGGCACACCCTCCAGCGGGCGAGGCACACCCTGCCGCCAACGCCGGGCGGAATCCTCCGCCGCGGCCCGCGCCGAGTCGTCGAGCAGCCAGGCTGTAGCACCGAGCTCTCTCCCGCGTGCGTCGAGGGCCACCAGGGCATTCGCCACGACCCCCTCCGGATCGCGGGAACCATTCCGATAGTTCGCAAGCACCATAGCCACGTCGGGTCCACGCTCGATCACGACCGCATCCGCCTCAACAGCCCGTCGTCCGGCAGCACCGGATCGGGAAACATCTCCAGGGGAATCTGCGTCATACGAAGAAAATCGGCCTGCCGGGGAGAGACGGGCGAAACGCCCCCGACCACAGGCTCCCGCGATTTCTCGCCCCCTGGCTGCGGCAGGTCGTCAACCGTCATGGGAAGCACCGAGAACGAGCTCCGCGTAGGCATCCGGGTTCAGCCCGTCCTCACCCATTCCGACCAGGATCTGGTCGATCGAGTACGCCCTCCCCGCCCCGTGGACAGCACCGCGGAGCCAGGACACCAAGGGAGAGAGGTCCTGGGCAGAAAAGCATCCCTCGATATCGATTCCGGCGACAGCACTCGCCTTCCACATCTGCGCCGCTGCGACACTTCCGATGAGGTAACCGGGGAACAGGCCCATGAAGCGGTGGCACCAGTGCGGGTCCTGCAGGCAACCTTCCCGGTCGTCAATGGGAGATCTCCCCAAGTAGAACTCGGAGCGCTCGTTCCAGGCCGAGGGAACGTCTTCGGCTCTCAAGCTGTCATCGAGCAGGGCGCACTCGATGTCCCAGCGGATGATGATGTGCAGCATGAAGCCGATCTCATCGCTGTTGATGCGGATCATCGAGGTCTCGCGGTCGACCAGCGCGCGATGGAGGTCCTCCGCCGAGATGTCGATATCGAGATGTCTGTGAACCATTGGGGCAACCATCTCGGAGAATCCCGGATGGCGGAGAAGGTGGTTCTCGAAGAACTTGGACTGCGACTCGTGGACGTACGGCATGCTGCCACGACCGACCGGGGTTCGCCAGAATCTGCTGTCGATGCCTTGGTCATAGAGTGCGTGGCCGAACTCGTGGACGGCCGCGCTGATCACCTGGGGGAACGGCACATCCGTGCGGACCGTGATCCTGACATCTTCTGGTCCGGCCGAACTGGTTGCGGGATGGGCGGACTCGGCGACCATGCCCCGCCCGTAGTCGAATCCGAGAACGACCCCGATCTCGCGCACAAGTTCGAGCACGGCACTCGGCTCGGCGACGACCTGCGCGACCGCGATCGGATCTCCACCGCTCATCCGGCTCGGCCGAACGGCTCGCCGGAGCGGCTCCCGGAGGGAGTCGACCAAGACATCGACACGCCTCTTCGTCGGCCCCGGCTCGTAAATGGAGAGGAGAGCGTCGAGGGGGTGGTCGACATAGCCGATGTGCTCGGCGATCCGCCTATTGAGATCGACCAGCTTCGCAAGCCACGGAGAGAACGACAACCAGTCGTTCGCCTTCCTGGCCTCGCGCCACACTTCGACCGCCTCGGCGCCGCACGAGCTGAACTCCTTTATGAGCGATGCAGGCAGTGCTCGCGCCAGATGCAGATCCCGTTCTGCGGTCTGCAGGATGAGGGCGGTGTCGTCGTCGAAGGAAGAGCCCTGCATCTCGCCGAGCAATCGTTCAAGTTCATCGCTGGAGGAGCGACGCAAGACTTCCCCATCGACGAACGCAGACTGTCGCCCGCGAGCACGGACTGACTGCGAAGGGAGGTGTGTCGTCATGTCCCAGTAGAGCTGCTCACCGATGCCGCGAAGGTCCTCGGTCACTCCGAGATACTCGAAGAGCGCCTCGCGCGTTCCGCTCTTGACGCTACTCACCGGAGATGCCTGCCTTGCGTCCCACGGGCCTGCTCACGGACTGCAACTCCTCGAAGTAGCGCGCAACCGCGTCACCCGTACTCTTGAGCAACTGTCTGATGATCTCGGCGGCTTCCTCCGCCCGTCCGAGGTCTATCGCCGCGACGAGCTTCTGGTGATCATGCAGATACTCCTCAACTTTCCCACCGCTGCGCCAGGCCAAGCTGGGCAAGGAATACAACCGCGTGCGCAAGGCCTCCACTTCGCGCAGCACCAGGCTGTTCGAGCAGTTCAGGTACAGATTCCTCCGGAACCTCCACCCGGTTTCGTAGAAGGCGGCATAGTCGGCCTCCTTGAACCGGGCTTCCATCTCCGACAGCAGGGCGTGAAGTTGCTCGATGTCCTTCGGGTCGAGCGCCTGCACCGCCTGAAGGCAGGCCCATCCCTCCAGGATGGAGCGCATCTCGTAGATCTCCTTGATCGTGGCGCTCGAGGCCCTGTGGATGATCGCCCCGATCCGTGGGCGCAAGGTCACGAAACCCTGGTCGGCGAGCACCCGGAACGCCTCCCTGACCGGACCTCGGCTGGTGCCCAGTTCCTCCGCAACCTGCGTCTCGGGAAGCCGGTAACCGTCGGGCCACCGCCCTCGGAGTATTTCCGCCGCCAGGAACTCGACGACGGCCGTGCCGAGAGTGGGCACCTCTTTCCAGGAAGACGACTCCGTCATACCGCTCACGCTTCACCGAGAAGGCGCAGAGCGTTGCCGGAGTAGACATCCTCAAGCTGGGACTCTGACATCCCACTGCTCTCGAGCACCCGGATCATGTCAGTCACCCTGCTCTCCCTTCCGATGTGATAGTCGCATCCGAACAATACCTTTCCCTCGCCGGCAAGCTCCACCGTCTGTTTTGCCAGGCCGGGAATCAAGTCGCAGTACCTCGGCCAGGACAAAGAGGTCTCCAGGTAGAGGTTGCGATGTTTGAATGCGAGATCCGGCGCCGCGCTCAGAGGCTCGGAATGCCCCGCGATGAGTTTGGTGTCCGGGCACATGATGGCGAGGTCGTCGAGCAATTCCAATCGCGCATTCTCCATCCGGCCCGCCGGACCGTTGGAGATGCCCGTGTGGAACAGCACGGGAATGCCTAGGTCTCCTGCCGCCCGGACCACCGGAATGAGTCCAGGGTCATTGAGGCGAAAGCCCTGGATGACGGGATGGAGCTTGAGGCCGCGCAGCCCCAGAGTCTCGACCGCATAACCCAGGTCTTCGACGGGATCCAGCCTGGGGATACCGGTGGTCCTGCCGAACGGCAGCACAGAGGCGAACCCGATCAGTCGATCGGGCGCAGCCTTGACATGTGCCGCGACATCCTCGTTGCTCATATAGGGGGCGATCGGGAGCACGACGGCCCTGTCGATGCCGAGGGAGTCCAGTCCCGCGACGAACTCGTCGACCCGATGCCCCTGGTCGTTCCAGATGTGCGCATGGAAGTCGATCTTCATCTGGCCAACCGCCAATCGTCGACCGGTGTAGGAAGCGTCTCGCCACTGTCTGCATCGGCGATGATATAGCCGTAGTCTCCCGGGTTGACTCGTGCCAGGCCCGCCCGAACGTCGAGGAGAACCGACCTTTCATACGGTGCGCGAAACTCCTGGAGCACCTCTAAGGTGTGCGGATCGTATACGGTCGACAGTAGAGTACCGCCGGACACCACGGTCGCCGCCGCCTCCGCTCCGACCTCGGGAATCAGTAGCCCTCCGCTGTCCACACGCTGCAATACCCTCCGCCTCATGATGAGCTGTCTCTCCGGAACTACCGGCGCACCATCGATCATGTCCAGTGCCTTCATGACGTTCCGGGTGCGCTCGACGGTGCGCTCGGTGAATCCGGGCGTCAACGCCGTGCCACCCTGCTCTGCGACGATCGAAAGCTTTCCTAGACTCTTGGCGTATCCGTCGAGAGTGTTCGAGTGGGGGTCCTTCTCGTGTACGAACAGGTAGGGTGTTCCGAAGCGGAGCGCGTACTCCATGTTCGCAATCTCTGACGGCGTGGTCTCGCCGCTCACCAATGTGTAGTCGATCAGGCTCTCGGCCCCGCAGTGATAGTCGATGAAGGCATCCGCCATCGGGACTACGAACTCGGCTATCGCAGCTGCCATCTTCTGGGTCAGCCAGCCTCCGCGATCGCCGGGGAATACACGGTTCATGTTGTTCATGTCGGTGTTCATGCCCTGGCCAGTAGTGCGGGTGAAGCTCTCGAATGCGATCGGGTTGGCTATCGGTACCCCCACCACAGTGCCGCGGAGCACCGAGAGGTCGAGCGAGTCCAAGAGGCCCTTGATGACCATGGCGCCGAACGCGGCGTCCCCGTGAATCGTCGCGACCAACCCCAGAGTCGGACCCTCGTGCGCTCCCCTGGCGACATGTACCGCGATACCTAGTGCGTCCCCCGAGGCGCGCTGAGCCACCGGTATCCTGAACGCCTCCCGACTACCTCTTGGCACCGACATCAGATCGGCCGGCTCCAGCGCTTCCCTCAGTGTAACCATGATGAATCAGCTCCCTATTTCTTCTACCGTCATTTGTTCCCGAAGCATTGCTCCCGCAGTGGGCTCATCCAACACCGGGAACGCTTCGCTCAGATCGAGCGAGACCTGCACACTGCCACCGACCTCCAGGGTGGTGTCGGCGTCGAGCTCCTGATGACAGACGATCTCCACTCCCGCATCGTCAAGCATGACGGTGCAAACCGCACCGCCCGCCTCGTATTCGACTTCCGACAACCGGCCGGTGAGCCGCTGGCCCGGGCCGCCGATACGCGCGGCCCGGTGGGGCAGACACAGCCATTCGACGGGTCCGGTGGTCGCTCCATCGCGCTCCAGCGAGATTGTCTGACCCAGCACTTCGACTCTCACGACATCGTCGGATGCGTCGACCTGTCGGCACTGCAACAGGTTTCCCACGTTCAGGAACTCGGCCGTGTAGCGATGACGCGGCCGCACGAAGATCTCACGCGGGGTGCCCAGTTCGACTATCACCCCGTCCCGCATGACCGCGATGCGATCTCCAAGCGCCAGTGCCTCCGAGTAGTCGTGAGTCACATACACTCCGGTGACACCGAGGCTCTTCTGCAACCTTCGCAGTTCGCTCCTCAATGACACACGAATCCGGTAGTCGAGACTGCTCAGCGGCTCGTCGAGGAGCAGCACTCTCGGTTGGGTCACGATCGCCCTAGCCAGCGCAACTCGCTGCTGCTGGCCTCCCGAAAGCTGCTTCGGCTTGCGATCGGCGAACTGGTCCATGCGCACCATGGCGAGAGCGGTGGCAACACGCTCGTCGATCTCCGCTCTGTCGACACCCTGCATTCGCAGTCCATAGCCCACGTTTTTGGCCACCGTCATGTGGGGGAAGAGCGCCCACGTCTGGAACACCATGCCGACATTGCGCCGGTGGGTTGGGGCGCGGGTGATATCGTCCCCGCCGACCGAGACCGTTCCGGAATCCACCTCGGCCAATCCGGCGATCGCCCTCAGAAGAGTTGTCTTCCCACACCCACTCGGCCCCAGGAGGACGAGCATGTCTCCTCGTCCGACACCGACACTCACCGAGCGCACTCCGCCTCCACCGCCATACACCTTGAAGACCTCGCGGATCTGAAGGTAATCGTTCTTGCCATCGGCATTGCCGTTGGTATCCATCACATTCCACCTACTCTGTCGATGTGCTTCACGGCTCCGAGCCGTGACGCGATGATGAAAGCGATGAGTCCGAGGCCGACCAGCATGGCCGACATCGCGGCCACAGTGGGGTCTGCCCTGAACCCGAGGTACTCGTACATCTGTATCGGGAGGGTGACCTCGCCCGGCTTCGCCAGGAACAGCGAGATGTTGATGTTGTCGAAGGATACGATGAAGGTGAACACGGCGGAGCCGAGGATGGCCGGCAGCGCCTGAGGCAGCGTCACGGTCAGGAACGCCCGTGTCCGCGACGCACCCAGGGTCCATGCCGCGCTCTCCAGGGCCGCATCGATCTGGGCAAGCCCCGCAGCGAGAACCTGCACGGACAGCGGCAGTGCGATGATCGTGTGCCCCAGAACCATGGGCAGCAATCCACCACCGATCCCCAGGCCGGAGGTGAAGAGGATCAGCATCCCGAGCGCCAGCAGGATCTCTGGAACGACCAGTGGGCCTAGAACCGCGAAGCGGGTCATGGTGAGCGCGGTGCCACGGTTGCGGACGAGCGCGACGGCGGCCGGAACCCCTATCGCAAGCCCCAGGACCATGACGATGAGCGCGACCTGCACGCTGAACAGCAGTGAGGACATGAATGCCTCGTTGCCCAGCACGGCCGCGAACCAGACAAACGAGAAGCCGTCCGGCGGGAACAGCATGTACTCGCCCGGGTTGAACGCCACGACCACGGCCACGATCAGCGGCGCGATGAGCACCACGGAGACGACCATGTTGTATATAGAGATCCGCTTGGCTCTCATGATTCCGCGTCCTGTCCCGAGAACGCCTTCCGAGACGAATAGACCAGCAACGGCATGATGACGGTCACCAACACGATCGCGACCGCTGCCCCGAATGGCCATTGGCCCATCTGCGACACGGAGTTAAACACCAACACCGGCATCGTGATGGTGGTGTTCCCGCCCATCATCGCCGGAACGAAATAGGACCCGCTGGCGCCCGTGAAGGTCAGGATGCTGCCGACCATCAGCCCCGGTCGGGCCAGCGGCAACACGATGTCGATGAACACTCTGAACTTGTTCGCCCCCAGGGTACGGGCCGCCTCGAGCAGGCTATCGTCGATCTTCGACACACTCGCGAAGATGGCAATTGCCATGAAGGGGAACATCACAAGGACTAGGCCGATGACGATTCCATAAACGGAATAGAGGAGCGGAAGAGGCGACTGAATGACTCCCAGTGCGAGCAGGCCCTTGTTGATCGCGGCCAACAACACCTGGAGTCCGAAGATCCTCACCACACCATTGATGAGCAGCGGAGAGAGCAAAGCGAATAGCTGGAATTTCTGCAGGCCCGGCTTCGTGGCTAGAGCGTACGCGAATGGGAGTGCGAGTACGGCTGTGATCACTGTCGTCACCAGCGCCAGGCCGAGGGTGTTGGCCAGTATCTTCAGATAGAAGGCGTCTCCGAAGAACTTTCCGAACCGCTCCAGACTCACCCCGCCGTTCTCGCCGAGGAAGCTGTAGCGAAGCACCTCGAACGTCGGTACGACGAAGAGAGCGAGCGAGATGATCAACACCGGTGCAGCCAGCGCCCAACCCCGGACCGCCGAGCGGTTGCGGGACCGGCGCTGTCGCCCAGGTCGCATCTCGTCGATCACCGGGGTCACGAGGTGAATATCTTCTGCCATTGCTCTGTCCACGCGGCGACGTTCTCGCCGAACCACGCGTAATCGATGTCCCACAGCGTCTTCGCCGTATCAGACGTTTCGACCAGGGTTTTCTGGACATCTGCGGGCAAAACCGTCGCTGAGTTCGCCGGAGCCACCTGGGTAGCTTTTGACCACTCGATCTGCGCTTCCGGGCTGAGCATGTAGTTGATGTATTTGTATGCCGCGTCCAGGTCCTTGCCCTTGACCGACGACGGGATGGTGATGAGCTGCGGCCCGCTGTCAGAGCCTTCCTCGGGGACGACCGTGGTGACGCCCTTGTCCTCCAGCCCGATTCCGAAGTCTGCGAAGGACACACAGGCCCCGACGCTGCCGTCTACGAGCTTGCCGATGGGATCGGAACTGATGTTGTAGAGGTACTGGATGTTCGGTTTCAACTCTTCCATCTTCGCCCAGCCGGTATCGGTGTCTTTGAGCCCACTACCGAAGATCTTCGATGCGGCAAGCATGACGATCAGGCCACCGGAGGAAGGAGCGTTCTGGATGGTGAGCTTGCCCTTGAGTTCCGGCCGCCAGAGATCCTTCCACGAGGTCAGGTCGATGCCGAGCACGTCTTTCCGGTAAAGGATCCCGGATACACCCCAGCTGATAGGCACTCCGTACTGCTTGCCATCCAAACTGAGCGGGTCGGCCAACGTCGGGTAGATGTCGTTCCATGCCTTCACCTTGGAAGTGTCGATCGCCTGGACAACCCCGCTCTTGAGGCTCCTGGCTGCATCTGAGGGAATGAGCCAACCGACGTTGTATGCCTTGGGGTTCTGCGCGAGCAACGTGGCACCGCCTGCACTGCCGTAGACCGCATCGAGGATGCTCAGGCCTGTTTTCGACTCGATCGACGGTTTGAGGTCGGCGAGTGCCTTGTTCCAGACGCCTCCCCACTCACCCACGGTGAAAGTCGAGCTTCCAGGATTTATCCCCGACTGTTGGCTGCACGCGGAGAGTGCTAGGGCACCGGCGCTGGCAGCAGAAAGCGAGAGGAACGTACGACGGGACAGGTAGTTCATTGCCATCTCCTTTGATGTTTGACTCAGGCTAGAGGGCACGATCATCAACTGTCAACTGTTAACAATAAGTTATATAAAGCTCAAGAGCTGCTCGCTGTTCGAGCTAGCGAACTAGGAAATCGACCCGATCAGGCCTGGATGACGGTGACCGGCAGGGTGGAATCGGCGCCGAAGCCGAGCCCGGACGGCGGGCGCCCCGCCTCGACCAGCTGCGCACCGAGCGCCGCGATCATGGCGCCGTTGTCGGTGCACAGCGATAGCGGTGGAATGCGCAGCTCGACGCCCGCGGCCGCACAGCGCTCCTCGGCGAGGAGACGCAGCCGCGCATTGGCGATCACCCCGCCGCCGAGCAGCAGGCGCGGCACCCCGAGATCGCTGCAGGCGGCGAGGGCCTTGCCGAGCAGCACGTCGGCGACGGCCTCGCGGAAGCTGGCGGCGACATCCGCCTTCGGCACCGCGTCTCCGGCATCCTGCTGCTTCTCGACCCAGCGTGCGACGGCGGTTTTGAGCCCGGAGAAGGAGAAGTCGTAGCGGTGGCGGACGAGATCCTGAGGCTTGCTGAGCCCGCGGGGGAAGCGGATCGCCTTCGGGTCGCCGCCGACCGCGGCACGGTCGATCTCCGGTCCGCCGGGGTAGGGCAGGCCGAGCAGCCGGGCGACCTTGTCGAAGGCCTCGCCCGCCGCGTCGTCGATGGTCTCGCCGAGCAGTTCGACGTCCGAGACCAGGTCGCGTACGAGCAGCAGAGAGGTGTGCCCGCCGGAGACGAGCAGCGCGACGGTGGGGTAGTCGATGGGGCCGCTGTCGGAGAGCACGTCCGCACCGACGTGCCCGACCAGGTGGTTGACGGCGTAGAGCGGCTTGCCGAGCGAGACGGCGAGCGCCTTGGCCGCACCGACGCCGACCATGAGCGCGCCGGAAAGACCGGGACCGCTCGTGACGGCGATGGCGTCGAGCTCCTGCAGGGTCACGCCGGCTTCGGCGAGCGCCTGCTTCAGGGTCGGCATGAGCGCTTCGAGGTGCGCCCGTGCGGCGATCTCCGGGACGACGCCGCCGTAGCGGGCGTGCTCCTCCATGGATGATGCGATCACGTTCGCGAGCAGCTCCCGGCCGCGCACGATGCCGACTCCGGTCTCGTCGCAGCTCGTCTCGATGCCGAGCACGAGCGCGCTCACGATCCGACCACCCTGGTGACCGGTTCCGGGATGTCGTACTTCATCACGATGGCGTCCACGTTGTCGGGCTGGTAGTAGCCGATGCGCTCGGCGATGGCCACGAAACCGAGCGTCTCGTAGAGGTGCTGCGCCCCGCCGTTGTCCGCCCGCACCTCGAGGAACACGTGTCCGGCACCGCGCTTGCGCGCCTCGGCGATGAGCGCCTGGATGAGTGTGCGCCCGAGCCCCTGGCGTCTGGCCGGCTCCGCGACGGCGATGGTCTGGATGTCGCCCTCCCGCGCGCCCCGCGGCGCCGACAGCCCCGCGTAGCCGTCGATGCCGTCGTCGCTCAGCCGTTCGGCGACGAGGTACCAGGTGTGGTCGCTGGCCAGCTCGGCGCGCATGGTCGCGGCGGACCAGGCATCCGTGCCGAAGATGCCGGACTCGAGAACCATGATCGCGTCGAGGTCGGCGACGGTGGCACGCCGCAGCTGCCAGGTCATCCGGTCACCCGCTTCGGGCCGGCCGAGGGGGTCACGTCGGGCGAGCGCAGGTAGAGGGCGTCCTGACCTGCGAACTCGCGTCCGTGCAGATACAGGCTCTCGGCGAGCAGGCCCAGGGATGCCGCGGAGACGAGGGCGGCATCCAGTCGTCGGTAGCCGGCGAAACCCGGCACCTCGGCGGCAAGGTTCTCCGGGCGCGCGAGCCCCGGTCCGGCGTCCCGCACCGGCAGCCCCACAGGGTCCGCACCCGAGTAGGCGGACCAGTAGAGCTCCCTGCGGCGGGCATCCGTCAGCACCAGGAGCGGACCGCTGCCGCCGGCCGCGTAGTGCCCGAAGGCGATGGCGTCGTGGCTGACCACCCGCACCACGGGCTTGGCCGCGCCGAGCGCGAAGGCCTGGGCCGCGGCGATGCCGACCCGCAGGCCGGTGAAGGGTCCCGGGCCCATGCCCGCAGCGACACCGGACAGGTCGGTTACCGCGATGCCGGCCTCGGCCAGGCACTGGCGGATCAGTTCGCCGATCACCTCGGCGTGGCGGCGGGTGTCCGGTTCGACCCGCTCGGCGAGCACGCCGCGATCACGATCGACCACCGCGACGCCGGTTCCGGCGGAGGTATCGATGGCGAGGAGCACCCCTACAGCCTATTCGCGCGGCCGCCTCCCCCGATCGCTGAGCTCGTCGAAGCGTTCCACGGGGCGTGGCCCCAGGTTCAGCGGATGGGGGTGAATCCGGCCCAGCGAGCGCCGTGCCCGGTGATGGTCACCTGGCGCGGCTCAGCCACGTCATCGTCATCGAGTGCGTCCGAGCCGTCTGCGCCGGTCGGCCTCGCGATGTCGATCTCGAGCCAGTCGTCGGTGAGGCCGTCGAGCATCCCGGCCGCCCACTCCACGACGACGATGGATGCCGCATAGTCGATGTCGAGGTCGTCCAGCTCGGCCGGGCTCGACAGCCGGTACGCGTCGACGTGCACGAGCGGTGGGCCGCCCGAGACGCGCTGGTGCGTCCTGGCGAGCACGAAGGTCGGACTGGTGACCGTTCCGCGCACGCCGAGGGCGGCGCCGAGGCCGCGGGTGAGGGTGGTCTTGCCCGCACCGAGCTCCCCGTTCAAGGCGAGCAGATCGCCGGCCCGGAGTTCGGCGGCGAGCCGCGCCCCCAGCCCGGCCATCTCATCCGGGGTCGCGATCGTGAGCGTGGTCACGAGCCGCTCTCCGCGATGCCTCTTTCCGCTATGACGTAGGCGACGGCGATCCCGGCGTCATGGCTCATGGAGAGGTGGATGGCGGTGATGCCGTGCTCGGCGACAATGCCGACCAGGCTGCCGGCGATGGAGAAGGAGGGGTTGCGCAGCCCGTCCGAGACCACCTGCATGTCGTGCCAATGCACGCCGTCCGAGCTGCCGAGCGCCTTGATCAGCGCCTCCTTCGCGGCGAAACGGGCGGCCAGGGAGCGCAGCGGACGCGGGCGGTCGCCGTCCATCCGTTCGCTCTCGGCGAACAGCCGGGGCAGCAGACCCGGGGTGCGATCGGCGGCACGCTCGAAGCGGGCGACGTCCACCACGTCAACCCCGATGCCGACGATCATGAAGTCACTCCACCGTGACGGACTTGGCGAGGTTGCGCGGCTGGTCGACGTCGAGGCCCTTGGCCGCGGCGAGCTCCATCGCGAAGATCTGCAGCGGGGCGACGGCGAGCAACGGCTCGAACAACGTAGAGGCAAGCGGGATGCGGATGACGAAGTCGGTGTACGGGAGCACCGACGCGTCCCCCTGCTCCGCGATCGCCAGCACGCGGGCGCCGCGCGCTCGGATCTCCTGGATGTTGGAGACGACCTTCTTGTGCAGCGAATCCGTCGCGCGGGGGCTCGGCACGATCACGAACACCGGCTGACCGGCCTCGATGAGGGCGATCGGCCCGTGCTTGAGCTCGCCCGCGGCAAAACCCTCCGCGTGGATGTAGGCCAGCTCCTTGAGCTTGAGCGCACCCTCGAGTGCGACCGGGTAGCCGGCATGGCGGCCGAGGAAGAGCACGGAACGCGTGTCCGTCATCCACTCGGCAAGCTGCTTGATCGAATCCTGCTGCTCCAGGACCACCGCAAGCTGCTCCGGCAAGGCCTGCAGCTCTCCGGCGAGGCCCGCGATCTCGCTGGCAGAAAGGGTGCCGCGCACGCTCGCCAGGTGCAGGCCGAAGAGATAGAGCGCGGCCACCTGTGCGACGAAGGCCTTGGTGGACGCGACTGCGACCTCGGGACCCGCGTGCGTGTAGATGACCGCGTCGGATTCGCGGGCGATCGTCGCACCTTGGGTGTTGCAGATCGACAGCGTCCTGGCACCGCCCTCGATGGCGTACTTGACGGCCATGAGCGTGTCCATCGTCTCGCCGGACTGGCTGATCGACAGCACCAGGGTGCGCGCGTCGATCACCGGGTCGCGGTAGCGGAACTCGTGCGAGAGCTCCACCTCGACGGGGATCCGCGCCCACTTCTCGATCGCGTACTTGCCGAGCATGCCCGAGTACGCCGCCGTGCCGCAGCCCAGGATGACGACCCGGTCGATGCCGCGCAGCGCGTCGTCGAGGCCGTCGAGTTCGCTCAGCCTCACGCCGCCGTCCACGACCCGACCGAGGAGCGTCTTCGCGATGGCGTCAGGCTCCTCGCTGATCTCCTTGGCCATGAAGCTGGACCAGCCGCCCTTCTCGGCCGCCGACGCGTCCCAGGTCACCTCGAACTCTTCCGCCTCGGCGGGGACTCCGTCGAAATCGGTGATGGTGACGGCGTCCGCCGTGATGGTCACGATCTGGTCCTGGCCGATCGCCACCGCGCGGCGGGTGTGCTCCACGAAGGCGGCCACGTCGGAGCCGAGGAAGTTCTCGCCCTCGCCGAGCCCGATCACGAGCGGGGAGTTGCGGCGGGCGCCGACGACGACACCGGGCTGGTCCCGGTGCAGCACGAGCAGAGTGAATGCGCCGTGCAACCGGGCGACGACGCTGCGCAGCGACTCGGCCAGGTCCCCGGTCTTCCGGTATTCGAGGCCGACGAGCAGCGCCGCGACCTCGGAGTCCGTCTCGCTCGTGAACACGGTGTCCGGGTGGCTGGCCAGCAGTTCGGCCTTGAGCTCGGCGAAGTTCTCGATGATGCCGTTGTGGATGAGCGCGAGCTTGCCATCGTCGCCGAGGTGCGGATGCGCGTTCTGGTCGTTCGGCCCGCCGTGGGTGGCCCAGCGGGTGTGCCCGATTCCGGTCGAGCCGTCGCTGATCGGGAACCGCTCGAGCTCATCGCTCAGAACGTGGAGCTTGCCCGCCCGCTTGCGCGTGTGCAGCTCGCCCGAATCATCGATCACGGCGATTCCCGCGGAGTCGTAACCGCGGTACTCGAGCCGGCGCAGGCCGCCCAGGAGAACCTCGACGCTCTTGCTGCTTCCGACATATCCCACGATTCCGCACATGGAATACGATTTTACGGTACCCGTGCCTGAGCGAACTCCGCCAAGCAGTACGCTGGTGACCTATGTCTGAGCGCGGGGCGAACGGAGCGGGTAACGGGAACACCACCCCGTTCGTCGAAATCGACCGTGCGCGCTGGTCGGAACTCGCGCCGACCACGCGGCTTCCGCTCACCCCCACCGAGATCGTGGAACTGCGCGGACTCGGCGACCGGCTCGACCTGCGCGAGGTCACCGAGGTGTATCTGCCGCTGTCGAGGCTGCTCAACCTGTACGCGGCCGGGGCCAAGCACCTGCACAGGGCGACGAGCGAGTTCCTCGGGCGGAGCACATCGAGCACCCCCTTCGTGATCGGCGTCGCCGGTTCTGTGGCGGTCGGCAAGTCGACCGTCGCACGCCTGCTGCGCGAGCTGCTCGCCCGCTGGGACGACACCCCCCGGGTCGAGCTCGTCACCACCGACGGCTTCCTGCTGCCCAACGCCGAGCTGGAGCGCCGGGGCCTCATGGAGCGCAAGGGCTTCCCCGAGTCTTATGACCGGCGGGCGCTGCTGCGCTTCGTCAGCAAGGTCAAGAGCGGCGCGACGGAGGTACGCGCGCCCTTCTACTCGCATCTCAGCTACGACATCGTGAGCGACGCGGAGGTCGTGGTCCGACGCCCCGACGTGCTCATCGTCGAGGGCCTCAACGTGCTGCAGCCGCCCGCCGCCGGGCACGGACTCGCCGTAAGCGACCTGTTCGACTTCACCGTCTACGTCGACGCCAGGACAGCGGATGTCGCCACCTGGTACGAGGAGCGTTTCCTCAAGCTCCAGCGCGGTGCCTTCGCCAACCCGCAGTCGTACTTCCACCGCTACTCCTCGCTGACGGAGGACGAGGCCAGGGCGAAGGCCCGCGACATCTGGAAGCGGATCAACGAGCCCAACCTGCTGCAGAACATCGTGCCGACCAAGTCGCGCGCCGACCTCGTGCTGCGCAAGGGCCCGGACCACAAGGTGCACAGCGTCCTGCTCCGCAAGCTGTAGAACCCGCCCCTTCGACAGGCTCAGGGAACGATCGGCCCTAGAGGGCGAGCCGCTCCCGCACCACGTCGGCGAGCGCGTGCGCGAGGCGATCCGCGGTGGCCTGATCCGCGGCCTCCACCATCACGCGCACGAGCGGCTCCGTCCCGGATGCCCGCAGCAGCACGCGGCCGGTCTCGCCCAGCTCTGCTTCCGCGGCCTGCACCGCGGCGGCGAGCACCTCATCCGTGTGCACCCGCTCGCGATCGACACCCCGCACGTTCACCAGGATCTGCGGGTACACCGTCATCACCGAGGCGAGCTCGGCGAGCGACTTTCCGGTGCGCGCCATCTCGGAGACGAGGTGCAGCCCGGTGAGGATGCCGTCGCCGGTGGTCGCGAACTCGCTCATGATCACGTGGCCAGACTGTTCGCCGCCGAGCGCGAGTCCCTTCTCGTTGAGCGCCTCGAGCACGTAGCGATCGCCGACGGAGGTTTGCAGCACCGAGATGCCGTGCTCCCGCATGGCCACGCGCAGGCCGAGGTTGCTCATCACGGTCGCGACGAGGGTGTCGTCGGTGAGCGTTCCGCGCTCCTTCATCGACAGGGCGAGCACGGCCATGATCTGGTCGCCGTCGACGACGCGGCCGAGATGGTCTATCGCGAGGCACCGGTCGGCGTCGCCGTCGTGGGCGATCCCCAGGTCGGCGCCGTGTTCGAGCACCGCGGCGGCGAGCTTGTCCAGGTGGGTCGATCCGACACCGTCGTTGATGTTGTAGCCGTCCGGCTCGGCACCGAGCACGGTGACCTTGGCACCGGCGAGGGCGAAGACGTCGGGAGAGACTCCGGATGCGGCACCGTGCGCGCAGTCCAGCACCACGTGGATGCCGTCCAGGCGGTGCGGGAGCGTCGACACCAGATGCACGACGTAGCGGTCCTCGGCATCGGAGAAGCGGCGGATGTGACCGACCTCGATGCCGTCCGGAGCGAGTTTCGGCTCGGCGAGCGCCGCCTCGATCCGATCCTCGACGATGTCGGGCAGCTTCGTGCCGCCGCGCGCGAAGAACTTGATCCCGTTGTCCGGCGCCGGATTGTGCGACGCCGAGATCATCACGCCGAAGTCGGCCTCGAAGTCCGCGACCAGGAAGGCCAGGGCAGGGGTCGGGATGACGCCGGCGTCGTAGATGTCGACGCCGGAACTCGCCAGCCCGGCCGCGACCGCCGCGGAGATGAACTCGCCGGAGACCCGCGGGTCGCGCGCGACGACCGCCACGGGGCGACGACCCGACGCGCGCCGGCCGTCCGCGACCCGGCCCTTGCCGAGCACGACGGCCGCCGCCTGGGCGAGCCCGAGCGACAGCTCGACCGTCAGATCGTGGTTTGCGAGACCCCTGACACCATCCGTACCGAAAAGTCGTGGCATACCAGCTCCCGGGCTGGAATCAGCGCTTCGAGAACTGAGGAGCCTTACGCGCCTTCTTGAGCCCGGCCTTCTTGCGCTCCTTGACGCGAGCGTCGCGGCTCAGGAAGCCCGCCTTCTTGAGGGCGGAACGGTTGTTCTCTTCGTCGATCTGGTTCAGCGAGCGGGCGATGCCGAGGCGCAGCGCACCGGCCTGGCCGGAGGGGCCGCCGCCGGTGATGCGCGCGACGACGTCGTAGCTGCCGAGCAGGTCGAGCACCTTGAACGGGTCGTTGATGAGCTGCTGGTGAAGCTTGTTGGGGAAGTACTCGGCCAGCTCGCGGCCGTTGACCGTGAAGCTGCCGGAGCCGGGGGTGATGCGCACGCGGGCGATGGCCTGCTTGCGACGGCCGACGGCCGCGCCGGGGACGTTCAGCACGGCGCGGGGAGCCTTGACAGCCGCCTCCGCCGGGGTTTCGGTCGAGTAGCTGCTGAGAGCCTCAGCCGTGGAGTCTGCGCCCTCGAGTGAATCTGCGATCTTCGCCATTGTCTGGAAATCCTTATAGTTCTAGGCGCGCTACTGCGCGACCTGGCCGAGGGTGTAGGTCTTGGGCTGCTGGGCAGCGTGGGGGTGCTCCGGGCCTGCGTAGACCTTGAGCTTGGTGAGCTGCGCCCGACCGATCGAGTTCTTGGGGAGCATGCCGCGGACGGCCTTCTCGACCGCGCGGGTCGGGTGCTTCTCCAGCATCTCGGCGTAGGTGCTTGCGGACAGGCCGCCCGGGTAACCGGAGTGGCGGTAGGCCTTCTTCTGCTCGAGCTTCGCGCCGGTCAAGGCGATCTTCTCGGCATTGATGATGATGACGAAGTCGCCCATGTCCATGTGCGGGGCGAAGGTCGGCTTGTGCTTGCCGCGCAGCAGGATGGCCGCGTGGCTGGCCAGGCGGCCGAGGACGATGTCGGTCGCGTCGATGATGAGCCAGTCGCGCTGGACATCATCGGGCTTGGGAGAAAAGGTGCGCGTCACAGTAGTGCTGCTTTCTGATCGAAATGAGGTGTTCGTGAATCCCACTCCGCTGCGTGTTCCGACGGGAAGATTCCCGCAGAACCCGGTCGATGGAGGGCTCAAGTTCGGGTGACGCGCCAGGAAAGCGCAGGCACCAAGGATCAAGAGTACTGTACGGCCGCTCGCGCGGTCAAACCACGGCCGTCCGCCGTGCCCTGGTCTGCTCGGCACGGACGGCCAGATCCGCGTCATCCGGGTAGCCGAGCTCGACCAGGGTGAGCCCCTTCGCCGGCACCACCTTGAACTCGCTCGACCGGGTGAGCTCCTCCCTCAGCCAGAGGAGCCGTTCCGGCGAGAGCTTGCCCTCCCCCACCGCGATGGTCGCACCGACCAGGGAGCGCACCATGCTGTGGCAGAAGGCGTCGGCCTTCACGTGGGCGATGAGCACGCCGTCCGCCTCGCGCGTCCAGCCGAACTCCTGCAGGGTGCGGATCGTCGTCGCGCCGTCCCGGGGCTTGCAGTAGGAGGCCCAGTCGTGCAGCCCCACGAGCGAGCGAGCGGCCTCGTCCATGAGCGCGACATCGAGCTCCGCGGGGTACCAGAGAGTGCGGTTGCGCTCGAGCGGGTTGCGCGGGCCGGCGGCATCCGACACCCGGTATTCGTAGCGGCGCCAGACGGCGGAGAACCGGGCGTCGAAGCCGGGCGGGGCGAGCGAGACGCGCGAAACGTGGATGTCGCTGTCGAGCCCCGCGATGCCGTTCAGCCGGCGGGCGAGCGCGGCCGGGCCATCGGGGCGGAGGGCCTTCGGGAGGGCCTTGCGCGGCACCGCGCCGTCCTGCGGCGCTCTGTCTTTCCGCACGGGCCTGACCCGGTCCAGGCGCTTCAGGCTGGCGAACTGGGCCGGGCTGAGGTCGAGGTGGGCGACCTGCCCGATCGCGTGCACGCCGGCATCCGTCCGCCCGGCCACCGTCAGCGTCGGCGGGCTTCCGTAGCGGCCGAAGATCGTCGCGAGCGCAGCCTCGAGTTCGCCCTGCACGGTGCGCAGGCCCGGCTGTTTCGCCCAGCCGAGGAACGCGCTGCCGTCATAGGCGATGTCGAGGCGCAGACGCACGGGCGCACCATCCGTGCCGTCGGCGGCCGCGGGGGCGATGCCCGACGCGGACGTCACCACCCCGTCCCCGGGCACACGATCGTTCACGGGTTAAACAGTATGCGACCCGCCTCCGCCGAGTTGACCGAACGGGATCGGGAAGTCAGCATTGATGGTGGCAACTTTATGAAGACTCCCCCTCGCGCCGGATCCGGCCCCGTCCCCGTGACCCCTCCGTTCGATCGCGGGGTCGCGGGCAGTCGCATGTCCGGACTCGACGGGTTGCGCGCGATCGCCGTCGCCGGGGTCATCCTGTACCACCTGAGCCCCGGCATCGCCGTCGGCGGCTACCTCGGCGTCGACATCTTCTTCGTCATCTCGGGATTCCTGATCACCGCCCTGCTGCTGCGGGAGAGGGACGCTCGGGGCAGGATCGACCTGCTGAACTTCTGGCGCAGGCGCGCCCGCCGGCTGCTCCCCGCCCTCGCCGTGCTCGTGCTGAGCTGTTGCACCGCCGCCTGGGCGATCGGCGGCAACGTGCTGGTCGACCTCGGACGGCAGGTGCTGGGAGCCGCGACCTTCAGCAGCAACTGGATCGCCGTCGCCGGGCACAGGAGCTACTTCGACGAGACCGCACCCGAGCTGTTCCGCAACCTCTGGTCGCTCGCCGTCGAGGAGCAGTTCTACCTGGTCTGGCCGTTCGCGATCCTCCTGCTCCTGCTGGTCCGCAAGCGGCGCCTGCGGCTCGCCATCGTCGCCGCACTGGCCGTCGCCTCCGCCCTCGCCATGGCGCTCATCTACCTCCCCGGCGCCGACGCCACCCGGGTCTACTACGGCACAGACACCCACAGCTTCGGACTGACCATCGGCGCGGTGCTCGCGCTCCTGAGCCAGCGCTGGTCGGCGCTGCCACTGAGCTGGCCGCGGCACTCGCGCTGGATCCTGCCCTCGCTCGGCACGCTCGGCCTCGGCGCGCTCGTCGCCGCATCCGCTCTCCTGCCCGCGGATGCCCCGCTCGTCTACCGGGGCGGTCTGGCCGTCGTCGCCGTCGTCACCGCGGTCACCATCGCCGGAGCCGTCGTGCCCGGATCGTTCCTCGGCCGCGCGCTCGACATCCCGCCCCTGCGCTGGATCGGCGAGCGCTCCTACGGGCTGTACCTGTGGCACTGGCCGGTCTTCATCCTCGTGCTCGGCGCGCTCCCGGACTGGCCCCGGATGGGCGCCGACGGCTGGCTCCTCGGCGCGATCGCCCTCGCCATCACGGTGGCGGCCTCGGCGCTGTCCTACCGTTTCGTCGAGCAGCCGATCCGCAAGAACGGCTTCCGCGCCACCCTCGGGGCCGTCGTCCTGCACTGGCCCGCCACGGCTCCCCGGCGTCTGGGTCGGATCGCGGCGACGCTGGTGGTGGTGCTCGCCGTGACGGGAGGCGGGTTCGGGATGGCCGCGGCGCTGGATGCGGACCCCGGCCAGAGCGATGCCGAGCTGCAGATCCAGCGCGGGCAGGCCGCGATCAGCGAGCAGCAGTCGCAGCCCGGCCCATCGACACCCCAGGCCACCGCACCGCGGGGCGACGGCGCTCCGGCATCCGCACCGCAAGCCACGACGGCGCTGCCGGGCGGTGACCAGATCGCGGCGATCGGCGACTCGGTCATGCTCGCATCCGCCACGGGCCTTCAGGAGGCGTTCCCCGGCATCCAGATCAACGCGGTCGTCTCCCGGCAGATGTCGTCGCTGCCCTCGATCGTCGAGGGCATGAAAGCAGATGGCACCCTCCGGCCGATCATCATCGTCGGCCTCGGCACCAACGGACCGATCGACCGCGCATCCCTCGACCAGGCACGCGCAGTCGCCGGCTCACGCACCCAACTCGTGCTCGTCAACGTGCAGGCGCCGCGAGGGTGGACGGACGGGGTCGACGCCACCCTCTCCCAATACGCGCAGCAGTATCGCAATGTCGAGCTCGCCAACTGGCGGGATGCCATCGCCGGCCAGCTGAGCCTGCTCGCGCGCGACCAGATCCATCCGGGCACCCGCGGCGGCGAGATCTACGCGAGCGTGATCAAGGATGCGCTGCAGCGGCTGGCGGAACTCCCCCCGCTCCTCGGGCCGAACGACTACGGTCTCGCGGCGACGCCGCTCTAGCCCACCCCGCCCGCAGGAAAGGCCCCGCTCCGTGGAGCGGGGCCTTTCCTGCGGTGCGAAGTGCTGTTACTTGTCCGCGGCCTCGTCGGCCACCTCGGCGACAGGAGCCTCCTCGGCAGCGACCTCTGCGGTCTCGGCGTCGACAGCCTCGGCCTGCTCGGCAGACTCGGCCGGCTCGGCGGCATCCGCGGCAGCCTCGTCTGCTGCGACATCCGCAACCGGCTCGGCCTTGGCGGGCTTCTCGGCCTTGGTGCTGGCCTTCGCCTTCGGCTTGGCGTTCACGGGCTCGAGGACGAGCTCGATCTGCACCATGGACGCGTTGTCGCCCTTGCGGAACCCGAGCTTGGTGATGCGGGTGTAGCCGCCCTCGCGCTCGGCGACCAGCGGCGCGACCTGCGTGAACAGCTCGTGCACGACGGTCTTGTCGCCGATGACGGCGAGAACCCGACGACGAGCGTGCAGGTCGCCGCGCTTGGCGAAGGTGATGAGCCGCTCCACGAGGGGACGCATGCGCTTGGCCTTCGTCTCCGTCGTCTTGATGCTCTTGTGGGTGATCAGGGCAGCCGCGAGGTTCGCAAGCATGAGGCGCTCGTGCGCCGGTCCACCGCCGAGGCGTGGTCCCTT
>Ga0157371_10001219_pt1 | contig 27355 bp, 28 predicted proteins | sample C45metaG_FD_113462 | JGI IMG/M metagenome (GOLD analysis project Ga0157371, IMG submission 113462) | Corn rhizosphere microbial communities from Kellogg Biological Station, Michigan, USA - C4-5 metaG | ecosystem: Host-associated > Plants > Roots > Rhizosphere > Soil | place: USA: Michigan... | reverse complement strand
ATGCTTATCGTCCATTTCCTATTTTATTAAGTAAAACGATAAATCTATTAGTCAAGATTGAAGATGATTCAAATGATGGAACTGAACTATCAAAAATTGCTATAGTGCAAGTACCATCTGTTATAAAAAGGTTTATTCAAGTTTCTACAACAGATGGTTCATATGCCGCAGTACTGTTAGAGGATATCATTATTGAAAACGTCTCTAAGCTTTTTCATGGTTACCAAGTCAAGCATGCAAATCCTTTTAGAATCACACGAAATGCGGATTTAACCATTCATGAGGAAGGAGCACGTGACTTACTGATAGAAATTGAAAAAGAATTAAAGAAGCGTAAATGGGGCGCAGTTAGTAGATTAGAGGTAAAATCAACCGAGATAAAGCAAAATTTATTACATTATTTGTTAGATGAATTAGAAATTTGTTCAGATGATGTATTTAAAGTAGAAGGACCACTAGATGTTACATTTTTATTTTCTTTTATTAAAACACTTGAAGGAAGATTTACAAGATTGTTTTATGAACCCTTTATTCCCCAACCACCGTTAGATTTAGCAAATGACGAAGAAATATACGCAAAAGCGTTAAAGCAAGATTTGTTTTTCCACCATCCATACGAATCATTTCAACCGATAATTGATTTTATAGAGAAGGCAGCAGTCGATCCAACTGTATTAGCAATCAAGCAAACATTGTATCGCGTTAGTGGAAACTCACCCATCATTTTGGCATTGAAAAGAGCTGCTGAACATGGTAAGCAAGTTACTGTATTAGTAGAGTTAAAAGCACGATTTGATGAAGAGAATAATGTGCACTGGGCTAGAGAGTTAGAAAAAGCTGGATGCCTTGTAATTTATGGAATGCATAATCTAAAAACGCATTCTAAAATCACGTTAGTTGTTCGAAGACGTCATAATTGTATAGAACAATTTGTTCACCTAGGAACAGGAAATTACAATGACCAGACTGCTCGTATGTATACAGATATGAGTATCATTACGACAGATAAAAAAATCGGCTCGGATGCGACACAATTCTTTAATTATTTAAGTGGTTATACAGATAAACCTAATTATGAAAAATTAGTCGTTGCCCCATATGATATTAGGGATAAATTTCTTACTTTAATTGATGAAGAAATGGAATTTCATAAAGCTTTTCAAAACGGACATATTAAGTTGAAAATGAACTCTTTAACAGATAAGGATTTAATCTTAAAGCTTTATGAAGCTTCTGCTGTTGGAGTGAGGATTGACTTGATTGTTAGGGGAATATGCTGCTTACGTCCACAAATTCCTAATGTGAGTGAAAATATTTCGGTTCGGAGTATTGTAGGAAGATTTTTGGAGCATTCTAGAATATATTGGTTTCATCGAAATGGTGCATCGAAGACCTATTTATCTTCGGCTGATATGATGACTAGAAATATGGTCAAACGTGTAGAAATATTGTTCCCTGTATTATCCCTTCGAATCCAAAGAAGAGTAATGAATATATTTGATATTGAGCTTCAGGATACTGCAAAAGCAAGAGTGCAGAATGCAAATGGCAAATATCATTTTTTAGAAACAAAAGAGAAGAGAATTGATAGTCAGCAAGTATTGTTAGAGAAAGCATTAAAGCATAAGAAAGAATAATCAAAAGACTATCTATTTATGCCGGCTTTGACCGACGTAATAGATAGTCTTGTCTTCACTTATTTCATATGAAGTGCAGCCTCTGAAACGACAAAAGCTAAGTCATCATTTCCAAAAAGTTGGAGAACTTGAAGAACGGTTTCAGTGTCTACATGTAAGGAATCTTTTTCGACTTCACCCAATGCCTTCAAAAGAGCGACGTTTCCTATTTGAGCAGGATAAGCATGCTCGTATAATACTTTCGCATCCATTTCATGATTTACACACCATTGTACATAAAGTTGAATCATCACTTGTTCGTCTTCCTCATATCGTTGAATTACTGGATTCGACATTTTATTCCGTCCTTTACCCGATGGAATCAATCATTTTCCATAAATTAGAAGAAATTTCTTTTGCTTGTTGATCGAGCGTATTCTTGTCAAATGAATTGGAAAAGGAAGAGATAACTGTTTCCAATAAAAACTTGCGTGGATTTGTAGAATTTAGTTCCTCTAATAGAAATTCAATTAATTGTTGCTCCTTCACTTTTAGATCTATTTTATGCGTTTTATAAAAAGCATTAAGTTGTAAAATTACCTCGCCTTTTGTCACCTGAACATCGTCATAATAGTGGTTAAAAGTAAAAGAATCAATAAGTAAATCTTGTGATTTCACCATATCATAGATGATGGATTCCACACGTTTCAACACATATGTAACTAATTCGTAAACAGAAATTTGTCTTGATTTTACAGTCCATGGATGCTGTACTTGTTGAATCATGCCTAGCATTAGGACGGCACAATCGACAGAAATTTTTTGGGTTTCTTCTCCAAACACATCTACTAATCGGGTAGCTAGCCATTTAACTTCTTCATAATGATTTCTTTTTATAACCTCTCTTAGATCAGAATCCTGAGAATGAAATATAGCTACAAAAATAGGTATCAAATTACGTTCACGATAAAATTCCATTTTAACGGATAACTGTTTAATTAAGATATCCTTATTCTTAATTTCTTGTTGAACAAGCATTTCTCTTCTTTTTAAGGCTGTTTCTTCTTCTGCATTTTCAATAATAGCTATAATACATTCATTTTTAGATGAAAAATAGTTATAAAAAGTTCCTTTAGAAATTTTACTTTCATCAATAATATCTTGGACCGATGTTGCTGCATATCCTTTTTCGGTAAAGAGACGTTGTGCAGTTAATAGTACGTTTCGTTTTCTATTATTCACCATTTTCTCACCTTTAGACCTTTAGTATAATTCTTATTTTAACTTCTAATAGCACTAATATCAAATATTTATTCATGTAAGCGCTTTTCACGATTGCATTTTTTGGACTATGAGTATAAAATGTTCAAAGTGGTGTACTCGATGTACAAAAAATATACTGATAGTTTAAGTGGGAGGAACTTAAGAATGAACGAAATACAAAAAAAACCGCCATATGCAATGATTGCTATCTTATTTGTAGGGGCATTCATCGCCTTTTTAAATAACACGTTATTAAATGTGGCGTTACCAACAATTATGGTTGAATTTGATGTAAAACCATCCATGGTTCAATGGTTAACTACAGGGTACATGTTAGTAAATGGTATCTTGATACCAGCTAGTGCGTTTTTCGTACAAAGATTTACGAATAGAAAATTATTTATTACAGCGATGGTTTTATTCACTCTGGGTACACTTTTAGCAGTAATTGCACCAGAGTTTTGGGTATTGATCTTGGCTCGAATGATTCAAGCAGCTGGATCAGCAATGTTAATGCCTTTACTAATGAATGTGATGTTAACAGCATTTCCTATTGAGCGCCGCGGGGCAGCTATGGGTATGTTTGGACTTGTAATGATTTCGGCACCAGCAATTGGACCAACATTATCTGGATTCATCATAGAGCATTATGATTGGAGAGCTTTATTTGAATTTGTTCTCCCATTAGCAATCATCGTTTTATTATTAGCGATCTTTAAATTCCGCAATATTACTTCAAACAGTAAAGTAAAATTAGATGTGTTTTCACTTGTACTATCAAGTATAGGTTTTGGTGCTCTTCTGTATGGATTTAGTTCAGCATCAGATAAAGGGTGGGATGCACCGATTGTTTATGGAACAATAATTATTGGTGTTCTTTCGTTAATCTGGTTTGTTTTGAGACAATTAAAATTAGAAGAACCAATGTTAGATGTACGTATTTATAAATATCCAATGTTTGCGCTATCGTCTGTTATTTCAATCTTTGTATCGGCAGCAATGTTCTCTGGGATGATTTTAACACCTCTATATGTACAGACAATTCGAGGGATTTCACCATTACATTCAGGTTTGTTAATGTTGCCAGGTGCTTTAGCGATGGCACTTATGTCACCAATTACAGGGAAGCTATTTGATAAATTTGGTGCGCGAATTTTAGCAGTTATAGGTCTTATAATTACTTCAATTGGAACGTATTTGATGAGTAATTTAGGAATGGATTCAGATTACTACTATATTATGGCAGTTTATACGATTCGTATGTTCGGTATGTCAATGGTAATGATGCCAATTATGACAAATGGGTTAAATCAGTTACCTATGAATTTAAATCCTCATGGTACTGCGACGAATAGTACGTTACAACAAGTGTCTGGTGCAATTGGGTCTGCTATATTTATTACGATTATGAATTCAAAAATGGAATCAACAGCTAAAGTACTTGCAGCAGATGCCGCAGCTGCAGGAAATGTTCCTACTGCTTCAGATGCTTTTGCACAATTTCAAGCACAAATTGGTATGCAAGCAATGTTAGAAGGAATTAACTACACATTCTTTATTGCAACAGTTGTAACAGTTGTTGCCTTGATATTATCTCTCTTTGTAAAACGAACAGTTGTAACAAAGAAAAGCTAATTCACTAAAAAAAGAGTAGACACATGTATCTCATGTGCCTACTCTTCTTTTTAGTTTTGATTAATTTCATCTGTAAGTGTAATTAACTCATCAATTAATGATCCAATATAAGCGATTGTATCGCGTAATGGTTCGTCGGTTGTTATATCTACTCCTGCCATTTGAGCGAGTTCTACAGGCGATTTAGTTCCACCAGCTTTTAACACATTTGTCCATTCATTTACAGCTGTTTGTCCTTCTGCTAGAATACGCTTTGAAACTTGTGTGGAAATGGTTAACCCGGCGCTATACGTATATGGATATAATCCCATATAATAATGCGGTTGACGCATCCATGTTAGCTCAGCTCCGTCTGTTATTTCCACTGCATCTCCCCAAAACTCTTCTAACACGCTTCGTTTGAATTCATTTAGAATTTGTGCATTGACATTTAACCCTTGATCCACACGGTCATATACTTTACGTTGATAGGCAGCTTCTAATAAATGCGTGACGAAATTATGATAATACGTACGCGCAACAATGGAAGAGATAACCCAACGTTTAAATTTAGGATCATTCGAATTTTCCAATAGATGATTTGCAACAAGCATTTCATTCATTGTAGAAGGAGCTTCGATAAAGTAAAGAGATGGGCGTGCATTAAATAGGTTTTGTTCTTTATTTGCATAATAGAAATGACCTGCATGTCCAAGCTCATGAGCAAGCACAAATACCTCATTCATCCGACTTGACCAGGAAATCAAGATGTATGGATGGTTTCCATAAGGACTGGAACAAAATGCGCCAGTCGATTTACCTTTGTTTTGTGCAAAGTCAATCCAACGTTCTTTGTAAGCACGATCTACCATCTCGATGTACTCCTCACCCATTACAGATAAAGCATCATCAATATATTTTTTAGACTCTTCGACTGAAATTTTCGGCTCATACGTTGGATCCAATGAGATTTTCAAATCAGCAAACGTCATTTTGTCTAGACCATGCACTTGTTGAAGCAGCTTCGCATATTTGCGCATATGTGGTGCAAGTTCTTTCGTGATCAAATCAATTTGTCGATTATATAATGTTCGGTCTACTTCTTGGTTAAATAATAAATAATCAAAGATGGTTTCGTATCCACGAATATCAGCTGTTGTTTTCTCCATTTGAAGATGCATATCATACGTTTTTGCTGTCGTATGTTGATATTCTTTTAGTTTTGCGGAGAAAGAATCGAATGCAGCTCTTCTAATAGCAGGATCGGATTCCGCTTCCCAGTCATTTTCAAACGAAACATAACTTAGTGGATAGGTTTCTCCGTTTACTTCAAAATTATCGAATGAAATGTCTAACATTTTGGTTGTATCATATAGTTTATAAGGTGCACTAAAAGAAGCCGAATAAGCTGCTAGTGTCTTTTCTACTTCTGGATGTAGTTGGTATTTTTTCTTTTGCAGCAGTTTTTCTAAGTAATGCTGAAATGAAGGGGAGAGAGCAATTGCTTCTTGGATCGTTTCATCCGGAAGTTCTACTAAGGAACTATTTAAAAATGATAATTCGCTACCAATTTTTGCGGAAAGTGAACCAAATTTACTTGCTCTCATTTGTGCATCGGTATTTGTTTGATCAGTGCTAAGGGAAAGGCTAGCGTAAGTACCGGCTGGAACAATTTTCTCATAGATGGATGTGAATGTTTTTAATGCTTCCACAACAGTAGCGGGAGTATCGATTGACCCTTTAAAACGGCTTACAAATGCTTGAACCTCTTTTTCTATTACTGTTAAAGCGCGCGTAAAATCTTCGTCTGTTGCAAATAAATCCTTTAGATTCCACGTTTCTTCTACATTAATTTCTGAACGATTTGGCATGCTATGAACCATATTCATCTCTCCTTATTATTACGGATGTCGAACTATTGACTAGTATAACGAACAAAAATTAAAAAGTAATCATTTTTCTAATTTTCCAATTAATTATTTTTTATTTTAGTAGAATTTCAAAATGATATCATGCAATTTTCAGGAGAAGTAAATGCTAACAGATTCTACTGTCGTATGAGAATTTTACTATATTAAATAAACTTATATTAAATTAATATTCTAAATATCTTAATTAATCTAAAAATTTATATAGACTGAATATGAACTTTGTTTTACAATGAGATTGTTAACACAACTTGATAGATTCTGAAGTACTACTGCTGAGAAATAAAAAAGAAGTAGTATGACTTATAATTTCAGAATTATCAAACTAAAACAGGGGGTTTAAAAGATGAAAAAATCAAGATTTGCATCACTATTTCTTGCTTCTTCCTTATTAGTGGGAGTACTTGCAGGATGTGGCACTGGAGAAGAGGGGGGTAGTTCTGAAGGAGGAGACACAATTAAAATTGGTGTTAACTTAGAACTATCTGGGGCAGTAGCATCATATGGTTCATCCGAAGCAGATGCAATCGACTTAGCTGTTGAAGAAATCAATGAAGCTGGCGGAATTGATGGAAAACAAATCGAACTTATTAAAGTAGATAATAAATCGGATGCAGCGGAAGCAACTAGTGCAGCGATTAAATTAACTAATCAAGACAAAGTAGTTGCGATTATTGGAGCAGCAACAAGCGGTAACTCAGTGGCTCAAGTGCAAATTGCTACTGACACAAAAACACCGATGATTTCACCTTCGGGTACAAGTACGACTGTTACAGTATCAGAAAAAGGTGAAGTAAATCCATTCACATTCCGCACGGCATTCATCGATCCTTTCCAAGGTACAGTAGCTGCTAACTTTGCTGCTAACGAATTAAAAGTAAAAAATGTTGCAGTCTATGCGGATAATGCAAGTGATTATGCGAAAGGTCTTGCTGCATCTTTCATTAAAGATTTTGAAGCTGCAGGAGGCACAATTGTTGCTCAAGAATCTTATGTGGCAAAAGATACTGATTTCCGTTCGACGCTTACACGTATAAAAGCGTCTAATCCAGACTTCATCTTTATTCCAGGCTATTACGAAGAAGTTGGTTTAATCGTTAAACAAGCCCGTGAATTAGGGATTACAGTTCCATTAATGGGTGCGGACGGTTGGGATTCTCCTACAATCGTTGACTTAGCGGGTGCAGATGCATTAAACAATACGTATCTTATTGCTGCTTATTCATCAGAGGATCCAGAAGGAAAAGCTAAAGAATTTGCAGACAAGTTTACTGAAAAATATGGAAAAGCACCTAACTCATTTAATGCGCTTGGATACGATACAGTTTATCTATTAAAAGATGCAATCGAGCGTGCTGGTTCAACTGATGGAACAAAAATTAAAGAAGCACTAGAAGCTACTGATAAATTAGACCTAGTTACAGGGTTGTATTCTGTTGATGAAAATCATCATCCAATTAAATCTGCTACGATTATTGAATTCGTAGATGGAGCACAAGTATTTAACACGAAAGTTAATCCTTAAGATTAACTTGTAATATATTGGAGGGATTATGTCCCTCCTTTTCTATTTTTATACTAGTTGGAATATTGAACAAAAGGAGTGAAATTTAATGGAATGGATTCAACAGTTGATTAATGGTATTTCACTCGGAAGTATATATGCATTAATTGCGCTTGGTTACACGATGGTGTATGGAATTATTAAATTAATTAACTTTGCTCACGGAGACGTGTTCATGGTTGGTTCTTTTATTGGCTTTTATTCGATTACAGTTTTTGGATTAGGATTTTTCCCTGCGCTCATCATTTCGATGGCAGCATGTGCTCTATTTGGCGTTATTATTGAACGAATTGCGTATAAACGTTTGCGCAATGCAACTAGAATTGCAGCACTTATAACGGCAATTGGGGTATCTTTATTAATTGAATATGGCGTTATTTATATTAGAGGGGCTCAACCAGAGGCGTATCCAGATGTATTTTCAAATCGTTCATTTGAATTTTTGGGTGCTCAAATTAGTATTCAATCGATTCTAATTCTTTCTGTTTCTGTAGTATTAATGATCCTTCTCCAATTTATTGTACATAAAACAAAAACCGGTAAAGCAATGAGAGCTGTTTCACATGATACGGAAGCAGCGAAACTAATGGGCATTAATGTAGATAATACCATTTCTGCAACATTTGCTATTGGTTCTGCTTTAGCGGGTGCGGCAGGTGTTATTTTTGGAGTGTATTATACAAAGATTGATCCTTTAATGGGTGTTATTCCTGGAGTGAAGGCATTTGTAGCTGCAGTACTTGGAGGTATTGGAATAATACCTGGAGCAATGATAGGTGGATTGGTACTCGGAGTTGTTGAAACGATTGTTAGTGCGTTGGGTTTCTCATTATGGAGAGACGCTGCGGCATTCGTCATTTTAATATTAATTCTGATTTTTAGACCATCAGGAATCTTTGGAAAAAATACACGAGAGAAAGTGTAGGTGGTTTAATTATGAAAAAATCAAAACAATTTTGGTCATTTATAGCCGTAGCTGTTTTAGTTTATGTAATTGTTCAATTCCTTATATTAAATGGAACGTTGAATCAATTTTACTCAAATACGCTAATAGTTATTTCCATTAACATAATTTTAGCAGTCAGCCTACATCTAGTTATTGGTATTACGGGACAATTCTCTATAGGGCATGCAGGATTTTTAGCTGTAGGTGCATATATTTCGGCAATCGTTACAATGAGACTAGATCTTCCTTTTGTTGTAGCTATAATCGTTGGAGGTATTGTGGCTGCATTAGCTGGTCTAATTGTCGGTATTCCAAGTTTAAGATTAAAAGGAGATTATTTGGCAATTGCGACTCTAGGTTTTGCTGAGATTATTCGAATTGTATTCTTAAATATCGACTATGTTGGTGGAGCCGCAGGGATGCAGGTGTCACATTTAACTACATGGACGTATGCATTTGTCTGTTTGGTTATTACTATTTTGGTAATAGTAAACTTTACTAATTCAAGACATGGAATTGCAGCGATTTCTGTCCGTGAAAATGAAATTGCTTCCGATGCAATGGGAATTAACACAACCTATTATAAAGTAGTTGCATTTGCCATTGGTTCCTTCTTTGCGGGAGTTGCCGGAGCATTATATTCACATAACTTCTATATCATTCAACCAAGTCAATTTGGTTTTTTAAAATCATTTGATATTTTAATTTTCGTTGTACTTGGAGGACTCGGAAGTTTATCGGGTGCTGTCCTTTCTGCAATATTACTAACTGTTGTTTCGACGTATCTTCAAGAATATCCTGAAACACGAATGATTATTTATAGTCTTGTCTTAATACTTGTTATGCTCTATCGTCCAAAAGGATTAATGGGGACGATGGAAATTACGGATTATTTCAAGCTTTGGAGAACGCCAAAAGGGGGCGGTCAACATGGAAAGTAAAGCGTTGTTAGAAGTTAAAAATGCAGGCATTCGTTTTGGTGGTTTAAAAGCTGTACAGGATTTAAATATTGTTTTAAATCAAGGAGAGTTAGTTGGGTTAATTGGACCAAATGGCGCAGGGAAAACTACTAGTTTCAACTTATTGACTGGTGTTTATCTACCGACAGAAGGAGATATTCTGTTTAATGGAAAACGAATTAATGGTTTACCTCCGTTCAAAGTAACAAGATTAGGAATTAGTAGGACCTTTCAAAATATACGTTTGTTTAATGAACTTTCGGTTTTAGATAATGTAAAAGTTGCGTATCATTCACTTGCAAAACACTCCATCTTGAGTTCTGTAATTCGTCTTCCTTCTCATTTTAAAGGTGAACAGGAAATGGAGGAAAAGTCCATTGAGTTTCTGAAAATCTTTAAATTAGACAGGTATAAAGATGAACTAGCAAAAAATTTACCCTACGGTCAGCAACGTAGACTAGAAATTGCTCGTGCACTAGCTGCTGGGCCAAAGCTTCTTTTATTAGATGAGCCGGCAGCGGGTATGAACCCACAAGAAACAAAGGAATTAATGGATTTAATCGCATTTATTCGTGAAAAGTTTGATCTGACTATTTTACTTATTGAACATGATATGAACTTAGTAATGGGTGTATGTGAAAGAATTTATGTGCTTGATCATGGTCAACTTCTTGCGGAAGGATCACCAGAAGAGATCCGTAACCATCCTAAGGTTATTGAGGCTTATTTAGGGGAGGAAGTTCACGATGACAATGCTTAAAGTAGAAAATATAGATGTATATTATGGAAATATTCAAGCGTTACGAGATGTTTCGATAGAAGTAAATCAAGGTGAAATTGTAACATTAATTGGTGCGAATGGTGCTGGCAAAAGCACATTACTTAAAACTTTATCCGGATTACTAAAGCCCAAAAATGGTAAAATCGAATTTCTCGATAAGTCTATTTCTGGAAAACAAGCTCAGTCAATTGTAAAAGCAGGAATTTCACATGTTCCAGAAGGACGTCGTGTTTTCGCAAATCTTACTGTGGAAGAAAACTTAGAATTAGGTGCATTTTTACGTAAAGATAAAGCTGGGATTCATACCGATATGCAAAAAGTATATGATATTTTCCCAAGACTTTTAGAGCGAAAAAAACAACATTCAGGAACACTTTCTGGTGGTGAACAGCAAATGCTTGCAATGGGTCGTGCCATTATGGCGAAGCCCAAACTAGTATTATTAGATGAGCCATCCATGGGTCTTGCTCCATTAATGGTTAAAACCATTTTTAAAGTAATTGAAGATATTAACCGAGAAGGCACAACAGTATTATTAGTGGAACAAAATGCAAATATGGCACTTTCTGTGGCAAACCGGGGATATGTAATTGAAACTGGTAGAGTTGTACTTTCTGGTTCCGCTAAGGAATTACAAAGTAGTGAGGAAGTAAGGCAAGCATACTTAGGTGGACATTAAGTTCAAAAGCTTTCATTAAGTTGTAATAACTTAATGAAAGCTTTTTTTAATGATTTCTCACACTTGCAAACAGAGCAAATGATCGAAAAATAGACAGCATCCATTTTATAGAGAGGTAATAAAGCTCCCGGTAATACATCTTCGGGAGCCTTTAACATGAATAAGAAAGAATCTATTCTCTCATTATCCAAAACAGCAGTAACCAGTTGCCTAAAGTTACAGGAGGGCGACGGAAGGACGAAAGCCACAGGATTACCGAAAAAGGGGAGGATGATCAAGCCCCTAGTAACGATTCTCATCTAATAAATCGCGCGGTAATGATGTAGCAAAAGTCCATTCCATTGCAATCCGGAAACGTCTTAAAACAGTTTTGCACTTATAAGGCGCGAATGCGCTTTTCTAAATTGTAATGATAGGTTTTATAAAGAATAAATTCCATTTTTCTATAGTTCTATTGACATATTTTGTGTTATTATAGGCTAATATGCGTTTTTTTGGAGGTACAATGAAGAAAACACTCAGATTTTGGATACTGACTCTTATTACTTTTTCAATGATTGCAATTCTCAGTAGTTCTTTATTTTCAAGCTTTATTGTTACGAAAAAAAGTTTAATAGAAAATTCATTAAAGCAAAATGAAGTATATTCTTTAAAGCTTGCGCAGATGTCTGAAGAAGTGTTTGAATCCATGCAAGCGAATTTAGAAGCAAGAAAACCAGATGTGATTAAACATATGGATGACCCAAAAGAGCTTACCAACATATTAGATCAATTATTAATAAGTGGAAAAAATTTCAATTCCCTTTCTGTTATTGGAAATAATGGGGTAGCTATAGCGACTTCTCCTAATATAGGGATTGCCGGTAATAAAATCGATTCTGCTGGAGTTCAAGAGGCCCTTTTGAAAAAAGAAAGTATTATTACTACACCATATAAAGCTGTTACAGGTCGCTTAGTAATTCTAATCTCCACACCTCTTTTTGATGATGCTAATAATTATCTTGGAATGTTAAATGGGACAATTTATTTGCAGGAAGACAACTTCATTCAAAATATTTTAGCAGAGCATTTCAGTGAAGATGGTTCTTATGTATTTGTTGTCGATAAAGAAGGTACTTTAATTTATCATCCAGAAAAAGATAGAATTGGAGAAAGCGTTCAAAAAAATATGGTTGTTCAAAGTTTAATGAAAAAAGAAAGTGGTTCAATTGAGGTATTTAATACACAAGGTGAGCAATTTCTTGCAGGGTTTACATATATACCTGCTAGTGAGTGGGGCGTTGTATCCCAGACCCCGTATGAAAGCAGTCTCAATCCTTTAAATGGGATTATGTTTAAAGTGTTTTTTTATTCCTTACCGTTTGTATGCTTATTCTTCGTATTAGCATTTTTACTATCTGAGCGATTAGCCTCTCCTTTGAAAAAGTTAGCGTTATTTACATTGGATTCTCAAAATGAAGATACGAATCTAGAAAAGCTAAAACTATCGACTTGGTATTTTGAAGCAAAACAACTTACAGAAACAATTGAGAATTATCATAAAAAGCAGGAAGAAACAGTTGCAGATTTTAAACATCAATCGTTAACGGATCCACTAACAGGTTTGAAAAATAGAAGATATTCTGAATTACTTTTTGCAGATTTATTGGAACATCATCAATTGTTTTCCGTAATTATGATTGATATCGATCATTTTAAAAGAGTTAATGATGAATTTGGGCATAATGCAGGGGATGAAGTATTAAAGTTTTTAGCAAACAAAATGCAGTCTACTTCTACTAAAAAGGATGTATGTATAAGACTTGGAGGAGAAGAATTTATTATTATTCTTCCAGGCACGCTTCTACAGGATACATATATGCTTGCAGAGAAACTAAGAATAGAAATAGAAACTAGCATTCCACCTACTAAAAAGAAAATAACCATATCTTCTGGTGTGGCTGAGCACAAAATTACGAAAGAAAGTTTAAGTGATTTAATGCAACGAGTAGATGAGGCTTTATATCTGGCAAAATCACAAGGAAGAAATAAAACAGTTATTTCGAAGTGAATAGTATAGATTTTACAATGGTTTTAGCATCCTAGCTAAAGCCATTTTTATTTTTTTAAAAAGTTGATTGACATTTAAATGAAAATGATTATCATTGTTAAAAGAAAGTATAAAAGGAAGAAGGATGAATATGAAAAAATCAGTGTTAATTTCTTCATTATTAATAACTAGTATTTTAATAACAGGTTGTGGTAACACAAATGAACAGGCTACAGATGATAAGGATTCAACTGTACAATCGGTAGACTTAAATAAAGAATTGGAAAATTATAAATCATTTGCCCTTGAACAGATGGATTTATTTGTAACTGAAACAGAAAAGTTTGTTGAAGCTGTAAAAGCCGGAGATATCGATAAAGCGAAAGAAATTTATCCAAATGCACGTATGTATTTTGAACGCTCAGAACCAATTGCGGAAAGTTTCGGAGATTTAGATCCACGAATTGATGCTAGACTTGCAGATTTAGAAGATGAAGGAAAAACGGAAAAAGAGTGGTCGGGCTATCATAAGATCGAATACGGGCTTTGGGAAGAAAACACTACCACAGGTTATGAGGACACTGCGGATCAATTATTAAAGGATGCAAAAGAGCTTCGTGCACGTGTAGAAACAGTAGATGTTACACCTGATTTAATGATAACTGGTGCAGTAGATTTATTAAATGAAGTATCTACTTCCAAAATTACAGGCGAAGAAGAAATATATTCACATACAGACTTATACGACTTTAAAGCAAACATCGAAGGTGCCGAAAAAATATTTACAATTTTAGAAGGAAAAATTAAAGAAAAAGATGCAAACTTAGTGAGTGAATTAGAGGAGAAATTTAAAAATATCAATGCTTTATTAGCAAAATATGAAGATGGCAATGGTGTTTTTGTTTCTTATGAAGAGTTAACGAATGAAGATACAAAAGTTCTTGCAGAAGCTGTTAATCAATTAGGAGAACCATTAAGTCAAATGGGGATCATTATGGAGTGAGATAGATGGACAAAATGCCAAAAGATGGTCTGTTCAAACAGAAAATGAATCGAAGACAAATGCTTAAGTTAACCGGAGCTGGGACTGCTGGTGTTCTAATCGGTGCAACGGGTTTAAGTACCGTAGCGAATTCTTTAGGTTACTCTGTAGTGGAAGACGATCTAACTGCTACTGATAAAAAACTTTTTTACGGGAATCATCAGTCGGGCGTTATTACAAATGTACAAAAACATATTTATTTTGCATCTCTAAATGTCATTGTGACATCCAAAGAAGAACTGAAAGAATTATTCGAAATGTGGACACCATTAGCTGTTAGAATGATGAATGGAGAAGAAATTGCAGAGCCAACGAACAATTCTTATTTAGCAACAAAAGACACGGGGGAAGCAGTTGGTCTTTCAGCTTCAAACTTAACGCTCACATTTGGTGTTGGTCCAACTCTATTTAAAAATTCAAAATTAGATTTAGCAAACTTAAAACCGGCAGAGTTAGAAGTATTACCTCATTTTCCTAAAGACCAGCTCGATGAAAATTTTTCAAATGGTGATTTGTGTATACAAGCGTGTGCGGACGATCCGCAAGTTGCTTTTCATGCAGTACGAAATCTTATTCGAGCAGCTTCAGGAAAAGTAACGTTAAAATGGACACAGTCTGGGTTCAATTCAATTCCAGTAGAAAAAAATAAAAAACAGACACCAAGAAACTTATTTGCTTTTAAAGATGGTTCTGGAAATCCTAATGTAAAAGATGAGAAAGAAATGGATGAAGTTGTTTGGGTTCAGTCCAAAGAATCTGTTCCATGGATGACTGGAGGAACCTATTTAGTAGCAAGAAGAATTCAAATGCATCTAGAAACTTGGGATCGTACAGCATTAGGTGAACAAGAGGCTACATTTGGGCGCCATCGTGATAGTGGTGCACCATTAGGGAAAAAAGAAGAGTTTGAAGATATGGAGTTAACTCGAAAAGATTCGAATGGTGAACCCATTGTGCCAATAACTTCTCATGTGCATTTGGCGAAACAAGTAAAGGATCGCATGTTAAGGAGGTCATATTCTTATTCTAGTGGAATAGACCCGAAAACAGGAGTTTTTGATACCGGACTATTATTTATTTCATTTCAAAAGCACCCAAAACAATTCATTAATATTCAGAACAGCTTGGGTAGAATAGATAAATTAAATGAATACATTACCCATCGAGGCAGTGCAATTTTCGCTTGTTTCCCTGGTATTCAAAAGGGGAGTTTTATCGGTGAATCACTTTTTAAAGCATAAATTATCTAGTGCATTAACTGTAGTTATTACTATATTGGTAGTGAGTGTTTTGCCTGCTCAAGCTACTACTACCATTAGTGAATTGTATATTACGATTAGTGATGCCATTATGGAAACTAAAAAAGAAGACGATGTAAAGGCCAAGGAAGCACTAGAATCGTTTGAAAAACAGTGGACAGAAATGAATGTTCCAAATAGTGAAGCTACTAACCAAATTAACGATGCTTATAATCGTGCTTACGAAGCTAATAATGCAGACGAACGTTTAGCGAATTTACAACAACTTGCGAAAGGTTTAGCCGCACTTGAAAAAGAACAAAATCCAGTAGATGAACTTGCAGAACGAACAAATTTCGGTACGAAAATGCAACCAGCTATTAATAAACTAAATGAAGTAATAGGTACAAATAATCAGCCTGCAATTTTACAAGAGTACACAAAATTTGTGGCTTCTTGGACAAAAAATGAACGTCCAGTTAGAGAGTTAGATATTGCAAGCTACGGAAAAATAGAGACGCAAGTTGCTTTTATGCGCATTACATTAGCGGAGGACGAATTAGATTTAGACCAACTCCAAGGACAATTCAATACACTAACGAATGCAATAGATGATTTTGTTGCTGGGAAAGTGGTACAAGGCACAACTGGAAATTACTCCGTAGCTACTTTAATAGGTTTATTGAAAGAAAGTATAGACCTTATTGAGGAGAAGTCCTATGATAAAGCAGCCGATAGTTTAGTAGAATTTATTGAAATTTGGCCAAATGTGGAAGGCGATATTCGGACAAAAAATGCTTCACTTTATACGGAAATTGAAAGTAAAATCCCCCTCCTTGTAAGTGATCTCTCAAAAGATGCAGTGGATCAACAAAGAATTACTGAATCGATTGGTTCACTTATTAATGATATCGAACTAGTTCAAACGACTTCGAACTATACGTATTGGGATTCTGCTTTAATATTACTCCGTGAAGGTTTGGAAGCTTTACTCATTATTATTGCTTTAATCGCATTCTTAAAGAAAGCTAACCAAGAGAATCAGAAAAAGTGGATCTATGTTGGTGCATTTTCTGGATTGGTTGTAAGTGCTATTGCAGCAATTATACTTTCTACAATTTTACAATCGGTTTCTACCGGTACAAGTAGAGAGATAATGGAAGGATATGTAGGATTAGGGGCGGCCGTCCTGATGTTAGGTGTTGGTGTTTGGCTACATAATAAATCAAGCATAAACGCATGGAATAAATATATTCAAACCCAAATGAATCATGCTATTTCTACTAGTAGTATTTTATCAATGGCCTTTGTCAGTTTTCTCTCTGTATTTAGAGAGGGAGCAGAAACGATTATTTTCTACGCAGGTATCGCACCTAAAATGTCAACGCTTGAATTAATTATTGGAATTCTAATTGCATTAGCAGTATTAGCTGTTTTTGCTATTGTATTAATAAAAGTAAGTGGAAAAATACCTATTCATCGATTCTTTATCGTAGCAACAGTGCTAATATATATATTAGCATTTAAAATTATTGGAGTAAGTGTGCATACATTGCAATTAACTAGTGTGTTTCCAATGACAAGGGTGGATCATCTGCCCGTCATCAGTTCAATTGGGTTTTATCCAACTTGGGAAACAATTATACCGCAAGTTTTGTTAATTGGTTTGGTTATTTGGAATCTTCTTCGGAAGAAATGAGAAAGAAGTTTTTCCCGCTAAAATGGCGGAAAAACTTCTTTTTACTTGTTTTTTCTTATAAAATATAGAATTCCTTCTATTATAAGGCCAATTACTAAACCAAATGCAGTAAAAATAAACAAGGAGAGAATTCCAACTAAGTCTCCCCATCCATCCATACCGCTAATAAATGATCGGAAAAGTTCGATGAAACCAATTAATAGTCCAGCAGTAAAAATATAATAAGCAATTTTAAGTTTATAAAATAATAGTGCTCCAGTTATTGTGCCTACCAGAACTGAAATAACTGCAAATGCAATAAAATTTTGAGCGACTAAATCCTGGCCAAGCACATATTTAACACCTAGTATTAATAAAAAGAGTGATAGAATAATTGTAATACCTGCAATTTTTCCGTAATTTTTTAACAACATAATCGCCTACTTTCCTATACCTATCATACTGGAAATAAAACGAGAATCCAACAAAGTAAAATTTAATAAGGAGATGAAACAATGGCAGAACATTATTTTTACTTAAAAGCAAATTGGCCAGGTAATCGAAATGATGTAGGGGAAATTCAAACAGCAAACTTGCATACAAAGATTTCTATACCAAAAGAGATGGAAGGTCCTGGAATAGGTACAAACCCAGATGAAATGTTACTAGGTGCAGCGGCAACTTGTTATATTATTACGCTTGCAGCCATGATGGAAAGAAGTAATATTGCAAAAGTGAAGTTAGATATGGAGTCAACAGCCATTGTGGATGTGACAAATGGTGTATTTACATACAAAAAAATTACTCATCGACCTATAATTACACTGTTAAATAAAAAAGATGTGGCAATTACTAACAGACTGGCTTTAAAAGCTGAGCAGACATGCATGATAAGTAAAGCTTTACGAGGTAATGTAGATATAGTGGTTGAACCAACTATACAAGAAATAAGTGAATAGTTTCATTCAAATGACATTTACTGTATAATTAAAATATTCTAGTAATTAAAAAGTGAGGGCATTGCTATGTCGATTGGTATGATTGCTGTTATTCTTATTTTTTCAGTTCCTATTATTAAGTTAGTACTAGCTCATTTGGAAGAAAAAGCGAAAATCAAAGCAAAAGGTCTGGAAAATGAACTTGAATTAGAAAAGTTGAAATATGAAAACTTCGTCATTGAAACGGAAAAAATGAAACTTCAGCTTGAACAGATGAGATTAGAGTCTCCAAAAGAAGAATTTCATCAATTATTGAAATAGCAAAGCCGCTCAGAAGAATGAGCGGTTTTGCTATACATTAAATTATATAACGTATGCAAATACGCAAATAAAGTGACTAAGAGTTCCGAGCAAAATGAAAATATGGAAAATCTCATGAAATCCTAGCTTTTGGATGAATGAAATATTTGGCTTTAGCCCGTAGATAACCCCACCGATCGTATAAAAAATTCCTCCTAATATTAGAAAGAATAAGCCCTGTGTTCCGAGTATTTCTGCAAGTGGGGCTGCCAAAAATACAATAATCCATCCCATTCCAATGTATAATACTGTTGATATCCATCTTGGACAATTAAACCAGATCATTTTAAATAAAATTCCGAAAAACGCCATTAGGGAAATCATGGTGAAAAGGACATAGCCTGTCGTTCCTTTTAATGCGATTAAGCAAAATGGTGCATAGGTACCTGCAATTAACAAATAAATCATCGAATGATCCAGACGTCTTAACATGTGAATAACATGATCTTTCGCAATAATCATATGATAAATTGCGGAGGAAGAATAAAGTAATATCATACTAACTCCAAATAAAATTAGAGCAGTAATTGTTAAGGTGGAAGCACCTAATGTTACTCCCTTCATCACCATCGCTATTAATGCAATGACTCCTAGTACTGCGCCAAATAAATGGGATAGTCCGTTAAATGGTTCTCTCATAAAATTGTTCAATTGAATACCTCCATATCGATAAGTAGTATTGATAACTACTTGTAATGATATATCTATGTTAACAGATAGTCAATGTTTACGTTCTATCTATTTTGCGATACGATATATTTATTGAAGTAACGGAGGAATTTATATGAGTAAATCAGAAAAACTAATCGATAGGCTTGGCCTAGAAGCTACCATTCGCAAAGAAGAAATACCAGACATTGATTTATATATGGATCAGGTTATCCAATTATTTGATTCGAAATTTGGTCAATCTCTGCGAAATACAGATGAAAAAGTTCTCACTAAAACGATGATAAACAACTATGCTAAAGGGAAATTATTTTTTCCTATTAAAAATAAAAAATATTCCAAGGAGCATATTATGTTAATTAGCTTGATTTACCAGCTAAAAGGAGCACTTTCCATTAGTGATGTTAAATCAACATTAGATCCTGTAAATGCAAAGATGGCAACGAAAGATTTTCAGTTAGAAGATTTCTATTCTGCTTGGGTAGTACTGCAGCAAAAAAATGCAGAGAACTTTCTAGAAGAGATGAGAGGACATGAGGATGAAATAGATCAGCTTGGAGTAGAAGAAGATCTAAAACATATTTTATTGATCGCATCCTTAGCAAATATGAGTAACGCCTATCGAAAAGCAGCTGAATTGTTAGTGGATGACTTAATAGCTAAAGAACAGGAGCCGAAGCAATGAAAACACTTTGGACAGATGGATCTATTTTCACGATGCATGCAGATGGAGATATGGTAGAAGCAGTATTAGTGGAAGATGGTAAGATAATTCAAATTGGTACAAAGGAGCATTTATTGCCTCTTGCTGATAAGGTACAGTCGTTAAAAGGTGCAGCTATGTACCCTGGCTTTGTAGATAGTCATATCCATCTTATAGGGCATGGAGAAAAATTAGCCTATTTAGATTTGTCATCTTTTACTTCTATTAAAAAGATTGTCCAGGAAGTTTCATCGCGAGTGAGTCCTAATAAATGGTATGTTACAGAAGGATGGAATGATAACAAATTGGTAGAAGGCCGACCGATTACTTGTCATGACTTAGTCTCTATAGAAGAAACTCCTATTGTGTTGAAAAGAATTTGCAGACATGTACTTGTAGCAAATACAAAAGCCATGGAATTAGCTGGAGTTACGAAAGATACCCCAAATCCTCCAGGTGGCCTAATTGGAAGAGATGAACGAGGAAATCTAAATGGATTATTTTACGATGAGGCCCAACCATTAATTACTGCTCATATTCCACCTGTTAGCTCGGAGTATATAAAAGAAATAATAATATCCAGTGTAAAGGATTTACAAACAAAAGGTTTAACTGGTGTTCATACAGAAGACATGGCTTATTATGGTGCCTATCGGGTTCCACTACAGGCTTATCGTGAAGCAATCAACGACAATTTTCGGGTCCACATATTAAGGCATCATGAAGCGTTCGAAGAAATGCAAGGAGAGAAATCTTCTCCATTTATTGAATTTGGGGCTATGAAAATCTTTGTCGATGGCTCATTAGGAGGGCATACTGCTTTATTGTCAGAAGGCTATTCTGACGCACCAAATATGAAAGGGGTGGCAGTACACGAGTCGGAGAAATTGAAGGATTTAATAAAGCTTGCGCGCAAATACAACGAAAATATTGCTGTCCATGTCATTGGAGATAAAGCGACAGAAATTATCTTAGATTTAATCGAGCGATATCCCGCGCCATCCGGAAAAAAAGATCGACTTATTCATGTAAATGTTCTAAGATCGGATTTAGTGAAAAGAATGCAAAAACTACCGCTAGTTCTTGATATCCAACCAATCTTTGTCCCATCAGATTTCCCGTGGGTTATCGAACGACTCGGCAAAGATCGCTTAACTTGGGCATATGCCTGGAAATCATTACTACATGCTGGATTTGAATGCTCCGGGGGCTCTGATTCTCCAATAGAGTTAGCGGACCCTCTGCTAGGTATGAACGCTGCAGTAAATAATTCTTACTTACCTGAGCAAGCTATTACTGTTTTTGAAGCAATCTCTTTATTTACTACTGGAAGTGCAAAAGCAATTGGAAAAGAAGATGTTCGTGGTAAAATACGGAGTGGGTTTGATGCGGATTTTACAATTGTGGATCAAGTATTAACGCCAGATACCTTTGTAACAGCGAAAGTCATAAAGACCATAGTGAGCGGAGAAATTATTTTTGGAATAGATGAATGAAACTATTTATCTCCTTCAATCGTATAAAAATAAAAGAGTAGAAAGGAGTATGATTTAGATGGAAAATACAGGATTAAAAGTTTTGCTTCATGCAAGTACTTGGTTTGCACCGTTTTTAGTGCCCTTTATCTTATATTTAGTCGTAGATGATGAAGAAATTAAAAAGCTTTCCATACAAGCAGTGTTATTTCAATTAGTGATGATGGCACTTATTTTCGTATCCATATTATTAATTTTTGTATTAATTGGTATTCCGATGGTCATTATTTTTGGTATAATGGCATTTGTTGTTCCAATTATCGGAATCATTAAAGCGGTTAAAGGAGACACATTTAACTATCCAATCGTTGGATCTTGGATTAAGTAAGTGTCGTAACATAAAAGGGGAATTAGAATGACTACTAGAATTGGTATTGATGCAGGTGGAACGTTAACGAAAATAGCTTATTGGGATGAAAAGAAAAAAATGTCGTTACAAAGTTTTCCTTCATCCGATTTTCAAGCAGTAAAGGATTGGATTGATTCGAATCACTCGTTAGCTTCTATCTGCCTCACTGGTGGTCGGGCAGAGCAATTAAAAAGTTATTTGCTCTCGAAAGATGAAATTCCTTACATAGTAGAATTTGATGCGACGATGAATGGTGTGATGTATCAAATGCGCCAAGAAACCCTCCAAAGTGAATCAGCAATCATTGCAAATATTGGAACTGGAACATCCATTCATCTAATGGAAGGTAATACGCATAGCCGACTCGGTGGAACCGGTATAGGTGGAGGAACTCTTCTAGGCTTAGGAATGGCTTTGACAGGGAAATCCAACTATGAGGAGATAATCACACTATCTAAAGAAGGTAATAGAACTTCCATAGATGTATTAGTAAGTGATATTTATAAAAATAATAAATTACCGATTAATGGATCGCTTACTGCAAGCAATTTTGGTGGAGTTGCTTTGAAGTCGGGTGAAGACAGAAGTGGTGCGGATTTATTAGCAGGTGTGCAAGGAATTATTGGGGAAGTAGTAGCTTCACTTTGTATTCAAGTAGCGGATGCACATCATGTGGAAGACATTATATATATCGGTTCTACTTTAGAAGAAAATGGATTGCTACAAGAAATTATGGAATCTTACACAATCCTAAAACAGAAAAATCCGATTTTTCTTGAAAAACACGGCTATAGTGGAGCAATTGGTGCATTATTAGAAAATAAATAAAATTTATTGGGTAAAAGTGTTGCAATTTGGAAAAAGCCGTGTTATATTTAGAGAGGATTATTTTTGTTCGGTTAGTTAGTAGGTGGCAACACTTTTACTTAACAGTGTTGAGCAAGGATAGTAACACAATGTATGCATTAGTGCATGCGAGGAGGAAACACACATGGAACAAGGTAAAGTAAAATGGTTTAACTCAGAAAAAGGATTCGGATTTATCGAACGCGAAGGCGGAGACGATGTATTCGTACATTTCTCAGCAATCCAAAGCGAAGGTTTCAAATCTCTTGACGAAGGTCAAGAAGTTACTTTTGAAATCGAGCAAGGCCAACGTGGTCTTCAAGCTACTAACGTAGTTAAAGCTTAATTTTAAACCTAAACTTTAACAGACTCTCATTTGAGGGTCTGTTTTTTTGTGTTATGATAAATAGAAAGTATTACATTTTGCTATGTAAGGAGCACATACTATGAAAAAATGGAAAAAAGAAATAATAATAAATGCGCCTATTGAATATGCGTGGCCTTTTTTTTATGGAGATTTGGAAAAAAAGAAAAAGATATTTCCTAAAGTAGTAGAGGAAGAAATACTAAATCGCACAGAACAGGTTATTGGAACGACCATTTGGCAAACGTATCAAAATGGTTCTTATACGGAACAATATGAACTTACAATTAAAAAATATACAGACGAGAAGACTTACAAAGTGCTGCAGGAAAATTTTATTTTAAATGACCGTTTTCGTATGACAACAGAATACGAATTAGAAAGCCAAGGAGAGCATTTAACAAAATTTACTTACACATCGATTAATAAACCTAAAAATCCTTTATTAAGTGTATTTCAATTGTTTGGAAGTGATGAAGTAATCGTTACATTTATGAATCGTACAAAAGACACGATAGAAGCTGCATATGCAACAGAGGGGACGGAATGATGTACGCTTTACTTGGGGATATCCACTCCTCTGTAAAAGATTTAACTTCTGTGCTGCAGCATATATATGAGGTAAATCCAAGTGTAGAAATTATTTGTACCGGAGATCTATTTGAATGCACTATCGGAAAAAAACGAGCAATGAAAGAAGTATTTTCGCATATAGAAGACGTCATAAGCGATCCCAGTGATTTATTGCCACTTATTAACTTCCAATCTGTGTATGGCAATCAAGAAGAAAGAATTATTTCCATCTGCTTAGAGAAACATCCGGCCATTCATTATATGAAGACGTTACCAAGACAGATATCAATTGCAGGGGCGGTTGTTACGCATGGTCATGAATGGGAATGGAGCGGGGAGCCATGGACGCCTGTTTTACCAATAACAAAACATGAGACGATCTTCTTTGGTCATAGTCATCAATCTGCATTATTTTTAAATGGTGAACGCAAACCTTTTCGTTTTGATGAACAAGTGCATATTCCTCTAGCGACCCATATTGGAGTAAATGTTGGTTCAGTAATCGATAATAGAGAGTGGGTGCTCTACGATCCAAAAGCACAAACGATTGAATTCAAAAAAACTGCCATGTAATTTAACCTTTTGGCAGTTTTTTTAATACAGCTTCTCTAGCAAGTGCATGCGCTGCTTTGTTTTGGTCATCTGGTATCCATTTAATGAAGAACAAATCAAACGAATCACTAATCGTTAATATGTTTTCTAATATTGCTGCAAATTCTGCATTCTTTGCGTAACGTTTCTCAACAGCAGCGCAAACAATTTGTGAATCTGTTCTCACGGAAACGATGGTAGGTGAAAGCTTTTGTACTTCCTCTAGCCCTCTTTGTAGAGCGATGAACTCGGTCGTATGATTGGTATAACTTCCTATGTATTCACTAATTTTCAGGTGATGACCTTCCCCTTTTATAAATATCCCAATCCCACTTGGTCCAGGGTTTCCAGTAGTCGACCCATCAATATATACTTCTAACATGCTAATCCCCTTTTTTATGGATTATTTATCCTATTAGTTTGACTGATTTAAAGCATACTTGCAAACAAAAGAAACATAATAGTACAATCAATTATTATATAGCAAGGAGAATAAATGAATGAAAAATACTCACCTAATAAATGAAATTGACTATTTACTTGAAACGTATTGTGACGGATGTTTCATTCGGACGCATCTTCGAAAAGAAAAAGGGAAAACAGTTGCCCATAACTTCTGCATTCGTCAGTGCACAATAGGAGAAGAGATCAAACAAGCAGGAACTAAACTACAAGGTACAAAATAAAAAAGTCCCACGACCAGTTGCCGCGGGAAGAACCGTTTCTAACTATTTTTAATGACGTTTGCAGCTTGAGGTCCACGGTTTCCTTCAACGATTTCGAACGTGACATCTTGTCCTTCTTCTAATGCTCGAAAACCATCACCCTGAATACCCGTAAAATGGACAAATACATCTTCATTATCATTGTACTCGATAAATCCATAGCCTTTTTCGTTATTAAACCATTTTACTTTCCCATGTTGCATAAACGTTCCTCCCTTAATCCACTAAAAATTCTGATAATGGATATCATAAACTATACATTAAATGGCAGCTAACGTCAATAAAATGTCGAATTTTAGCTGTTTTATACGTACATCTAATCGTATAATAAAATAAAAAAGGTTGTGGACTAGATGAACATTGAAGTAGAACCTCTTTCCGACTTAAGTATTGCCAAAAATGCAAAAATGCAACCCATTCAATTTATCTCCGATAAAATAGGAATTCCGGCAGATGCATTAGAACTATACGGGAAATATAAAGCAAAGATTGATCCAACCAAAATTGCACTAAAATCAAAACCTGGAAAAATTGTGCTTGTTACTGCTATTAGTCCCACAGCAGCTGGCGAAGGAAAGTCTACTGTAACAGTTGGTCTAGCAGACGCGATGCAAAAAATTGGTCAATCTGTCGTAGTAGCTCTTCGTGAACCTTCACTCGGACCTGTCATGGGTGTGAAAGGGGGAGCAACTGGTGGTGGTTTTGCGCAAGTATTACCAATGGAAGAAATAAATCTCCACTTCAACGGAGACTTACACGCCATTACAACTGCGAATAATGCTCTTGCTGCGATCATCGATAATCATTTACACCAAGGAAATGATTTGAATATAGATCCTAGAAGAATCACTTGGAAACGTGTGTTGGATATGAATGATCGAGCGCTGCGTCATATTACAATCGGTCTTGGTGGTCCAGGGCAAGGTATTCCTCGTGAAGATGGCTTTGATATTACAGTGGCATCTGAAATTATGGCAATTCTTTGTTTGGCAAAAGATCTAGCTGACCTAAAAGAAAGACTTGCTCAAATTGTGATTGGCTATACATACGAAAAAGAACCTGTAACTGTACGTGCTCTTGGTGTAGAAGGGGCACTGACTTTATTGCTTAAAGAAGCGATAAAGCCAAACCTTGTCCAAACAATAGAAGGAACGCCTGCGCTTATCCACGGTGGTCCCTTTGCGAATATCGCACACGGCTGCAACTCTATTATTGCAACCAAAACAGCAATGAAATTAGCGGATGTTGTTGTCACGGAAGCTGGATTTGGAGCAGACTTAGGTGCAGAAAAATTCATGCATATTAAATCAAGGCAAGCAGGAATTTCTCCTGATGCAGTTGTCGTCGTTGCTACTATTCGTGCATTGAAATTGCAAGGTGGAAAACAAAAAGATCGGTTAAAAGAAGAAGACATAGAAGCGCTTCTTAGAGGTACAAATAATTTAGAGAAGCATGTGGAAACGATACGAGCTTTTGGAATTGAACCGGTTGTAGCGTTAAATAAATTCATTACTGATACGGATCTAGAGTTAGAAGCATTGCTTAACTGGTGTAAGGAGAAAAATGTTGCGATTGCATTAACAGAGGTATGGGAGAAAGGTGGAACTGGAGGAGTAGAATTAGCGAATTTAGTTCTACATGAATTAGAAAAGCCATCACAATTTGCTCCACTTTATCAAACGACAGATTCCATTGAACATAAAGTTCGTACAATTGTCCAACAAGTATATGGTGGTAAAGACGTGGTATTTACGGATGCTGCGCAAAAGCAAATTGCACAAATACAATCATATGGATGGGATTCATTACCTATTTGTATGGCTAAAACACAATATTCGCTATCGGATCAGCCCAAATTATTAGGCAGACCAACTGACTTCACCATAACGGTTCGCGAAGTAATACCTAAACTAGGTGCGGGTTTTATTGTCTGTCTAACTGGAGATATTATGACGATGCCAGGCTTACCTAAAAATCCGGCAGCGCTAAATATGGACGTTACAGAGGATGGACATGCAATAGGATTGTTTTAAAATAATGAAAAGACTGCACTTTAGCAGTCTTTTTTTGTTTTATTCGTTATAATAAAGAAGAAGAGTCCGTTTAAGGAGAGTTTATTATGAATACAATGGAACAATGTGAACAATTAGTTAAAGAAGTGTATAAGCATTTTGATGCAAGTCACGACTTTCAACATATTGAGAGAGTGCGCAAAAATGCATTTGATATAGCAATTTCAGAGCCAACTGCTAATAAAGAAATTATCGAGTTAGCGGTCCTTTTGCATGATGTGAGTGACCCAAAATATACGTCTGGGGAAGGGAAATTAGAGGAAGATCGAATTATCCAGGAACTAAACTTATCT
>Ga0157371_10001216_pt1 | contig 27432 bp, 28 predicted proteins | sample C45metaG_FD_113462 | JGI IMG/M metagenome (GOLD analysis project Ga0157371, IMG submission 113462) | Corn rhizosphere microbial communities from Kellogg Biological Station, Michigan, USA - C4-5 metaG | ecosystem: Host-associated > Plants > Roots > Rhizosphere > Soil | place: USA: Michigan... | reverse complement strand
GGAACCCATTGGGATAAGGCATATAGTTTTTTTGAAAGGGGAAATGACTGGACTTATAAGGAAATATTGAAGCTTTTCTAAAAACCGATGACCAGGGGCCGCCACCATATAAGATGGGCACCCCGTTTGACAATTTTCGCTATTGGGATCCAAAGGATGATTATGCTTCCACTTTCTGGAAAGCCATGAAAAGCGGTGCCTGGGACAAGCGGTCGGCGATAACACCGCTTACCGAAAATAAAGTTTCGGAATCGATGTTTCCATCGCACTTGAGCAGATTCAAATCTTTCAGTAAAAGTATTTGCCTATTTACCAACAAAAACCAAGAAAGTTTTGGCGTATACACCATTTTAAACGACACAGCTAGACTTAAGCTTGACTTAAACGGACATACTAATTAAGAAAATTCCAGTTAAGACAATAAGAGTAAAATTTAGCAATGAATGAACCATTGCGTGTCTTTACGATTAATACCACTGACAATAATATAGAGATCCATACTATTATAATTCCGACGAATAAAATATATACTTTACAGTTTGAACCTGAAATGGTTTTGTTGGAAATAATGACTATTATAAAAAAGAGTGAGCAAGCAGCGATCGCATGATTTAGCAAGACATACAAGCGCACGCTCATCAAGGGAACATGCTGCCCGCTCAATTGGAGTCAATTCTCAATTATTCCTTCAATATCGAACCAGGAGTGCAGGTAGGGAATACCCGGTGCAGAATCCCGAAACACATCAGCATAACCGGAAAAGTGATAAAAACCTGTAGCGCCGGCAAACTTGCCAATGCCGCCCTTGATCTCAGCGGTTCCGGCGAGGGAGAAATGCAGGATATTATCCGCTGACGGTACCATGTACATCGTATCAATGTCACTCCAAAAAGCATTACCCTGATGATCAAAGAAGATCACCTCCACATTTTGTGCTTTTATCGCTTGTATTTCACCTTGCGTAAAGTAAGGCTTTAGCTGGTCATAATAATTGTCGGTAATAGGAACCGAGTAAGTTACCTGAGCTCCCGTTGGGCCATAATAAGCATACAAGTTGGAATAACTGGAAAACTTGCCTAAAAGCGTACTGTTGCCTCCGCCTTCGCCCGCCATATAGCCAGGTAAATAAGGAAAACAATAGCATCCACCGTTGGCATAGTCCGGAGTGTAAATATGATATACATCCATGTGGGCTTTCAGCGGCCGCGCATGTGTTTTGTGCGTGCTTACAACTGCATCACTTGAAATTGAGCTTTCCATAGGGGATTGCGAAAAGTCTTTGTGGCAGCTTGACAGAAAGAATATAGAGACAAGCAGTAAAGCCAGTGTGAACTGTAATACTTTCATGGTTGAGTGTTTTAGGTTTAGAACAAGTGATTATAAAATCCCTCTTTACATTCAAAAGCAGTTTCTGCGTTTACACAGGGTAAATAGATTATACAGAAGAAATGAAACCAATATTTAAAAGTACCTCACTTGTGTAGTACAGCAGAATGACCGCCATCAATTACACCCCTGATGGTTATCAGGAAAGATCTGCTGATCAGTTTACTAAACCAAAGAGATGGTATCCGCTAAGAGATTGCTGAGAAAAAAATTCAAGTTCTGAATTTATCGGTTTGTCAAGGCATTCATGGAGTTGTTTATTGAAAAATGATAAATTTTTATTGTCTTCCAACCATAATTTATTACTTTTATGCCTTGATTAAAAGTCAATAAAATCAAATGAAAACAATTTCCATAATGTTTCTCCAGACTGTCATCGTACTTATCGGTATTCTGGCACTTGCCATACTGATTCGGTTTCCCGTAACCGAGGGAAGAGCAGCAAATCTGGACTTGTTTAGCATTTACTCCGACCCGTTCATCTTGTATGGATACGCAACATCACTTGCTTTTTTTGTTGCGCTGTATAAGGCATTCAGGTTACTTGGATATATAGGACAAAACAAAATATTCTCATCAGCCTCGGTTAAGAGTTTAAAGAGTATAAAGCACTGTGCAATCATATTAAGTATTTTAATTGTGACGGCAGGACTATATATAAGAATAGCGCATAATAAAGAGGATGATCCTGCTGGTTTTCTTGCCATTTGTATCGTGACCACTTTTGTTTCTATCATAGTTGCAACTGCTGCGGCAATATTTGAAAAAATATTGCAGAAAGCAATAGACATGAAATCTGAAAATGATTTAACAATTTAAGCTATGCCAATTGTTGTAAACTTAGACGTGATGATGGCAAAGCGAAAAATTTCTCTGAATGAACTTTCCGAAAGAGTTGATTTGACATTATCTAACCTTTCTATCTTAAAGACCGGTAAGGCAAAAGCCATTCGTTTTAACACCTTAGACGCGATTTGTAAAGCATTGGACTGCCAACCGGGTGACATTTTGGAATATGTAAATGACGAAAGAAGAACAACGAAGCGCAACTAGTATTATTTGAAACAAGAACCAATAAGGAGTGTTTCATATGTCTAGCAATTAGTGCGATTCAAGAGTTATACAGTGAACGATCAATTTTCCTTTTCACAAACAAAACCAATCGAAAATTAATTTCTGTAATTCTCGACTTGGAAAATGTTCCAGGATTGGAAAACTTCAAAAAAATAATTAACTATAAACTTTCGCTTAAATAATATCGGAAATAATTTACTTACTTTAAAATCAAATAAACCAAAACGCAACGTCTAGTACCGAATACGGTGCTGGAGAAAAAAATTACTTCAGTAGGTTGCACTCGTTTCAAAAAAATAAGAATACGAATCTATCCTCCCGAATACGTTCCATGCTCTCGTTACTAGCTGGGGCCAACCACCGCACTAATCTTAGATCAATTCTGTTTCCTTGAGAGTGTCTTCGCTTACCGGAAGCTTGAACTCCGTGCGCTTTGAAATGAATATAACTTACTTATCTTTATAAGCTAATAATATAATATTACCAAAATGCGCTTAAAAGAAATAGTTATTGAAAAGATTTTCAAACCTTACTCAGTCAGATTTGAAAAACAAAGAAATGCGATTGTCAGGAAGAATATAGATTTAAATTTAGCTAAAAAGGTCCTGGATCTTGGAGGAGGTACCGGAACAAGGATGAGAAGTTTATTCCCGAACAGAACAGAAGGAATATTCATAGCGGATATATCTGAAGAAGAGTTGCAGGAGGCAAATAACAAATATGGATTTGAAACAGTCCTTCTTGACGAAAGTGGTAAGATACCATTCGAAGACAAGTACTTTGATTTTGTCTTTTGTAATTCTGTTATTGAACATGTTACGGTAGACAAAGATGACATTTATAAAATCACATCCAACAAAGTATTCAAAGAAAAAAGCCTTTCCCGCCAAAAAATACTTGCTGAAGAAATAAAACGGGTAGGCAAGACCTATTTTGTACAAACACCCAACAAGCATTTTATTATTGAGAGCCACACCTGGTTCCCTTCTTTTTATGTTTATTTGCCCCGAAAAATCCAAATTAAGGTAATTAATTTATTAAATAAATATTGGATAAAAAGCAGCGGTCCCGACTTTTTATTATTAACCTTCAATGATCTAAAGAGCCTATTCAGTGAAGCCAAAATAATCCGGGAGAAATCGTTTTTCATGACAAAATCGCTGATTGCAATAAAAAAACAACCGTAAGATTTTTATAGATAATTGTATGACTAAAGGCAAAATAAAGATCGTAGTATTTTTTTGAGCTCACGTATTACGGCAGTCAAAATGTACCGAAAAATGGGATAAGGCGAGCATGACCGGATGTTGCACCAGGTTCCAAAATGCTGAAAGACATAAATATTAATATACTTGAAGTGGTAATGCAATATGGAACCGAAGTAGCAGGAATAATCATGTAGAGATGCTTATCCTGTAAATCAACCTTCCGACAATCCAGAAAGAGCCGAAGTGGATCAAGCGTATTCCAATAATATTACCGACATTAGCAATCAACATTAATTGGATTTCTCTAAAATCACTAAATGAAAAGAAGACGCTTTCTCAGTTCAGTAGCCATCCTTGTTCCTGCAGCTATAGTTAGTACAGATGTGCTTTTCTCTTCCTGTAACCGCCGAGTAGATGAACACTATTTTTCACAAGAAAATATAACGCTGCTCGATGAGATCGGCGAAACAATTATACCTGCCACAACCACTTCGCCTGGCGCCAAAGCTGCCCGGGTTGGCGAATTCATGAAAGTGTATGTTACCGATTGTTATACTGCTGAACAGCAAAGTATGTTTTGGGAAGGAATTAATAAGATCAGGAAGTTGAGTAAAAATAAATATGGAAATGAATTTTCAAAACTGGCCGTTTCTCAAAAACAGGATGTACTTCGGTCTTTAGAAAATGAAGCAAAAAATATTAAAAAGAGCAACAAGGAAAGTAGCGCGACTCAATTTTACCCAATGATAAAGGGGCTTGTTGTATTTGGATTTTTTAGCTCCAAACCTGGCGCTACCAAAGCCTTGCGTTACATACAAACTCCGGATTCTTACCAGGCGCAAGTTCCCTACAAAAAAGGCGATAAAGCATGGGCAACATCTTAAGGGGCAAAAAATATTCTAAACATCTAACTAATAATGGGAAATATCAATTCAAAAGGAAGCTCCGAAAATACATTTGATGCTATTGTGATTGGCTCAGGAATAAGCGGAGGCTGGGCAGCTAAGGAATTGTGTGAACATGGCGTAAAAACATTGGTTTTAGAAAGAGGGAGGGATGTAAAGCATCTTATCGATTATCCGACAATGGCAAAAGATCCGTGGGATTTTCTCCATCGCAATGATTTGACGCAAAAAGAGAAGGAAGATAACCCGGTTGCGTCAAAATGTTATGCTTTCAGAGAAGACGCCATGCATTTTTTTGTAAAAGACAAAGAGCATCCTTACATCCAGGAAAAGCCTTTTGATTGGATTCGTGGTTACCAGGTTGGCGGAAAAAGTCTGACATGGGGAAGATGCACTCAACGCTGGAGCAATTTCGAATTTACCGGTCCCCAACGTTTTGGATATGGCTGGGATTGGCCCATAAGATATGAGGATGTGGCGCCTTGGTATTCGCATGTAGAAAAATTTATTGGTATCTGTGGCAGTAAAGATGGTTTGGAAGCTATGCCCGACGGCGAATTTCTTCCGCCGTTTGAATTAAATGTCGTTGAGCAACATTTGAAAGAAAGCATTTTAAAAAATTACGGCAACCGGTATTTTGTTCATGCACGATGGGCACATTTAACACAACCTAATCAAATACATCTCGATCAGGGAAGAGGAAGATGCCACGCACGGAATCTATGCCAGCGCGGCTGCCCGTTTGGTGGTTATTTCAGTTCTAATTCATCCACGCTTCCGTGGGCTGCGAAAACCGGGAACTTAACTATTCGCCCGTTTTCGGTTGTACATTCCATCATTTACGATGAACAAAAACAAAAAGCAACAGGTGTTAGAGTAATAGACACAAACACGAAGCTGGCAACCGAGTTTTTTGCTAAGGTTATTTTTGTGAACGGCTCTGCTTTAAACACAAATCTCATTTTATTAAATTCCACATCGAACCGTTTTCCAAATGGTTTGGGTAATGACAGTGGTATACTGGGAAAATATATTTGCCATCATAATTATCGTGGCTCATTAGGTGGAGAAATTGATGGATTTACGGATTCCTATTATTCTGGCCGCAACCCTACAGATGCAATCATTGCCAACTACAGGAACCTCCATAAAACAGATACCGATTTTATTGGCGGATACACAACCTATGCCGGTGCCCGCCGTAACAGAAATGATGGTGAAACCTACCCGGAGCAAATGGGGGCGGGATATAAAGAATCAATGACAGAACCGGGCCCATGGACAGTGTATTCGTACGTGCAGGGCGAAACAATTCCCAAAGAAAAAAATCATGTGCGTTTAAGTACAGATAAAAAAGATGAATGGGGCATTCCGCAACTAATAACTTCTGTTGAATACGATGACAATGATGATAAATTATTGAATGACTTTTTTGTGCAGACAGAAGAAATGTTTACAAAAGCCGGCGTAAAAAATATTCACCATTCAGATAGTAAGCAGGCGCCGGGTTTAGATATACATGAAATGGGCGGATGCAGAATGGGCAATGATCCGAAAACCTCTATGCTTGATAAATGGAATGCATTGCATCATTGTAAAAATGTTTTTGTAACAGATGGAGCATGTATGGCTAGTACCGGAAATCAGAGCCCGAGTATTTTGTACATGACGTTAACTGCAAGAGCATGTAACCATGTTGTGGAAGAAATGAAAAAAGGAAACATATAAAGCTGCCGGACGACACACAACGGCAACGGGATTGACAAGCGAAAACATTGCAGTGCTTTTTAACCGTTCTAAGCATTTATCCTTCCCCCTTACCAATCTTTCTGAAGAAATAAATTCCATCGGCCTGTGTGGTGGGTGTAATGGTAAGATCGTTGATACAAACATTCGGTGGGAGAGAGGCACAATAAAAAATAGAATCTGCAACATCATTAGCAGTCAATGGCGTAAAACCATTATAAACCTGTGAAGCTTTTTCTTCATCCCCTTTAAAACGAACTAAAGAAAATTCTGTTTCCACTGCACCGGGTTTTACATTGGTAACTTTAATGTGATGCCGCAACAGATCAATGCGCATCGTATGACTGATAGCATCGACAGCACTTTTTGTTGCGCAATACGCATTTCCTCTTTCGTACATTTCGTTACCCGCAACAGAACCGATATTTATCACATGGCCGCTGTTTCTTTTCTTCATAAACGGAAGTACCGCGCGCGTAACATACAGCAATCCGCTTACGTTGGTGCCAATCATTGTTTCCCAATCTTCCATATCGGCTTCATCAAAATAATCACGGCCCAAAGCCAGCCCTGCACTGTTGATTAGCACATCTATTTCTTTCCATTCTGCAGGAAAAGCGTTTATCTTTTCAAAGACTTCCTTTTTATTCTGCACATCAAATGGTGCACATAAAACAAGGGTCTCATATTTTTTTTCCAAATATTTTTTCAGTTCTTCAAGCCTTTCTTTTCTTCTTCCGTTGATGATCACTTTATCACTGTTCGCGGCAAACTGTTCCGCACAGGCTTTTCCAATTCCTGATGTCGCGCCGGTTACAAAAACAATCCGATTCATTTGTTCCAAATTTGTGAAGATTTAATATAAATTAATTATGTTGTTATTGTTCGATTAACCATTACCGTTAGAAAGAAAAACGAAATATAAATCCGCTTAAAAATTCGTTTACTGTTTTTCATTTGCCGAAACCTCTTCTTCAGTAAGCGAAGCTTCCAATTCACCCGGTGAAGAAATAACTTCCAAATATTGATGAATATCTGAATACAAAAATCCATCATCTTCGGCTTTGTTTAAAAAAGTAATCAGATGATCATAAAAACCTGAAGTGTTAAGCACAAATATTTTTTTATTGTGAATGTTAAGCTGGTTCCATGTAAGCATTTCAAAAAATTCATCCATTGTTCCAAAGCCGCCGGGTAAGACCAAAGCTGCATCACACTTTTCATATAATAATCTTTTTCTTATATGCATGTCTTCCACTTCGATCATTTCTGTCACCCCGTTGTGTTTATGCTCCGGAACTGCAAGCAACGTGGGTATAATGCCAATTACTTTTCCCTTGTTTTCCAAAACTGCATTTGCCACCGCTCCCATAATTCCTTTATTTCCTCCTCCATAAATTAAAGTAACATTGTTTTTCGCCAGCAGGAAACCAACGTGTTTCGCATGTTCACAAAACAAAGGATCGGTGCCATTCTTTGAACCACAGAATACGGTTAAAGATTTCATTGACATATTTTTATTTATTTTCGGAAAAAATCAAAATTAAAAAATACAAAACCAAAAACATTTTTAATCTTTCCAAAAACCAATTATGTCGCCTTCCGTACTGCTTTCCTTTATCATCGGTTATTTTTTAGTGTTGATACTGATTTCGTATCTCACTTCGAAAAAGTCACACGATAATGCCACTTTTTTTATTGCCAACCGTTCCTCAAAATGGTATTTGGTAGCTTTTGGGATGATAGGAACAGCATTGAGTGGTGTTACTTTTATTTCAGTGCCTGGTGAAGTGGGAAACCTTGCCGGCTCGCAGTTTCGGTACTTCCAGTTTGTTTTGGGAAATGCCGTCGGTTATTTTTTGGTGGCTTTTATTTTGCTTCCGTTGTATTACAGGATGCATCTCATCTCAATTTATGAAGTGATTGAAAGAACACTCGGAAAAGTGAGTCATAAAACCGCCGCTGCCATCTTTTTGGTTTCAAGAGTTATTGGTTCTGCGTTCAGGTTGTATTTGGTGGCGATCGTTTTGCAGCGTTTTATTTTTGATGAAATGGGCATTCCTTTCTGGCTTACGATTGTAATTTGTCTGGTGCTGATCTGGGGCTATACTTATCGCGGTGGACTTAAAACGATCATTATAACCGATTCACTGCAGACGGTCTTTTTGGTGGCTTCTGTTTTTCTTTCCATTTATTTTATTTGCAACAGTCTTCATTTTAACCTTGGGCAAGCTTTCCATGCAGTCAAGGACAGTCATTATTCAAAAATGTTTTTCACTGATAATTTTGTAACCAACAAGTTTCATTTTACCAAACAATTCATCGGGGGAATCTTCGTAACCATTGGGATGTTTGGTCTCGACCAGGATTTAATGCAAAAAAATCTCAGTTGCAAAAACCTGAAAGACGCACAGAAAAACATGATGAGCTTCACATTCATTTTTGTGATCATCAATTTGTTTTTCTTAAGCGTTGGCGCATTGCTTTATATTTACGCACACAGGGAAGGAATTGCGATTCCTGTCGATACTGCTACAGGACAGCCAAGAACCGATTATCTCTTTCCTGAAATAGCACTGAATCATTTTAAAGGAGTTCCGGCTGTTGTTTTCATGTTGGGGCTGACGGCTGCAACCTTTGCTACTACTGATTCAGGGCTTACCGCATTGACAACTTCTTTTTGTATCGATTTTTTAAATTTTGATAAAAGAAAAAATATTGCGGAAAAAGATATGGTTCAACAACGAACGTTCGTTCACATTGCGTTTTCACTTATTATCTTGCTGGTTGTTCTTTTGTTCAATGCTGTAAATGACGCTTCTGTGGTGAGTGCCATTTTTACGGTAGCAACTTACACTTATGGCCCATTGATCGGGCTCTTCGCTTTTTCTTTGTTTGCGAAAAGGCGCCAGGTACTGGACAAAGCAACGCCTTACATTGTAATACTCGCTCCGGTTTTATGCTTTTTCATCTCTAAATATTCTACTGTTCTTTTTAACGGATATGTCTTTGCTGAAGAGTTGATAATTGTAAACGGGCTTCTTACCTTTATAGGATTGTGGATCATGTCCAGGAAAAAAACATCAGAAGAAATAAATTTATCATATGCCTGAAATAATAAGCGATAAAGTAAATGATTACGCCACTGCATTCTCGGAACCAACAGATGAACTGCTGAAAGAAATAGAAGATTTTACCATGAGCCAGCATCCGCATTCGAATATGCTGAGCGGCCCTCTGCAGGGAAAACTCCTGGAAATGCTTAGTAAGGTGATTAAACCGCATCGCATCCTGGAAGTAGGCACTTTTGTCGGTTTCAGCGCGTTGTGCCTTGCTAAGGGCTTGCAGCCGGGTGGTGAGTTGCATACCCTTGAATTGAGAGATGAAGATGCCGATATCGCACAAAATTATTTTGCAAAATCTTCACAGGCCGATCAGATAATTTTACACAGGGGAAATGCGTTAGATATTATCCCGACGTTACATGATAAATGGGACTTGGTTTTTATTGACGCGGATAAGACCAATTATATTAATTATTACGAATTAACTTTGCCGCATGTAAAAAAGGGCGGCGTGATTTTGGCTGATAATGTGCTTTTTCATGGCGAAGTATTGAATAAAGAGATCACCGGCAAAAATGCGATAGCGATCAATGCTTTCAATGAGCACGTGGCAAAAGATGTAAGAGTGCAGCAGGTGATCATCACAGTCAGGGATGGATTGATGATGATTATAAAAAAATAAGTTTCTTAAAAAATCGTTTGTTTACTGATGAACCGGATCCTCATCATTTTATTTTTTTCATTCGCTTGCTTTCATAAAGCATTTGCTCAATATATGACGCAGCAGGAGTATGTGCAGAAGTATAAGGATATTGCGATAGAAGAAATGAAAAGAATGGGAGTGCCGGCGGCAATCACCCTTGCACAGGGCCTGCTTGAAACAGAAAATGGCAATAGCGATCTTCTTAAAGAATCCAACAATCATTTTGGAATCAAATGCAAAAGTACATGGACAGCCGAAACCGTCAGTCATGATGATGACGCGCCGGGAGAATGTTTCAGAAAATATAAAACCGCAGAAGATTCTTACCGCGATCATTCTAACTTTTTAAGAGGCAACACCCGTTATGCTTTTTTATTCAAACTGGATCCTTCAGACTATAAAGCCTGGGCTTACGGTTTGAGAAAAGCCGGTTATGCTACCAATCCTCGCTATCCGCAAATTTTGATTAAGTATATTGAAGACAATAACCTGGAGCAATACACTGACGAAGCTTTGAACGATGTGCCACATTTTGATGGCGCTCAATACGCGGATGATAAAGAAAATGATTCTTCGCAGCATGTTGTAAAGTTGGATCCGGTTCCCGGCCAGCCAATCAATGTTACTATTAATGGTTCGAAGGCTTTGCTGGTCTCAAAAGGAACTTCGCTTCTGGCCGTTGCTACAGAACATAATATTAATCTCGAAAAATTATTAACGATCAACGATCTCACAAGTGATGGCCTTTTGCAGAAAGACCAATATGTCTTTTTGGAGAAAAAACAAAAAGAAGGGCAGCAGGATTTTTGTGAAGCTCAGCCTAATGAAACGCTTTATGATATCTCACAGAAATATGGAGTAATACTTGAGAACTTGTATACTTACAATAATCTTTCTGCTAATGATTACATTGTAGCTGGAACAAAAATATATTTAAAGCCGGATGGGGCATTGAAACAGGTAGCTTCAGCAGATGAAAAGACGCAAATGATCCAGGCAAAAAACGATGTTCAAACTGATGCGCCTCAAAATACCATTACTTATACAGTTCACCCAAGAGAAAGTCTTTATGGAATTTCAAAAAAGTATGGTGTAACCGTTGATGATATCAAAAAATGGAATCATCTTAAAGGCGAAAACCTCCAGATCGGTCAGCAGCTGATCATTTCAAAATAATCTATGTCTCAGATAAAAGTTCACGGCAAAGAATTCGTTCCATATATCAATTCAATGCAAATAGAAGCGGAGGTAGGGCGGATGGCTGAAGAGATTAATAAAGATTACCTGGGCGAAAAGCCACTTTTCATTGCAATCCTGAATGGCGCTTTTGTTTTTGCTGCTGACCTTTTCAAAAAAATAAATTTAGATGCAGAAATCTGTTTCATCAAACTTGCTTCATATAAAGGAGTAAAGTCAACCGGTAAAGTGATTACGGCCATCGGCCTTGATGCCGAAATTTATAACCGGCATGTTATCATTCTTGAGGACATAGTTGATACAGGGAAAACGCTATCACAGTTTCTGCCCACTCTGGAACACCAGCATCCGGCTTCTTTAAGAATCGCCTCACTTTTGCACAAGCCTTCTGCTACAGTTCATGAAATAAAAATTGATTATCTCGGTTTTACGATTCCTGATAAATTCGTTCTCGGATATGGTTTGGATTACGATGGTCTCGGAAGAAACATAAAAGAGATTTACCAATTGGTGTAACTTGCTGTGGCTAAAGTTCTCGGCCGGTATTGGGAAAAGGCTTTATCTTTCTGAAATCTTTTTAATGAAAAAGCTGGTTACTATATTTGCTGCCCTCTTTTTTGTCCAACAAACGTTTGCTCAATACTACATTAGGGGAGAAGTGCGTGATGAAAAAGGTAATGCGTTACAGAATGTGAAAATATACATGCCCCAAATGAATTCGCTCTATTCAAGTGGTGTCACAGGCGGCTTTGGAATTCCTACTCCTCATGTTACAGATTCCTTGATCTTTAGTCTTGATGGATATGCTTCCCAAAATCTGAGGATTAAAACGAGCGATTACCAGCATATAATTTTAAAAGTAATTCCAGTAGGTTCGCAGGCAAATAAACAAAAATTAGTTTCCCTTACCACAGGTTCAAACGGAAATATTTTCCCCCTCTCTTATTACGAAAATGAAAGCTACAGCAATCTTGCAGAGAATGATTTTATAAAAGCCACAGCCAAAACGAGAACGGAATTTTCAATGCGGATTGATAAGGCTTCTTATAGTAATGTTCGCCGGTTTATCAACCAGGGAACACAGGTTCCCATTGATGCAGTCCGCATTGATGAGATGCTCAATTATTTTAATTTTAATTATGAAGAACCGGGTATTGATAGCGTGTTTCATGTAGAGTCACAGGTTTCAGATTGTCCGTGGAACGATAAGCATCGATTATTGTTTTTGAACCTGTCTGCAAGAAAATTAAATCTGGATCATGTTCCACCTTCGAACCTTGTTTTTTTAATCGATGTTTCGGGAAGTATGGATATGCCAAACAGGTTGCCGCTTTTAAAACAAGCGTTTCAACTGCTGGTAAAAAATTTAAGAAAGCAGGATACAGTATCTATTGTGACATATGGCGGCACCGTGGGAATCTGGCTGGAACCTACAGGAGGAGTGCACAAACAAAAAATCACTAAATCAATTGAAGCGTTATCCGCATCAGGAGATACACCTGGGGAAGCAGCGATAAGAACGGCTTACAAACTCGCAGAACACACTTTTATAAATGGTGGAAATAACAGGATCATTTTAGCAACGGACGGTGATTTTAATGTGGGTCAAAACAGTGAAGCTGATCTGGAAGATCTGATTGCCAAAGAGAAGCAGTCAGGAGTGTATCTTACCTGCCTTGGTGTGGGAATGGGAAATTATAAAGATTCAAAAATAGAAGTGTTGTCGAAAAAAGGAAATGGCAATTTTGCATATATAGATGATTTGAGGGAAGCGGAGAAAGTATTGGTGACTGAATTTACACAAACACTTTATTCTGTTGCCAGCAATGTTTATATCAATGCGAAGTTTGATTCTGCTTATATCGATCAATACAGGTTAATAGGATACGATAATAAGAAAAGTATTATTGCGGAAAAAACTTATGACCTTGAAGGAGGTGAAATAGGTTCTGGTTCGGGAAACACTGTGATATTTGAAATTCTTCCAACTACACTTGATTCACTTTCCGGTAAACCAAGAAATATTGCAGATTTTCAAATTCACTATCGTATTCCGAATGACAGTATTGAAAAGGTTGTTGATTATCCCTGTGCTGATAACTATATTGCTTTCGACTCTGTAAACAACGATCTTAGGTTTGCAACTGCTGTTGCCATGTTTGGTTTGAAATTACGGGAATCGAAATATTTTCCTTCAGACTTTGACTGGAAGATCATAAAAGATATCGCTGCGAATGCAGAATCGCCGGATAATTTTTTAGAATCTGAATTCCTGGAGTCAGTTGATAAAGCACAAGCCCTCTATTCTGATAAAAAGAAAAGAGGTTTTTGGAGAAAAAAATAAACATTTATTCGCTCAATTTCTTTTAAATAACTAATGTCTGCAATATTCTTAAAGTCAATCTTTGGTTGCAATTTTGTGGTATTAAAAATCTAAATTATTTCAGTTTATGAAAATCATTCCCTTTTTAATTAAAGAACTGGAGCAGGAAGCGAAGACTACCCGCAAATTTTTTAAGTTGGTATCTCCTGATAATTTTACATGGAAACCGCATGAAAAAAGTATGGAGATGAAACGGCTGTGCGTTCACATTGCAGAGTTGCCAACATGGATTGATCTTTCAATAAATACCGAGGGTATCAATTTTGCCACCAGTGATTATAAACCAACAGAAGTAAGAAGCAGTGAAGATCTGATAAACCTTTTGGATCAGTCAGAAAGAAAGGCATTGGCCGCGTTGGAAAGTGTAAAAGACGAGGATCAACTGCTTCAAACGTGGACAGTAAAAAATGGTGATACACTTTTGCTGGCGATGACCAAATACGAAGCTATTCGTCATTCTTATAGCCAAACCACACATCACCGTGCGCAATTGGGGGTCTATTTGCGATTATTAAACATCCCGATTCCCGGAAGTTACGGTCCAAGTGCTGATGAACCCAATTTTTAGAGCAAGTCCTCAAAGTTGCATGTAAACATTTCCGTCAGCTTCTATAAGCGGAAAAGTTTTAATATTTTTTTTCGCTGGTCCCGATTTCACTACTCCGGTTACTACATCGAACTGTGAACCGTGCCATGGGCATTGAACCGTGCTACAAATCATTGCGCCTGCGGCAAGTGAGCCACCTCTGTGTGTGCAATGGTCTTCAAAAGCTACATAGCCTGTTTCTGTTTTGCCGATCACAATTCGTTGGTTTCCTACGTGCAATAATTTCATCTGGTTCACTTTCAATTCATCGAACCTAGCGACTTTCATTTTTTCTTTTGAAGGCTCAAGGTACTCTTCCTGCCATTTTCCCGCCTCTGCATAGCGCGGATCTACAGCAATCTGGTTGCGATAAATAAGGGTTGATCCCAAGCAACCGGTAATACCAATGATTATAACGCCAGCTCCTTCTAAAATAATAACCAGAATCTCATTTGGACTTCCATTCGTGCGAATAATAAGAGCGATTGAAAAAAGCACGAGTTGTAAAACATTAAGCAATCCATGTTTTGCGCCTCTTTTCTTTGCCGAACTTTTAGGAGGAACAATGTATAAATAATCAATAAAACCTGGTATGGCTGCTAATATCCCCATCACTATTCCTGCTACTTCAAGATAATAAGCCGTTATCCAAAAATTGGTATTAGCTGTAAATATCCCGATAAGATCACTCGCAAATGCACCAATAAGAAAGGCGATCGGGAAAGAAACTAATATCGGGTGAAGAGGATGACTTTTAATACTCGCTTTGCTACGCATATTATTTTTTATTTATTTCACTACAATAATCTTTCCATTTCTGCACAGAACTTTTTATGACGCAAATCAGTGCTTTTTCACGAGAACGTAGCTGCAGAATGATTTAAATTTGTGATTAATAACTTGATTGTTTTTCAAAAAATATCTTCTCAAAACTTAAATTGAAAATTATGGCAGAAGAAAATCTAATTGAGAACCTGGCAACAAGCCTCGGGCATAATGCATCAGTAAATAATGTATTTGGCGAACCAATACATGTAGGTGATAAAACAATTATTCCGGTTGCCCGGCTTGCTTATGGATTTGGTGGCGGATTCGGACAAGGTAGAAGGAAACCGGCAAAAGATGAAGACAGCAAAGGTGAAGAGCCGATTGAAAAAGGCGCAGGAGGAGGCGGAGGCTTTAATGCGGTAGCAAAGGGTGTTTATGAAATTACCCCTACCTGCACGCGTTTTATTCCTGCCAATCCTGCGAAAAAAATATTGATGGGCGTTGCTATCGGTTACTTTTTGAAGAAATTCTTTTTCTCTAAAAAGAATAAATAAAAGATGCTTTTTTAAAAATCATATTCCTGGTATAGTTTCTTGCCTTCATAAAGTGATTCCATATTCCAGCCATCGGTTTCAAGCATAGCTAACATAAGTTTGCGCCTTAATTGTAACCGTTCAATATCCAGCCCGGTAGCTGGCTTATTTTCTTTTAAAGGGATGTTTTTTTGTTTTAATTTTTCAATACGAACAGGTCCAGGATTATTATCAGAAGGATATATATATGCTTTTTCTAAAGTCGCAAGAAATTCTGTGACAGCGTAACGTAAAGAATAAATTTCAACTTTTGCCGGCAATACTTCTTCCGGCTTATACAATAGTAAAATGGTGAGCGCTTCATCAAGTCCTGCAAGATTTACACTAAAAGACTCCCGAACAAGATTTGAATGAAAATTATGCAATACTGGATAGGCTGTATGTTGTTGTGATACCTCGAGGATCAGGTTTGTAAGTTCTATAAAATGTGCTGTTAAGCGTGAAAAGTCTTTGCCATTCCAGCCATTTAAAAGAATGTTTTCCGGGGAAGAACCCAGGGAGTGAATGAAGCCACTTACTTTTCTTTTTTGTATTTCGCCTGCCGAAACAGATAACAGGAAGCTAACAATTGTTGAGATCATAATGAAGCCGGAGAAAGAAATGATCGAAGTATAAACCATCCAGCCGTTCCCGTTAGGGCCAAAATCTCCAAGTCCCAAAGTAGAAAGTATGTATCCTACAAAATAAAATTTTTGGATGGGAGTAGCCGGCATGTGATTTCCCGTCGCAACTACAGAATCCAATTCTGACAAATAAATAAGCGTATTCCCAAACCAGAAAAGTAAAACCCAAATCAGCAAGAAGCTGAATAGGGTAAATATTCCTGCATAATTCAAAATTTTTTTGCTTCCCTTGCCACCAGCCAGCCAGTAAAAGAATTTCCAAACCCAGTGCAATAATCTCTGTGTAAAAAATCGTGATCCTCTTGGAGCAAGCGTGGAAATAAATACATTCACCAGTACAAAAACTACAATAAACACACCTGCAACAAAAATTAAATAATTCATTCGGTTTGACTTTAATCGTTGCATTTTATGCAGCGACAACCTTTAATATCAAAAAGAATGCAATAAAATTTAAGAGGTGATGTAAAAAGAAAGAAAATTGATTATTTGTTTACTTCAAACCAAAAGTTTATAACTGTTGCAGCATCTTATTTCCAAAATTTACATAGTCTGCATTGCCAGCTTCCTTCGCCAGCTCGATCGTTTTTATTGCGCTTTCTTTGGCGCCCGCTTTATTACCCATCGCTTTTTGAATACGTGCCTTTTGCAAAAACATAAAATAGGCTTTTGGACTTTCCTGGGTTGCCTTATTGATGTTTTCAAGCGCCTTTGTATAATTTTTGTCGTAGTCATAATAAAAATTAGCGGCCTGATAATAAGGAGGTTTATCGCCCTTTAAAGCTGTTTCAATTTCCGTACGGATGCGTTCTTTAATGTTTGTAGTTATAGGAACAATTACATCTGTATTTGCCCATTTAAGACGAAGATTGCAACTCTCATTTTTCAGGTCTGTAAACTGTATAGTGAAAGTTTCAATGTTTTCTTTGTGTAAGACTACCGGCGCTTTAAAATGAAACAGATCATCATTCGTTGAAAATCCTTCCTGCCCGGGATAAGCTGGTCCTTTGCTAAAAACAACATCCCATTGCTGTTTTCCTGGAATAGTGTAGATCACATAGGAGCCACTATCCAGCTGATTTCCTCCAACAGAAACCTTGTCGCTAAAATGAATTTTTGTAGCCGCATTGGCGCCCGTCCTCCATGGTTTGCCTAAAGGAACCAGTTCCGAATTTTGGCCAAAAACCTGCCTGCCTTTAATGCCCGGACGACTATAAGTCAATTCAATTTTTCCAAGTCCAAAATCCTGGATAATTGTTTGAGTCGGACTTGGAGCAGGCATGTTCACCTGTGCAGTAACAGGTATATAAAACGCAATTAAAGCGACAGCAAATATTATTGACTTTTTCATATTGAATGTTTTGAATGTTTTGCACAAACTTAATCATATTATTAGTATTATTTTTTATCTGAAGAGAAGTTATTCTTTTCTCAAAATGCTGCGGCACAGCAATTGCTTTTAATGCTAAAAACGAAACATGAAATCCCTCGTACAGAAACTAATGAAAGTGTTAACTGAAAAAAGACTTACGCTCGCTTTTGCAGAAAGTGTAACCTGTGGCCTCGCTGCGCATGAATTAAACATTACACCCGGAACTTCCGAAACTTTGATGGGCGGTATTATTTGTTATAATGAAAAAGTAAAAACCGACTTGCTTAAAGTAGACGCGGACCTCATAGAAAAATACACTGCGGAATCTCAGGAAGTGACAGATGCAATGGCGCAAAATCTTCCACAATTAATAGATGCGGATATTTACGTTGCCATTACCGGCCTTAATGCAGACGGAGGAAGTGAAACACCTGAAAAGCCGGTTGGAACTGTTTTCTTCTCATTGTTATTCAATAGTAAATTGACAAGAAAAAGAAAATTATTTAAAGGCTCACCAATGCAAATAAAGAAAGAAGCGTGCAAGGAAGCTTATATGTTAATTCTTGAAACGATCGGCGAATAATGGCATGATATTCTATTTCTTCTAAACATTGTTCACCTAAAAAAAACATTACAATGGAAAATTATGAAAAAGTAATTGATGCTTTAAACGATCTAGTGAAAATAAATAATGACCGAATCGAGGGTTATGAAAAAGCCATCGAAGATTCAAAATCAGATGGAGAATACCATTCATTATTTACAGAAATGATAGATCAAAGCAGAAAGTATAAAGAACAACTGATCAACGAGATCAATTCAATTGGCGGGAAGGCAGACAGGAACAGCAATACCGGTTCCGGTAAAGTTTATCATGTTTGGATGGATTTAAAATCCACTCTCCAGGGCAAAACTGACAAATCAGCTTTGCAACTTTCTGAATTCGGGGAAGACGCAGCACAAAAAGCATATGCTGAAGCTTTGGAGACTGATAATTTGCCAACCTCAACACGTAGTTTGATCCGCAATCAAAAAGAGCATTTGAAGAGTTCTCACGATACGATTAAACGTAAAAGAGACATGCAGGAAGCGCATTCATAATTCTGTTTGCGGAACAAAAAACCGTCTTTCTTTTGAGACGGTTTTTTTATTGCCAAATTAAAATCAGCTGAATTTATACGGTTACTGTATCCTTCGGAATTATTTCATTCCGGAAAACTACCATACCATCGAATACATCTACCAACACCGGTTTTGTTTTATCGATCGTTCCACTCAGTAATTTTTTGCTCAGTTGGTTTACGATCTGTTTTTGGATCAATCTCTTCAAAGGCCTTGCGCCAAATTGGGGATCAAAACCATTTTCTGCAAGATAATCAAGAGCGTAATCTGTAAACTCAAGTATAACACCGCTTTTAGCCAATTGTTCTTTAAGATCATTCAACTGTATCCTGATGATTTCCTTTATGTCATCGATCATCAGTGGCTGGAACATGATTACTTCATCAATCCTGTTTAAAAATTCAGGCCTGATCGTCTGGCGTAACAATTCCATTACCTGTCGCTTCGTGTTTTCAACTACTTCATCTTTGTTGGAAGAATTTACATTTTCAAAAGCCGTTTGTATCAATTGGCTGCCCATGTTGCTTGTCATGATGATGATGGTGTTTTTAAAATTCACCACCCGACCTTTATTGTCTGTAAGACGACCATCGTCCAACACCTGTAACAAAATATTGAAAACGTCGGGATGCGCTTTTTCAATTTCATCCAAAAGAATTACACTGTAAGGTTTTCGTCTAACCGCCTCCGTTAGCTGTCCACCTTCTTCATAACCTACATAACCGGGAGGCGCGCCGACCAACCTGCTTACAGAATGTTTTTCCTGGTATTCACTCATATCTATTCTGGTCATCATGCTATCATCATCAAATAAATATTGGGCTAAAGCCTTCGCTAATTCTGTTTTACCGACACCGGTTGTTCCCAGGAAAATAAATGAACCTATTGGTTTGCGGGGATCATGTAAACCCGCACTGCTTCTACGTACGGCATCAGCAACAGCCTCAATTGCTTCATTCTGCCCGATTACTCTCTTGTGCAATTCGTCTTCAAGATTTAATAATTTATCTTTTTCACTTTGCAGCATCTTATTCACAGGAATTCCTGTTGCTTTTGCTACACTTTCTGCAATATCTTCTGCGTCTACCTCTTCTTTCAACAAACGTTTTTCACTGATTTCCTCTAATTCGACGGTGTATTCGGCAATTAATTTTTCCTGGCTCTGCAATTTGCCATAGCGGATTTCAGCAACTTTTCCATAATCCCCTTCACGTTCTGCCTTTTCAGCCGCCATTCTTAAATTTTCCATTTCTGCTTTTGCATTCTGGACTTTTTCCACCAGTTCTTTTTCCTGTTGCCACTTGGCTTTAAAAGTGTCACGCTCTACTGAGAGATTAGAGATCTCAGTATTCAATTCCTTTAATTTAGCTTCATCTTTTTCTCTTTTGATCGCCTCCCTTTCAATTTCCAGTTGGCGTATCTGCCGTTCAAGATTATCCAGGCCTTCAGGCATTGAATTCATTTCCAGCCTAAGCTTCGCCGCACTTTCATCAATCAGATCAATAGCTTTATCCGGTAAGAAACGATCAGTGATATATCGATTCGATAATTCAACAGCGGCAATGATCGCTTCATCTTTTATCCGCACGTGATGATGGGTTTCATAACGATCTTTCAAACCTCTTAAGATTGAAATTGCATCTTCGACACTTGGTTCATCCACCATCACTTTTTGAAATCTTCTTTCCAGCGCCTTGTCTTTTTCAAAGAATTTTTGATATTCATTCAAGGTGGTCGCTCCAATTGCTCTAAGTTCTCCACGAGCCAAAGCGGGTTTTAAAATATTAGCTGCATCCATCGCCCCTTCTCCGCCTCCTGCGCCGACAAGAGTATGAATTTCATCGATGAACATTACAATTTCTCCATCACTTTCTCCGACTTCTTTAATCACTGATTTTAATCTTTCTTCGAATTCGCCTTTGTATTTTGCGCCAGCAATCAGCAGGCCCATATCCAATGCATAAATTATTTTCGATTTTAAATTTTCAGGTACATCCCCGCTGATGATCCTTATCGCTAAACCCTCTACTATAGCGGTTTTACCAACACCTGGTTCTCCCACAAGTATCGGGTTATTTTTTGTTCTTCTCGATAAGATGTGCAAGGTTCTCCTTATTTCTTCATCACGGCCGATCACAGGATCGAGCTTATTGCTTCTTGCTAATTCATTTAAATTCTTGGCGTATTTATTAAGCGCGTTAAATTGTGTTTCAGAAGTCTGGGAAGAAACAGTAGAGCCTTTTTTCAAATCCTTGATAGCGGCAACCAGGCCTTTTTCGGTGAGTCCTGCATCTTTTAAAATTTTTCCAGCGTTATCATTTCCCTGCACGATAGCAAGAAGTAAATGTTCAACACTTATGAATTCATCATTGAAAGTCTTTATCGAGGCAGCAGCACGTAACAGCACATTATTCATGTCACGACTGATTACCTGTGCAGGCTCACCCGTCTCCATTTTGGGAAGTTTTTTAATACTTTCATCGACTTTGCTTTCAACAAAATTTACATTGACATTATTTTTTTTCAAAAGAAAATCTACGGGACTATCTTCATCAATAAGCAAGGCTTTCAACAAATGTTCAGTTTCAATATTCGGATTCCTGTCATTAAAAGCGAGTTGCTGTGCTTTTGAAAAAATCTCCTGTGATTTTATAGTTAAGTTACTTGGATTCATAATAAATTAATCGTTTGCTTTTATTGCACAAATTTTAATCCAACATGAAATTTGGGAATATTCTGTCGTGCTTTGCTTATTAAAACTGCCGCAAAAGCAGTCGGAATCAGTTATACATGTTATTTTTTCAGTTTTATTAAATCCCTCGTTCTAAAGTATTTTTGCAACTGTTTTATGTTATCAAATTCTGAACATACTTCCTTTGTTAAAAAAACTGCGTCCTCATTAGGCTTTGATTACTGTGGAATTGCGAAAGCTGAAAGACTTGATGAGGATGCAAAAAGGCTTGAATCGTGGCTGAATAATGGTTTCAATGGAAGTATGAATTACATGGAGAATTATTTTGATCTCAGAATTGATCCTTCAAAACTCGTTCCGGGCGCTAAGTCAATAATTACTCTATTGTTGAATTATTTTCCTTCAGAAAAGCAAATTCAAGAAGTTCCGCAGGTTTCCAAATATGCTTATGGAAAAGATTATCACGAGGTGATCAAAGCAAAACTTAAGCTTTTCTTACAAACACTAAAAGAAAAAATTGGCGACATTCACGGACGTGGATTTACAGATAGTGCTCCGGTACTGGAAAGAAGCTGGGCTGTAAAAAGTGGTTTGGGATGGGTTGGCAAAAATGGAAATTTAATTACGAAAAATAATGGATCGTTTTTTTTTATTAGTACGCTCATTACCGATCTTGATCTCGAGGCTGATGATCCTTTTGCAAAAGATTTTTGTGGCAGTTGCACAAAGTGTATTGATAATTGCCCAACAGAGGCAATACTGGCCGATAAAGTGATTGATGGAAGCAAGTGCATTTCCTATTTTACCATTGAGTTAAAGGACATGCTGATACCGGAAAAAATGAAGGGAAAATTTGAGAACATCTTATTTGGCTGCGATGTGTGCCAGAACGTTTGTCCATGGAACCGTTTTGCAAAACCAACAAATGAAACTGACTTTAAGCCTTTGCCTGAGATCCTTAATTTTTCTAAAAGTGACTGGGAAGAACTGACGGAAGAATCATTTAAAATCATCTTTAAAAATTCACCATTAAAGCGTGCAAAATTTGCCGGAATAAAAAGGAATCTGAAGTTTTTGGAGAGTTAGGAAAATAAAAGATCCTTCAAATTTATTTGTTGACTAATCGTAAATGTTACTTGATTCTTTGCGTTTAATCTTTACCGTTATAATGAAATAATTCATTTAAGATTGCTCTTTTGTTACCTTTGAAAATCACATTTTAATTATCAAAAATGAACCTACAGCAAAAAGACGAAGAATATATCTGGCATCCTTATACACATCAAAAAGACCGGCTTCCTGCCATTCCAATCGTAAAAGGTGACAAGGCTTTACTTATTGATGAAAACGGAAATAAGTATATTTATGCGGTGAGTAGCTGGTGGGTTAATATTCACGGGCATGGAAATAAATACATTGCAAAAAAAATTTATGAACAGGCCAAGAAACTGCAACAGGTCATCTTTACCGGGTTTACTCATGAACCTGCAGTGGAACTTGCTGAAAAGCTCCTGCCCGTATTGCCAGGCAATTTCTCCAAAATATTTTACAGTGATGACGGTTCTACATCCACTGAAGTGGCTATAAAAATGGCTATTCAATATTGGAAAAACCTTGGTGATAACAAGCGGAATAAAGTTGTCGCTTTTCATAATTCTTATCATGGTGATACATTCGGCGCAATGAGTATCAGTGAAAGAGGCGTTTACACTTTTGCATTCCAGGACAAATTGTTTGATGTGGTCTTTATTGATACTCCTGATGGAAAAAATATTGAAGAATTAAGAAATGAAATTGAAAAATTAAAAGAAGAAATTGTTTGTTTTATTTACGAGCCTTTGTTGCAAGGGGCAGGAGGAATGTTGATGTACCAGGCAGATGATCTTGATCAGCTTTTACATTTCATGAAAAAGCAAAATATTATTTGCATTGCTGATGAGGTATTAACCGGTTTTTATCGAACCGGAAAATTTTTCGCGGGAGATTATATGAAAGAGAAAGCGGACATTATTTGCCTTAGTAAAGCTTTGACCGGAGGAACCATGGCGCTTGGTGTTACCGCTTGTACTCAGAAAATTTATGATGCATTTGTTAGTGATGATAAAAGCAAAACGCTATTCCACGGACATTCATTTACGGGCAATGCTTTGGCTTGCGCTGCTGGAGTAGCCAGTTTTGAACTAATTCAAAAAAATAAGACTTTAGAAAATGTTGAAAATATTATATCTCATCATCAAAAATTCTCTCACAAACTGCAGCGGCTTGAAAAGAAAGAATATGTAAAAAATGTCCGTCAATGCGGAACTATCATTGCCTTCGAATTATGTACTCCTGAAAAAGATAATTATTTAAATGCAATCAGCAAAGATTTCACTGCTTTTAGTATGAAACGCGGCACATATCTTCGTTCCATGGGAAACACAATATATGTAATGCCGCCTTATTGCATTACTTCAAAAGAATTGAAAAAAATATATTCTGTGATTGTTGAATTTATTAAGAAGTATGCGAACGAAAAAGAAGAAGCTTAATTTTCTGCCGCTTTTCTCAGATCATCTAAAGCAGATTCATATTGTGCACCTGAAAATTTATCAAATAGAATCCCTTCTATTCTTTTCCATGGATACCAACCCAGGTTGATATTTACATTCCATGTCAGTTGGACCTGGTTATTCAGTTTGGGTATCAGCAGAAATTCGTACTGCACTTGCGTTGAAGAAGCAGATTCAACATTAATAGTAATTTTGTTATTTGCGCTGTCAATGAGATTTAAAAGGATCTTTTTTCCTTCTTTATCTTTTAATGTAACAGAAGAAATGATATTTTTCTCCGAAGGATTTTTTAGGATTGTGACGTTTTCATCTTTAAAAGCCGGGTACCATTTTTTCCATTCGTCGAAATCTACAATTTCATTTTTTACTGCCTCATGCGATGCATTAATCTCTACAGATTTGGCAACAGTCACTTTTGATGGCAGCAATAAAGCAAGCGAAAAAATAACGATGAAGATTGCAAGTAAGAAAATAATAAACCTTAATAATGACATCTTATTCCCATTTAAAAACTTTCACAGCAACTGCATAAACGATAACTCCCCACAGCAGGAGAATACCGATTTCCCATCGTTCATCCCACAAATTGTTTCCCTCAAAAGCTACATCGCGCAAGGCATTATTGAGATGTGTAAGTGGCATTATCTCTGCAATCCAGCGCAACCATTTGGGAAATACGTCAATAGAAAAAAAGGTGCCACCGATCAGGAATTGCGGTAATGTAATGATGTTGGCAAAAGGTGGAATTGTGCTGTCGTTCTTCGCAAGCCCGCTCACAATAAAGCCCATTCCCATAAAGACAACAAGCCCGATAAAACTCAAAATCAGCAATTCTATAAATGTTTCAAAACCTTTTATCAAAGTGAAATCAAAAAGATAGCGTCCCGCAAGAATGATTACAACAGCCGTGAGCATCTGGAACAAAACCCTGCTCAACATTTCCCCTAAAATTATATAAGTGCGACTGATTGGTGTTGCAAAAAATCTTTTAAGCACTAATGTATTTCTTAAATTAAAGAACATGAATGCTACACCAAAAACTCCTGATGCGAGTAACGAAAAACCTAGCTGGCCGGGCAAAACAAAATCAATCGTTTTATATTTCCTGATTACAGCAATATCCCTCGGAAAATTAAAATCAAACTTTGCATAATCCGGTCTTCCCGGATATTTTTCATCACTTATTCTATTAATTATACTTTCAACCAATGTTTTAAATTGGGGCCACTGGTCGTTACTTGATGTTGTACTTTTTAATGTAAAAATATAAGGAGGATTTCCCTGGTTGTTTTTTTGAATATCGACCACAGCAGCAATTTTTCCACTTTCCATATCCTTTTCTAAAGCCTTCTGATCCGGATACTTTTTAATAATCACTCCCCGTGAATTTTCCAGCGCCTGGTAAAGTTGGTTCGCCGTATCGGCATCAGATGCCACAGCAATCTTATAACTCTTAAACATGCCGTTGTCTCCGATAAAGCCAAACACAAGAATAAAGATGAATGGAAAAGCAAATCCGAAGATGACTGATGAAGGACTCCTGAAAAGCGCATGAAGACTCGCTTTTGTAATAGCTAGCATGGCACGCGCCTGGCTGTATTGTTTCATTTAGAAAGCTAAATTTAAAGTGGCAAAACTAATTGCGAAAAAATAAAATCTATAAAATATTTCAAACGCTTTTAAACGTGGTAAATTTGTGCGATAAATGCCAGGTATAAATTCTAGAAAAGGTGACAAAAAATCTAAACTCAATTACCAGCTAAATTTTTAAAGCACTTCTTATAAAAGCGATAATACTTTTTTGAAAAATAAATTCCGGCAAAGGTAGGCTTCAGAGAAAATAAATGGTCAGAAATTCTTCATTTTTCCTAAGAACAAGATTTTATTTTTGGTTGATGCAATTTGAAGAAAGATAATTTTAAAATAATGATGAACACAGTATACCTGATTACCGGTAGCAATATAGGAGACAGGCGTAAGAACCTGCAAACTGCTGTAAAATTTATTAGTGAACGAATTGGTACAATTGAAAAAAGTTCGAAGATGTATGAAACGCAAGCCTGGGGAATTTCGCATCAACGTGCTTTTTACAACCAGGTACTTGTGCTAAAAACGAACTTGTCTGCACAAAAAGTGCTTGAGTCAATTTTAAAGATCGAAGAAGAAATGGGTAGAAAAAGAACGACGAAAAATGCCGCGCGAATAATAGATATTGATATCCTGTTTTTTAATGATGACATAGTAAACGAACAAAATCTTGTAATTCCTCATTCTCAAATTGAAAACCGCCGATTTGTATTACTGCCTTTGAATGAGGTGGCGCCACAAATGATCCATCCTTTTTCTAAAAAGACAATGGCCGAGTTATTATCTCTCACAGGAGATCAATTAAAAGTGACCGTTTTGAAATAAAAACCTCAGCGGTTGAAATTCTTATAACTCATTTAGCGAAATCAAATTTCAGTTGTTACTTTTGAAAAAAATCAGGCAGTTTAATTTAAAGAATGAAATACAATTTCATCACGATTGAAGGAAATATTGGCGCCGGCAAAACAACCCTTGCCCATTTGTTGAGTAAACATTTTAATGCTCGGCTCATTCTTGAAGAGTTTGCAGAAAATCCGTTTCTACCTAAATTTTATGAAAACAAAGAACAGTATGCGTTTCCGCTTGAGCTTTTTTTTATGGCTGAACGCTACAAGCAATTAAAAGAATTTCTGCAATCAAAAGACCTGTTTCAGAATATTACCATTTCCGATTATCTTTTTACAAAATGTCTTTTGTTTGCCAAAGTAAATTTGCCTGAACAGGAATTCCTTCTGTATCAAAAATTATTTGACATTATTAATCCGCAGCTCATACAACCGGATCTACTGATCTATCTACACGCGCCGATTAATAAATTGAAGGAAAATATCACGAAAAGAAATCGTTCTTATGAGCAATCGATCGGTACAGATTATTTATTTTCATTACAGGAAATTTATTCGTCTTATATCAGGCAACACCAGGTAAAAACGCTGTTTATTGATGTATCGAACGCAGATTTTTTGGGAAATGAAAAACACCTGCAAATCGTATTGGATGCACTTGACAAAGAATATGACAACGGACAAAATTATTTACTCTTGCCTTAATCCAGTAATTGAATGCAGCTAAAATCGGATCCGTTTGCGTCTGTAAAAGTTATCGAATACCGCAATTTATTAATTGGCCGGTTTGCGTTTATTATGGGTTTAAGGATGATGTCAACTCTTATCGGTTGGTGGATATATCTTTTAACGAATGATCCTTTTGCAATCGGGCTTGTTGGTTTATCGGAAGTGGTTCCGGCTCTTTCCCTTGCATTGTATGCCGGCCATGTTATTGATCAGAGCGAAAAGAGAAAATTGCTTTTAAAAGGTGTAACACTATATTTCGTTGCTGCTCTTTGCCTGGTTTTTATTTCAAGTAAATT
>Ga0157371_10001213_pt1 | contig 27466 bp, 27 predicted proteins | sample C45metaG_FD_113462 | JGI IMG/M metagenome (GOLD analysis project Ga0157371, IMG submission 113462) | Corn rhizosphere microbial communities from Kellogg Biological Station, Michigan, USA - C4-5 metaG | ecosystem: Host-associated > Plants > Roots > Rhizosphere > Soil | place: USA: Michigan... | reverse complement strand
CGGATGGCCTGGTCGGTGAACTTTTCCCATCCTTTTCCCTGATGGGAGCCTGCCTCCTGCGCACGAACCGTAAGTGTCGCATTTAAAAGCAACACGCCCTGGTCTGCCCATTGTGTTAGGTTGCCATGTGCAGGTATCTGAAAACCTGGTATATCTGTATAAAGTTCCTTATACATGTTTCTTAGCGAAGGAGGTACAGCTACACCTTTTTGTACGGAAAAGGCCAATCCATGTGCCTGTCCGGCTCCATGATAGGGATCCTGACCAATGACCACCACCTTCACGTTATCCAATGGCGTATGGTTAAAAGCATTAAAGATATCTGCATTCTTTGGGTAAACCGTTGCGCCGTTTTCTTTTTCTTTCAGTAGAAACGCTTTCAGGGATTTCATGTAGTCTTTCTCGAATTCCTGGCCCAGCGCTTCCTGCCAGCCTGGTTCCAGAGCAATGGACGATTTTAAAGAAGAATCCGGCATACTACTTACTGGAAATGATGGCTAAGAAATCTTGCTCCAGGGTGTCTTTTGGCGACTCGATGATGCGGCCGAGCTCCTTACCTTTTTTAGTGAAGATAAAAGTGGGCACCCGTTGGATGTTTAGGTTATCAATTGATCCGTTTTGCGCCTTTTTGTGGCCATCTACGCAGATAAGCGTTACATCTTTCTCTTTAATACCAACCTCATCCATCACTTTGAAGAAGTGGGGTACCTGGAGCTTGCTGTCGCCACACCAGGTACCGAGTACGATGGTGACCTTTAGGTCTGAGGCTAGTGTTTTTAACTTGCTTACCGTGGTTGAATCTGGAGTATAGCTTGGGTACTGGCTGTCATACATGGTTTTAAATTCCGGAAAGCTGGTGAGGCTGTCGCGGGTACACTGATCGATCATAATGAGTTTGTGCTTGGTCGTGTCCTGAGATTTTTTGTTTAAGCTTTGTGCGCTGGAATGCATCGCGAATAGCAATAAAATTGCTGTCAGAATTTTGTTCATTGCTTTTGTTTTCTAGGGATAATTTTTGTTTGAAATTAAATATTAAATCTGATTATTGGTATTTAAACACGATATTTGCACAATATATTACATACAAATTATGCCAAACTTCGTACGACTTATAATAGGCTTTGCAATACTGGGCGGTGCCATTGCGCTCATGATCTTCGGATTCTGGGGCTGGGGTATTCTAGCGGTGTTAATCAGTCTTCTAGTTCTTGTTACCTATTTCTACAATGAGAACATGTTGCTGGCTCAATGGTTTTTGAGAAAAGACGATATGCCTAAAGCAGAACGCTTTTTAAAGCGTATTACCAATTACGAAACGCAGTTGTTAAGATTGCAACATGGTTATTATAACCTGTTAATCGGTCTTATTGAATCGAGAAGAGCGCCGATGCAGTCTGAAAAGTATTTTAAGAAAGCGCTTTCCCTGGGTATGCAGATGGACCACAACATCGCCTTAGCCAAGTTGAGCTTAGCTGGTATCGCCATGGGCAAAAGAAATAAAAGAGAAGCCCAAATGTATCTGGCTGAGGCTAAGAAGGCCGACAAGAGCAAATTGCTTGCGGATCAGATTAAGCAGATGAAAGATCAGCTGTTGATGCTGGATAAGCAACAACATGTTCGCTACAGATAATTAATAGTTCATATAATAAAAAAGCCTTGCAGCATATCTGCAAGGCTTTTTTATTATATGTTAACCTGATTAAGCGAACCAGGCTGTTACTTCTTCTTTGGTAGGCATTGGCAAGTCAAGCTTTAATTTCTTTCTCATGCCACCCAGGTCATTGAAAACCTTATTTGGGTTTGCGCTTTTCAGGTCCTCAAGGGTATTAATGCCCATTTTACGGATTGCAGTAACCCATTCTGCCGGGATACCTGCATCCACGAAATCCTGATCTTCGGTCACCTTAGTTTTCTTCTCTGGTCGCATTTGCGGGAAGAACAATACTTCTTGAATGGTCGACTGGTTCGTCATCAGCATCACCAGCCGGTCAATTCCAAAACCAAGTCCTGAAGTCGGCGGCATTCCGTATTCCAGTGCCCTGACGAAGTCTTCATCCATAACCATAGCTTCATGATCGCCTCTTGCGGCAAGTTTTAGCTGGTCTTCGAAACGCTCTTTTTGATCAATAGGATCGTTAAGCTCTGAATAGGCATTGGCAATCTCTTTTCCATTTACAAAAAGTTCAAATCGCTCCACCAGTCCTTCTTTGCTGCGGTGTTTCTTAGCAAGCGGAGTCATCTCCAGTGGATAGTCGGTAATGTATGTCGGCTGGATCAGGTGGGCTTCTACTTTTTCACTAAAGATCTCGTCGATCAGTTTACCGCGTCCCATGGTTTCGTCCAATTCGATGTTCAGGTTCTTGCAGGTTTCCCGAAGTTCGGCTTCATTCATGGCAGATACATCTATACCTGTGTATTTCTGAATGGACTCGTACATGGTCAATTTCTCATACGGACCCGCGAAATTGATCTTATTGTTTCCAACCTGTACTTCTGTAGATCCGTGAATGGATGTAGCCACGCGTTCCAGGCAGTTTTCCACCATGTTCATCATCCAGATATAGTCTTTATAAGCTACATAGATCTCCATAGCGGTGTACTCCGGGTTATGTGTACGGTCCATACCTTCATTCCGGAACATCTTACCGAACTCATAAACACCGTCAAAACCGGCAACGATCAATCGCTTTAGGTATAGCTCGTTGGCGATCCTCAGGTACAAAGGCATGTCCAGCGTATTGTGGTGCGTAGCAAAGGGACGCGCAGCGGCTCCACCATGGATCGGCTGTAGAATTGGTGTTTCCACTTCCATCCAGCCTTGCTCATTGAAGTACGAGCGCATGGTATTAATCACCTTAGAACGGTTGATGAAGATCTGCTTGAAATCCGGATTAACGGTTAAATCAACGTACCGCTGTCTGTAACGCAGTTCCGGATCGGTAAAGCCGTCGTAAATATTTCCTTCCTCATCGCGCTTCACAATCGGAAGTGGCTTTAAGGATTTTGATAATAATTTGAATTCTGTGACATGAATAGAAATCTCGCCGGTCTGGGTGGTGAAGGCATACCCTTTAACACCGATGAAGTCACCAAGATCCAATAGCTTTTTGAAAACAGTATTGTATAAGGTTTTGTCTTCATCCGGGCAAAGATCATCACGCTTTAAGTAAACCTGAATTCTGCCGGTTGAGTCCTGCAATTCAGCGAACGCTGCGCTGCCCATAATCCGTCTGGTCATAATTCTTCCAGCAAGGCTGATATTTTTAAATCCCTCCGGATTACTTTCGTAATTGGCTAGGATATCTGCAGCCGTTGCATTGACTTCATATGCCTCTGCCGGATAAGGATCAATGCCCAATTTCCTTAACTCCACTAAGGCATTGCGACGCAATATTTCTAATTCTGATAAGCTCATAATAATGTTTATTCGGTATTTGACCGAAGAAAATTTGAAGATTAAATAATAGCAAAAATAGTAATTCTAATCTGCTTCCACAGCTACTTTATACATCTCGTTAATAGGCTCCGCGTACTTCTTCTCTATAACTTTTCTCTTTGGTTTCAAGGTAGGAGTGATCTCGCCGGCTTCAATCGTAAATGGATTGCGTTTTAACTTGAAGTTTTTGATGCGCTCAAACTTTGCGAGTTCATTCGACAGTTTCCTGATATCCTGGCCCATCCAGTCTATGATCTCCTGATCTTCAACGAAAACATCAGGTTTCAGGAAGAAAGATTCATCCAGGTTAAAATGCTCCTGCATGGTCTCACGGTTCGGAACAATGATCGCCGTTAAATACTCGCGCTTATCGCCAATCAGAAATATCGACTCAATCTTCAAGCTCTTCAGGTAAATGTTTTCGACTGGCGTCGGATATACATTCTTACCAAAAGCATTAACGATCATGTTTTTCAGTCGATCTGTAATCTGAAGATTGCCTTTGTAAAAACGACCGATATCACCAGTATGAAACCATTTATCTTTGTCGATGGCCTCTGCAGTTTCCGCCGGTTTGTTAAAGTAACCCTGCATCACACAATGGCCACGTACAATCACTTCGCCTTCTTCGCATTCAAAATTCTCGTCGAATGACTCATGTGTCTGGATACTGATCATTTCCTTGGTTTCGACATCCTGTATGGCTACCTCAATGCCCGGGATAACACGCCCGACGGTTCCATAAACCTGTCTGTGGTATTCGGTAACCGACATAACGGGTGAGGTTTCCGTTAGACCAAAGCCTTCTAATATTTTGATGCCCAGATTTCCAAAGAACTCGCCGACATTCTTAGGCAAGGCAGCGCCCCCGGAGATCATGAATTTCAGGTTGCCACCAGTTTTCTCTTTTATCTTGCTAAAAACAAGCTTTTCTGCCGCACGTTGCTTTAGCGTCAGGTTTATGCCTGGATTCTTACCGCTTTCTTTTACACGGCGGTAGTTCTGCCCGGCTTCAAGCGCCCAAAGAAAGATCTTAGATTTCATTCCGCCACCGGCAGTTCCACTTTTTATAGCTTTATCATGAATTCGTTCTAAAAGTCTGGGAACGCAGCTCATCACACTTGGTCTAACCTCAGCCATATTCTTGGCCAATAGTTCCAGGCTTTGCGCATAGGCAATTTTACAACCCTGCGCACAGCAAACATGGTAGGTCGCTGTTCTTTCAAAAACATGGGAGAGTGGGAGGAAAGACAAAAAAACGTCTGTCTCATCGATTACCGGAATCTGTTGTAAACAAACCTTTACGTTTTCCACGAAGTTGCTGTGTGACAACATCACACCTTTCGGAATGCCTGTAGTGCCTGAGGTGTAAATCAAGGAGGAGATATCAGAAGGTCTTACTGCAGCTCTTCGATCCGAGATGTTCAATAGCTGAAGTTCCGTTAATGGCTCTTCAGCGTCAATGATCGCACTAAAACTTAGAATTTCGGCCTTTAAATCTGCCGGCACACTGATCTTTTCGTAGTCGGCAAACGCGGGAAGAATATATAGCAACTCTTTACAATTGGCTGCTATCTTGAGGATCTTTTTATACAAAAATGGGCTGCCCACCAAAATAGCTGTAATGCCTGAATCATTGATGATGTACTCAACTTCATGTTCAGATAAGGTGGGGTAGATCGAAACGTTAATGGCACCAATCTGCTGAATTCCCTGATCATAATAGACGTACTCGGGTGAGTTCTCAATGATCAAACCCATACGGTCGCCTTTCTTTATGCCCCTGCTAAGGAAGAGTGATGATACAAGATCCGCTTTATGTAAGGTGGTGGCAAAAGAGATTTCCTGCCACTCGGTGTTTTTTTTATGAATGAGAAAGGTTTCTTCAGGACTATGGATGTTTTCTACAACGTTTCTTAACAAACTGGGTACTGTAGAAAATTCGCTAAAAGTTACCATATAGACTTTTTTGGTTTATCGGACAGCAATGATAACCTATTCAGGTATAAATTGCAATGGCTTAATGCCAAAGGGCAAAATTAAGTATTTCCCTGCTTTTATTGTTATTTCTTCTAAACGAAAGCTTGAATTATCCGGTAGGATGGTCTTGAAACTGAACTGTGCGTGGCATGTGAGCTAATGATCAAGCCATCCCTGCCAAAAGTATAGCGCATAAAAAAAGGGCTTAACGCCCTTTCTTTATTCAATTAATTCTATTTATACAGAAAAACTTTCTCCACAGCCGCAAGAACGACTTGCATTTGGATTGTTAAAGTTGAAGCCTTTACCATTCAGTCCGTCTGAAAAATCAAGTTCGGTACCAGCCAGGTATAAGAATGACTTCATATCCAAAGCAATCTTGATTCCTTTGTCTTCAAAAAATTGATCTCCTGTTTTTTCTTCATTATCGAAGTCCAGGTTGTAGGATAAGCCTGAGCAACCACCACCTTTAACAGAAACACGCAAGAAATAATCAGCTCCCATGTCCGAGTCCTGCATCAGGTCATCTATTTTGCTTTTCGCTTTTTCAGTGATTGTGATCATTTTTCTAATTTAATTATGTTTTACCTGATAAAACCAGATGTTATTAATGGTGTGATTTTGCCAACTCGATCGGCTCCATGCCATTTTTAACACGGTAGTCGTTGATCGCTGATTTAATCGCATCTTCTGCCAATACTGAACAGTGAATTTTAACCGGTGGCAAAGCAAGCTCTTCAACTATATCCATGTTGTCAATAGCTAAAGCTTCATCAACAGTTTTACCTTTCAACCATTCTGTTGCAAGAGATGAAGACGCGATTGCTGATCCACAACCAAAGGTCTTAAACTTTGCATCGGTGATTACATTGTTATCATCTACTTCAATCTGAAGACGCATAACGTCTCCACATTCAGGTGCGCCAACCAATCCTGTACCAACAGATTTGCTGTCTTTATTTAATGTACCAACATTTCTAGGGTTGGTATAGTGTTCCATTACTTTTTCTGAGTATGCCATTTTATTTTCCTCCAGGCTATTTAAAGCCTTTTAATAGTTTTATAAAGATCTAAGCTTAGTGCTCAGCCCATTCAATTTTGCTTAAGTCAACACCATCTTTGAACATTTCCCAAAGTGGAGAAAGGTCTCTTAAATGAAGTACAGCTTTCTTGGTGTTCTCAATCGCGTAGTCGATTTCCTCTTCTGTTGTAAAACGACCAAGACCGAAACGAATAGAAGAGTGTGCAAGGTCATCAGAAAGACCTAAGCTTTTCAATACGTAAGATGGTTCAAGAGAAGCAGAAGTACAAGCAGAGCCGGATGATACAGCCAAATCTTTCATAGCCATCATCAGTCCTTCACCTTCTACATATTTAAAAGAGATGTTGCTTACATGTGGCAAACGGTGTTGAGTGTTTCCGTTTACATAACTTTCTTCAAGTTCTGAAAGACTTTTTTCAAGCTTATCACGCAAAGCAGAAAGACGTGTTGCTTCACTTTCCATTTCCAAACGGCACAATTCACAGGCTTTACCTAAGCCTACAATTCCAGGAACGTTTAATGTTCCGGAACGCATGCCGCGCTCGTGACCACCACCATCAATTTGAGCTGTAACTTTAACCCTTGGGTTTTTACGACGAACATAAAGAACACCGACACCTTTAGGACCGTACATTTTATGTGCACTAAAAGCCATCAAGTCAATTCCATCTGCATTTACATTCACCGGAATTTTACCGACTGCCTGCGTCGCGTCTGTCATGAATAATGCGCCGAACTTGTGAGCAATAGCTGAGATTTCTTTAATAGGCTGAACAACGCCGATCTCATTGTTACCATACATGATGGTCACCAGGATGGTTTCCGGAGTCATAGCAGCTTCAAGCTCCTGAAGATCGATTAAACCATCCTCTTTAACTTTTAGGTAAGTTACTTTTGCGCCTAACTTTTCCAGGTGTTTGCAGGTATCTAGAACAGCTTTGTGTTCTGTTGTTGCTGTGATGATATGATTACCTTTATCCTGATACATTTCATATACACCTTTGATACCCAGGTTGTCTGCCTCAGTCGCGCCAGAAGTAAAAATAATTTCTTTCTCTGTACAGCCGATCAACTTCGCAACTTGCTCACGTGCATAGTCTACGCCTTCTTCTGCAACCCAGCCGAAAGCATGATTACGACTTGCAGCATTACCAAATTTGCTTGTAAAATAAGGTAGCATTGCCTCCAAAACCCTTGGATCAAGGGGCGTGGTGGCGTTATTATCTAGATAAATTGGAAGTTCCATAATATTTAATTCTTGATTCACACACAAAGATACGAAAAAAGATTGCCAGGAAATATATATGCCTTCTTTCGCTATATTAAACCATCAATTTTTACATTTGTTTAACCTATTTAGATTGAATAAAAATATTAATGAACAAAATTGAGCATATTGGAATTGCGGTCAAAAACCTAAGAGATTCTGCCGATCTTTATGAGCGCCTTCTGGGCCTTGGATCTTATAAGGAGGAGCTTGTTGAATCCGAGTTTGTAAACACCTCGTTCTTCCAGGTTGGCAACAATAAAATTGAATTGCTCGAGGCCACAGATCCTAAAAGCCCGATCGCTCAATTTATCGAAAAAAGAGGAGAGGGCATACACCATATCGCTTTCGATGTAGACGACATCCATCTTGAAATGGAACGCCTCAGGAATGCGGGGTTTACACTCCTGAATGCAGAACCAAAAAGAGGCGCCGATAATAAGCTGGTCTGCTTTGTGCACCCAAAGACCGCCAATGGTGTGTTGGTGGAACTTTGTCAGGATATTAAAGATGAGCAGTAGCGATTCCCGCGCTTTGTCTTCGATCATTGCCCGAGATTTTGAATTAGAGGCAGGAATCAGCGAAGAAAATTTGAGATTGAAAATGATCCATGCTTTTTCTTATTTGTTAGATCATGATATTTCCAGAATGATGAACATCCTGTATCGCGCAGACGTCGATGAAGACAAGCTGAAATCCTTGCTGATCAATTCAGCACAGCTGCCTTCAGCTAAAATCATTGCCGATGCCTATATCGAACGCCAGAAACAAAAAGTGGAGACCTGGAAAAAGTATAGTTAATAATTTTGCATTTGTGTCTTGTTTATAAAGAATAAAATCAAGATATTTGCATCCTTTAAAATAAGCGACAAAAAGTATATAAAAATATTAATATGAAAAAAGATCTGCATCCATCAAGCTATAGATTCGTTGTGTTCAAAGACATGTCTAACGACTATTCTTTTTTAACTAAATCATGTGTAGATACTAAAGAAACTACTACATGGGAAGATGGTAACGAGTATCCTCTATATAAATTAGAGATCTCTCATACTTCTCACCCGTTCTACACTGGTAAAATGAAATTGGTTGATACTGCTGGTCGTATCGATAAATTCAAAACACGTTACGCTAAGAAGTAACATTAAAATAAACGAAATAAATCAAAGTCCCGTTGCGCTTGCACCGGGACTTTTTTTATTTTTGCAGCTTATGACAATCAATTTATTTGATGATGGCGCATGGTTCAACCTACGCCCACTAACCTTTACGCGGCCAGTCGCCGACTTTCGTATCGGAATCTTAACGATAGCTGAAAAATGGGCCAGGCATCTTCATGCAGCATATGGCTTCCAGACGCAAGCTTACCTCTCCATTAAATACACGCTCCAATCTGATGCAATTCTTTTTATTAACGGCTCCATTTGCCCTGATGAACAACTGCTCGAAGCAATAAATAATCTGAAATCTGGAGAAGCACTCCTCAAAGCAGATATTCTCATTGCTTACAGGAATGATGATCAGCAGCAACTGAGCCAAGAACAAGTGCAAAGCCTCGAAAAAATTGCCTATCAAGGTGATTTCATCAAGCTCTCTTATCCCGAGGATATTTTTAAATATAACCACTTCGAATTGCTGAAGGACTTCCAGCTGCTTACCGCAGGGCGGACTTCTGCCGAACTTAGCTCTACAAATAGCTTTATAGGTGATCAGATCTTTGTGGAGGCCGGAGCAGAGGCTGAATGTTCTACATTCAACTCGAAAGCCGGTCCAATTTATATCGGTCGCAATAGCCAAGTCTGGGAAGGCTCAAACATCCGAGGCTCTTTTGCCTTGTGCGACAATTCTCAAGTCAAGATGGGCACCAAAATATATGGACAAACAACCATTGGACCTTTTTGCAGGGTCGGAGGAGAGATCAATAACTCGGTACTTTGGGGCTACTCCTCCAAAGGGCATGAAGGATACCTGGGCAACTCTGTACTTGGGCAATGGTGCAACATTGGGGCGGATACCAACAACTCCAATCTAAAGAACAATTATGCGGAGGTCCGCTTGTGGGATTATCAGCAGACCCGCTTCCGTAAAACCGGATTGCAGTTCTGCGGGCTCATCATGGCTGACCATGCCAAGTGCGCAATCAACACCATGTTCAATACGGGTACGGTAGCTGGTGTCAGCGCCAACATCTTTGGTTCCGGATTTCCGCGAAACTTTATCGCAGATTTCTCCTGGGGTGGCTCACATGGCTTCGAGGTGTATACCTTGGAAAAGATGTTTCAAACCGCAGAAAAGGTTTTTGAACGAAGGGAGATGTCTTTCGACAAGGTTGAACGCGATATCTTAACAGAAGTATTTAACGAGACAAACATTCATAGAAAATTTTAACCGCTGCCTGCCCGGCAGTTCCGGACAGGCAACATAAACACCTAAGTAATGAGAAAAAAAATAGTAGCCGGTAACTGGAAAATGAATATGGACTATGCCGAGGGCATTTCTCTATTTTCAGAAATTGTAAATATGGTTCGTGATGAACAAAAAGGCGAACAGCTGGCGATCATCTGTGCACCATATATTCATCTGAACAGCCTGGTTAAACTAGGAGGTACAACCGTAAGGATCGGTGCACAAAATTGCCACCAGAATGAAAGCGGTGCTTATACCGGCGAAATCTCTGCTAAAATGATTAAATCAGTAGGTTGTGAATATGTGATCATTGGTCACTCTGAACGCAGACAATACTTTGCAGAATCGGATCAGCTACTGGCAACAAAAACGGTTATCGCGCTTAGCCACGGTCTAACGCCGATCTTCTGTATTGGTGAAACTTTGGATGAACGCAACAACGGCAACTATTTTGAAATTCTGAAATCTCAAATTACTGAGGGTACATTCGGCCTTTCTGCGGAAGACTTTGCTAAAGTTGTGATCGCATACGAGCCTGTTTGGGCGATCGGTACCGGACTAACAGCAACTTCAGCTCAGGCACAGGAAGTTCACGCATTCATCAGACAAGAAATTGCTGCAAAATATGGTGATGCTGTTGCTGATGATACAACTATCCTATACGGCGGAAGCTGTAATCCAAAAAATGCAGCTGAACTTTTCGCTCAGGCTGATATTGATGGAGGCCTGATCGGCGGTGCATCGTTAAAATCACGTGATTTCGTGGACATTGTTAAAGCTTTTAATTCTTAATGCAATACATACAGGTAACATTTAGCTTTCCAGCTATCGAGGAGTTCCAGCAGGATCTGCTAATTGCAGCATTGGCAGACCTCGGCTTCAACACTTTCGAAGACGTAGAAGGTGGCTTTGCCGCTTTCATTGAAGCCGGCACATTCGATGAGGCACAACTTAAGATCTTACTCCAGGAGTTTGAAGGACAATTCGAATATGCGTACAAGGTTTCGGAAGTTGCAGCCGAAAACTGGAACGAGACCTGGGAGAAAAATTTTGAGCCCCTGATCATAGCCGACCAATGCTATGTCAGGGCTACCTTTCATCAACCAAGACCAGAGTTCCCCTACGAAATAGTCATTGACCCAAAAATGGCGTTTGGAACCGGCCATCATCAGACAACGACGATGATGATGGAATATATTCTTTCCGTGGATTGCACGAACAAAACGGTTCTGGATATGGGATGTGGAACGGGTATATTGGCGATCCTTGCTTCAAAAAGAGGCGCAAGCAAGCTGCTGGCGATTGATCATGATGAGGTCTGCTACGAAAGCACCAAGGAGAATTCCCTGTTGAACGGTATTCAGAATATTGAAGCTGCTTGTGGTGGCAAAGAGGTTATTCCCAATCAGACTTTTGATATCATCCTGGCGAATATCAACCGGAATATTCTCCTGGATCAAATTCACCGGTATAACGATGTGTTGAAATCTGGCGGTGAGATCTTTTTCAGCGGATTCTATGAAACTCCAGACCTGGACATGATCAAGGAAGAATGTTCAAAATTTAATATTCAATACAAGGACCATAAAAAGATGGGCGACTGGGTGGCTGGTCGTTTTCAAAAAATCTAAATACCATGCGTATACACTTTATTGCGGTAGGAGGTAGTGCGATGCATAACCTGGCTATTGCGCTTCATAAAAAAGGATTTCAGGTAACTGGCTCAGATGATGTGGTGTTTGAACCATCTAAAAGCCGTTTGGACAGATACGGTATTTTGCCTTCTGAGATGGGCTGGAATGAGAATAACATTACCCCGGATATAGATGCCGTTATTCTCGGTATGCATGCCTTCCCCGACAATCCGGAATTGCTTAAAGCGCAGGAACTTGGCTTGAAGATCTATTCCTATCCGGAATATATCTATGAGCAGACCAAGGATAAGGTTCGTGTGGTCATTGGCGGAAGCCATGGAAAAACTACGATCACGTCTATGATCCTGCATGTGTTAAATTACTATAAGCGCGACTTCGATTACCTGGTTGGTGCACAGTTGGAAGGCTTCGATACCATGGTAAAGGTCACGAATGAGGCGCCGGTAATCATCATCGAAGGTGACGAATACCTGGCATCGCCAATAGATCGGCGCCCGAAATTCCATTTGTACAAAGCTAATATTGCCGTCATTAGTGGGATTGCCTGGGATCACATCAATGTTTTTCCAACCTTTGAAAATTATATCGAACAGTTTGACTTGTTCATCGATACCATTCAGCCTGAGGGTAAACTTATTTATTGTGAGGTAGATGAAGAGCTGAGAGCCCTGGTTCAGAAGTCGAAAGCACCAATCGAGAAGATCGCGTACAACATTCCAACCCACGAGGTAAGAGACGGGCAAACCTGGTTATTGCCAGAACAAACGCCACTTAACGTTTTCGGTGACCACAATCTGATGAACCTGAGTGCCGCCAGGCTTGTTTGTGCTCAGCTGGGAATTGCAGCTGCTGAATTTGATAAAGCAATCTCCAGTTTTAAAGGTGCTGCAAAGCGTTTGGAGCTTATCAGCACCAGCGAAAACACAAACGTCTATAAAGATTTCGCACATTCTCCATCCAAGCTAAAAGCCACTATAGACGCTGTCAAGGCCCAATTTCCCAACAGACAACTTGTCGCATGTATAGAGTTGCATACATTCAGTAGTTTAAATAAAAACTTTTTACTACAGTATGAAAATACAATGGCAAAAGCTGACTTATCTATCGTATTCATAGACGAAAAGACCTTTAAACAAAAAAAGATTACCCCCTTGGATGCAGCTGACGTTCAAAATGCATTTAAGGATGAGAAATTGCATTTCTTCAATCATGTAAATGACCTGGAAAGCTATCTTCTTAATATTAATTTTAAGGATAGCAACTTATTGCTTATGAGTTCAGGAAATTTCAGTGGTTTGGATCTTATTAAACTGGCACGTGAGTTGAAGGTTTAGTTTTAAGAAACAACATGCAATAGACGTATTATGAATATCATTGGTAAAAACATCAGGCAGCTGCGACAGAAAAATGGTTGGAGTCAGGGGGAGGTCGCAAAACGGCTTAAGATTTCTATTCCCGCATTTTCCAAGATTGAAACAGGCATTACCGATATAAATATCTCCAGATTAGAGCAAATAGCGAATCTTTTTGAAGTCTCAACAATGGATATCATATCGAAGGAGGGCGAAAACCCGCAGTCTGTGAATTTTGAGGAAATCAATAGTCTTAAAGAAAAACTCTCCCAACGCGAAGAAGAGATCATTAAACTTCAAAAGAAGGTGATCGATCTTTACGAAGAAATTAGGGGAGAATAGAATTAAATATCTTTGCGCAGAGTAAGGTGCCGCTTGCTAAAGGTGGCACCTGTCGCTTGATGAATAGAAAGCATCTTATCGTTAAAATCTCCTACCCAGGAAAGCTCCAGTTCTTTGTACTGGTTTAAAGGCAACACGTACTCCCCAAGTTTGATAAATAGTGCAGATTCAAGGCCATGCTTTTGGTAAGCCATCTTGGTTCCCATAACAATCGCCCGCATTCTCGAAACACCTTTCCACCTTCTGTAAACGAACTTCAGCTTCTGTAACCAGCCCAGTTTTCCATGAAATCCTTTAATCATCTGATTCGCATCAGGAATGATCACAACGAAGGATGCCGGCTCACCATTCACATAGGCAAACCAGATTAATTTTTCATCCATGATGATTTCCATCTTTTGAAAACTCTCTTCTAAAGTTTCCTTCTTTATGGGAACAAAGTTTTCAAAGTCTTTCCAGGCATCGTTGTAGATCTCCATAAGCTCCTGCACATACTTGTCTGCATTAGATTTCTTAAAATGCTCAAAGGTATAACCAGGCTTGTTCGATACCCAATTTGCAATTTTATTAAAGCGTTCCGGAAATGGCTTGGTCAGATCGATGGTGTTTGTAATTTGCTCATACTCGGTTTCAAATCCGTAAGCACTAAAAAGTTTATGATAGTAGGGTGGGTTATAGTTCATACCGAATGAAGCCGGAATGAAACCTTCTACCAAAAGGCCCCAAAAAGAATCGTTCTCACCGAAGTTAATGGGGCCTTCCATAGCCTGCATACCATGTTCAGATAACCAGGCCTGCGCCGTTTCAAATAACAGGAATGCGCCCTGCTGATTGTCTATACACTCAAAGAAACCCATCCCGCCGGTGGGTTTGCTGTACAAATAGGCTTTTTTATTGTTTATAAATGCAGCCACACGACCAATTACAAGTCCAGAATCATCTTTTAAAATCCACCGCATACAGGAGCCATGCGTAAAGAACGGATTTTTCTTAACGTCAAATACTTGTTCTACATCTTGATGTAAGGGAGAAATCCAGTTCTCGTCATTCTTGTAAATTAACTCGCAAACATTTAAAAATTCTCTTCGGGTTTCTGCGTTTGTAACTGGCGTAATCTGCATTCTTTATGGTTGTGGTAACCCGGAAAATCCGGTTCGTGGCGTCAAGTATAGTCCTTTTTTAATTAATAATCATCTTCCTCATCAGCATCGAAATTTTCAAGGCCATCCAGATCGTCCAATGGGATATCGAAATCCTCATCATCCTCAAACGGATCATTATTCTTAACTGTAGGATTAGTAAATCTGCTTAAACTTTCGTCCTCTGCGAAAGTGTCCTCAACAGCACTCTTTTTGACGGGTTTTTTCGGAGTTGTCATAACAAAAAAATAAAAAGTTTGATTTATTGATTATATCACTAGAAACTTAAAAATCTTAGTTTGATGGCTTAAAACCTACTTTTTAGCAGGGTTGATCACTCCGCAAAATTAAGATAAAAACAGTTTTGAGCTCATTTATTTTTCAAAAAAAAAGTGGTAAAGATTTTGGCTTTACCACTTTTAACACACAAATGAAACCCTGAATTGAGATATTGATTTTAGGTTAGGTTATTAATATCTTTGATCAATTCTTTAAGAACGGTTTGACAAACTTTGTTCGTCTAATATCTGATACAATAATAATTCAATTTTCACTTCGTCCATATTTTAGTTAGTGTATGGTATACATCATTGAGTAAACGGCAAAATTTAACTTATTGGTATTCGAATTCGCACGATGGTGCCGGATTCCCCGTTTTGAAAAATGTCTATTTCTATATGAGATGATTCAATCTGATTTAACAAATTAATACGCTCTTCCGTAAGACTCATGCCCTTGCTCAAGTGTGTTCCCGCTTTTATCCGGATGGAGTTGTCAATGCCCACACCATCGTCTATAATCGCAATGACAAGGCTGCGGGCCTCTTTGTCCATCATCAGGTCGATCTTCAGTTGTCCGCCTTCTTCTTTCGGCATCAAACCGTGCCAAATCGCATTTTCTACATAAGGTTGCAGCAACATAGAGGGTATGTAAACATCTTCTTTATCAATTTCCGGATCCAGTTCAATGCTGTAATTGAACTTGCTACCAAACCGCTTTTTCTCCAGGTTCAGGTATAAATTTAAATACTCGAGCTCTTCGTCCAGTGAAATGAAACTCTTCGTGCAGATATCCAGGTTCTTCCGGATCAGTTTGGCAAATCCCGTTAATATTTTATTTGCGTTCGTTGTGTCCTGTGTATTGATGTAGTGCTGGATGGAATTCATCACATTGAAAATGAAGTGAGGATTCATCATAGCCTGCAGGGCGCGCTGTTCAAGGATCAGGATGTTGTGTTTTAGCACCAACTGCTTTTGCTCCTGATTTTTTTGCCACTTCGTGATGATCACCGCGATCTTATAAAACGTGAAGCTGGCTGCTGCAATTAGAAGCACAATAAACCAGTTACGCTGCCAAAAGTGTTCCTCGAGATTGAAGCTTAGGTGCGCCGGACTGCTCCATTTGGTGTTGTTTGATTTTGCACTCACTTCAAAGCGGTAAGTGCCAGGGGACAAAGAAGAAAATTCCAGTCGCCGGCTCTTAGTCTCCGTCCAGTTATCTTCCGGTCTCAACCGATAACGATAGGTAATATTTTGATTGCTGAAGTCGATCGCACTAAAATAGAAAGTGATATTGTTTGCCGAGGGATCCAATTTTATTTCCGTGCTGTCGACCTCCAGAATTTTTTTATTATTTGTGATCGAGGAGATCAGTACGTCAGGAGCTTCATTGAGCTCATCAAACTTCTTCTTAAAGAAATAAACCAGACCATTGCTGGTCGCGAAATACGCCGTGTCTTTTCCAATGTACAGATCGTTTACATCGTTCTTCAGTAGGGGATTCGTGTATTCAAAACCTTCAATTTCGGGGTGCCTGCCATCAATACATACCCGGTTTACACCGTTGTTGGTCACCACCCAGGCGTGGTTCTCCATTAAAAATAGCTTCTTGCAGATATTATCTGCCAGGCCCTCATTCACTGTAATTCTTTTAACGATCTTATCGTTCTTGATGAAGATTAAACCAAATCCATCGGAAGCGAGCACGATGGTTCCATCGGCAAATGCCTTAATGTCGTTAATTCGTTGCTTTAAGATCTGGCTTTCATCGTCAAGGGACTTCAGTTTGCTGGCGTTAACCTGCTTCAAACCTTCTGTGTTCGACAACCAAAGTGTTCCTTTATTGTCATAGGCAACACTATAAGCCCGATTCGAATAATAGTTCTTGCCTTCTTTCAGATTTGCCGCATTGAACATAAAGTTTGTCAGATGATCGGTCAACTCGATAACTCCGGAAGAGGTGGCCACAGCCAGCTCTTTATTCTTACCAATACTGAAATCCTTTACTGCAAATACAGAGTTGTTCCGTTCCTGCAGGAAGGTCGTTTTTGGATTGGTATATACATCCTGGATACGTCCAAGCCCGTTTTCAGAGGCAAAATAAATATGATCAGCTTCCGCATATAGTTGTTTGATGTTGCGGTACTTTCTTTTGTCCGCTAGTTCAATGCGCTTGATTCCCGAGGTCTTAATATTCAGGATATTGATGGATGCATTATCAAGCCCGAGCCACAAACGGTTCTTGGCATCCTTAGTTATACTTCTGATGTTGTCACTTCCCAAGCCGGTACTCTTATTAAGCACATACATCCTGTTTTCTTTCTTCGGTAACATGTAAATACCTTCGTTGGTGGTGAACCACATGTTATTATTCCGATCCTTGATCACCTGACTGGAGGAAATACCTTCAAGATACTGGTGGATCGCGCCGTCTCTGCTCAATTGAAAAATGCCGTCGTTGTTGCTTAGCCAGAGATCAGATTCTGTTGCATAGATGTATCCCTGGTTTTCCATTAAAAATTGCTTTGGGATCTTCAACTGCTCTATTTTATGCTGATTGACCTGCAGGTTTAAACCATTCTTGTCCAGGTAAATCAGCCGGTTTCCTGACAGATTTGCAATAGTTTTGTCCGATAAGGCTGCGATCTTTTTCGGTATGCTATAAAATTTCGAGTCCTTAAAGACCATCGTTGCCTGCTGGCTGATCGCCCAGATCGCACCCGTATTATCTTCGTGAATAAAAGTCTGTATAAATTGTTTCTGATGGTTCTTCGAGATGTACTTGATAAGATATTTTCCTTCCCAAACATAAAGGCGGTTCTTATTGCTTCCTAACCAAATTCTGCCTTTAGAGTCTTCATAGAAGGAGACGATGATCTCGTTGAACTTGAGAACCTTCAGCAAATTGCTATTCGCTTCGTTAAAGATGCGGCCCTTGTAAAAATAGCTGAGCTTGCCATTCAGGCTAAGGAACCAGATTCGCCCGGTACGGTCTTCTTTAACCTGCAGTATCTGGTTATCCGGCAATCCGTCATCCACGGAAAAGTTCTTGAAGCTTTTGCCATCAAAGCGGCTCACCCCCGCATCACTCGCCACCCAAATATATCCTTTGGAATCCTGAAGTGTATAATAGCAGTTATTGCTTGGTAGCCCGTCTTTGATGCCGTAATGGTCTATAAAGGTCTTTTGGCCATACGAATGCTGATTCAGCGCAAGGAGGAACAGGAGGAATAGCAGACATCTGAATGGTGTTCTAAACACTAGTAAGCTGACTTTAATTGGGTAAATGCCTTTATCTTTTCCATGAAGTCGCTTGCTCTTCTTCTGGATACCGCAATTTTACGTCCGTCCCGCAAAATGAGTTCTAATCCATTCTTTGAGTTGTACTCCTTCACATAGTTCAGATTTACAATACTAGATTTATGCACACGGACGAAGTATTGTTCCGGCAAAATCTCTTCATACTCTTTAAGTACCTTGGAAACGGTGATCGGATCTTTGTCGCTCAAGTGAAAAATTGAGTAGTTGCTATCTGCTTCTACCTGCATAATGTTATCCAGCTCTACGATAGTATAGCCCTGGCCATTCGGCAAGCTCAATTTCCGTACGTTTTTGTTTCCAAGGTCCTCGCTCAGATTGGTCAGACGTTCATTCCGATTCTGTTCATGTTTGTTCAAGTTAATGAAGCGGACTGCCTTATCAACAGTCTCCTTAAGTTCATCGATATCTATTGGCTTGAGCAGATAATCCAGTGCATTCGCCTTGATGGCTTTAAGTGCATACTGGTCATACGCAGTTGTGAAAACAACATGCGCATTGTTCTCCTGGGCAGCGCCGATAAGTTCAAATCCGTTCTCTCCGGGCATAGCAATATCTAGAAAAATAAGATCGATTTTTTCTTTTTCTAATAAAATTTTGGCTTCCCTGACAGATTTTGCTATTCCCGAAATATGCACATTTTTACAGTTATTTTGCAGCAAAAAAAACAAAGATGAACGCGCAAATTCCTCATCATCAACTAGTATACAATTTATGCCTTTCATATTCTCCTATGGTGAAATTATAAAAAATATTACGCATATTAGGATAATGTAAAGATTTGTAAAAACCATACCATATGATTTCACGTATGTGCCAATAGAGAAAAAGAATCCAAGAATAACTGAACCATTTACTTTAACCAATTTTATGAAAAATTTACAACACGAAGAACCACATTCGTTACTTGTGGAAAGTAACACTCCAAAAGCAAAGCTGCACCGCAGATCTTTCCTGCAGTATAGTGGCGCAGGACTTGCCGGCTTAGCTTTAGTAGCTGCCGGATGTAAAAAAAATAATAACTTCCCAACAGACCCTAACGGCGGTGAGCCAGTAGATGAAAGCGGAATCAATTTAGGTAGTGGTGAAACTGCTGTGTTAAACTATGCTTATGTGTTAGAGCAGATCGAAGCTGCTTTCTACGCAAAAGTTGTTGCTGCACCTTATGCAGGAATAACCGATCAAGAGAAAAGGTTCTTTGGAGATATTGCGGCTCATGAAGTTGCACATCGTGAAGTATTTAAAGCCGCTTTGGGTACAAGCGCTGTTCCCGCTGTCGCATTAGATTTCAGCACCATTGATTTTACTAAAAAAGATCAAGTATTGAATGCCGCAAAAGCATTTGAGGATTTGGGTGTTTCTGCTTACAATGGTGCAGGCAAATTGCTGACTTCAGCAGATAACCTGGCCCTTGCTGCTAAAGTTGTTTCTGTAGAGGCGCGCCATGCGGCTTACATCAGAGAACTGCTTTCGCCAAACAGTTTTGCCAATGCTGAAGTTGTTGATGGAACAAATGCCTTCGAGAAGTCACGTACGCCGGCAGAAGTTTTAAACATCATTAAAACTTACGTGAAAAACCCAATCAACGCAAGCAACCTACCAACCTCTTAATCAAAAACGACCATGAATATTGTAAATATACTAGACCAAATAGAAAAAGTCGATAACGAAGTTATTGATAAGCTGAATCCCCGTCGTGCCGCTATGAAGGGCATGTTGAGCTTCGGTAAAAAAGCTGCCGTTGCTGCCGTTCCTTTCGGACTGGGCTCTATGTTCAATACCGCTTCTGCTCAAACTTCCGCATCTGGAGTTGTTGATGCCTTGCAGTTTGTATTGGCATTGAAGCATTTCGAAAGTGCTTTAATCACCCAAGGCTTAACAAAGGTGAAATATAGCTCGCCAAATACAGCCGGTGATGTAGCTGCATTAAATACGATTAAAGATCAAACAAATAAGCACATTGCTTTTCTTAAAACGGCAATTTCAGGTGCTGGTGCGACGCCAGTTGCTGCTAAAGCAACTTATGATTTTACTGGTGGAGGTGCATACTCGAATGTCATGTCAAGTACAATCACTTTCTTAAAAGTACTTCAAGGTGTTAAAGACGCCACTGTTCGTGCGATTAAGGGACAGGCTCCAGCTTTAGTGAAACAAGGCGAAACCTTGGCTGCAGCTTTGGCTATGCATGCCGTAGATGCTCGTCATGCATCTAAGTTGCGTATCATGCGTTTGTTCAATGGCTATTCTGCCCCGATCAAACCATGGACCTCAGAGCGTGATTTAACCGAGAATGAAGCGATTGGTAAAGATGTGTTCATTGGAGAAGACGCTACGACACAAGCTGGTGTTGACACCAGCAAGATCTCTGGCGTTACTCATGCACAGGCAACAGAAGCTTTCGATGAGCCATTAACAAAGGCACAAATCATGACTGCTTTAGGACCTTTCAAAATCTTCTAAAATACCCCTTTTTCAAGGCTAAAAAGCTGTATCATTTTTACGATGATACAGCTTTTTTTTTGTGCCGTAAAAAACACACAGATCACCCAGAGCTCACCCACACCTCACCCACACAGCGAGTGTTTAAACCGTGTTTTAACTGTGGGTGAAATCTGGCTGTTTTGAGGGGCTTTTACAACTTAAAACCGGACGTGTTTTCAAGCCGGATCTGCCCCAAAAAAAAGAGGTCCCAATCATCAGATTGGGACCTCTTAAATCCTTATGTTTTCAGGTACTTTTTTCAATCTAATACCGGATCACTTGCTCTTCTAAATGCTCCGGAAGATTTCGGTAGTTGTACTGTTGTCCACGAAGCTGCGGCTCGAATCCAGCCTCTCTGATCGCGTCCTGAATTCCTTTAGACGTAAAGCGGTGGGGGGCACCGGCTGCAGATACTACATTTTCCTCAATCATGATGGAACCGAAGTCGTTTGCACCCGCATGAAGGCACATTTGTGCAACTGCTTTACCTACAGTAAGCCAGCTTGCCTGTATATTCTTAACATTTGGTAGCATGATCCGGCTTAAAGCCAACATGCGCACATATTCATCGCCTGTTACGTTATTGCTAATCCCACGAAGGCGTTTCAATAAAGTGCCGTCATCCTGAAATGGCCATGGAATGAAAGCCAGAAATCCTTTTGCATGAGCAGGCTTCTCACTTTGTACTTCCCGGATCCATACCAGATGCTCAAAGCGTTCTTCAATCGTTTCCACATGTCCGAACATCATCGTCGCTGATGTCGTAATATCCAGCTGATGCGCTGCACGCATGACATCCAGCCACTCTTGTCCGCCACATTTGCCTTTAGAAATCAAACGCCGTACCCGGTCATTCAAAATTTCAGCTCCGGCACCCGGAAGGGAATCCATCCCGGCAGCCTTCAAAGCACTTAAGACCTCGGTGTGCGATAGTCCTTCCAGCTTAGCTACGTGGGCGATCTCCGGTGGTCCAAGTGCATGGAGCTTCAGATCCGGGTATAATTCTTTGAGTTTACGGAATAGGTCGGCATAAAAACTTAAGCCCAGATCCGGGTGATGCCCCCCTTGTAGCAAGAGCTGGTCGCCGCCCAACCGGAACGTCTCCTCAATCTTTTGTTTATAGGTTTCTATATCGGTGATGTAGCTTTCTTCATGGCCGGGCCGGCGGAAGAAATTGCAGAATTTACAGTTTGCAATGCAGACGTTTGTTGTGTTCACATTGCGGTCAATTTGCCAGGTAACTTTTCCGCTAGGCACTTGCTTTTTCCTCAGCTCGTTAGCTACGAACGCAAGCTCCGCTGTTCCCGCATGGTGGTATAAGAAGACACCTTCTTCTTTCGTCAGGAAATCGAATTTTAATGCTCTTTCCAGTAGATCCGCAGTATTCATGATGCAAATATACCATAAAGTCCCGGGGTTTTTATTTCATGGGTTTATCACAATTCCGCTTATCTTAATCCTATATTTGCGACAACTTTAATTGAAATATGGTAGATTTTAATCGCTTTACTTTAGCCAATGGTTTACGGGTTCTGGTTCATGAAGATGATACCACACCAATGAGCGTACTCAACATCCTTTACGATGTAGGTGCCAGGGATGAGGAAGCAGAACGTACCGGATTTGCACACTTGTTTGAACACCTGATGTTCGGAGGTTCTGTAAATATTCCGAGTTACGATGAACCTTTGCAGCGTGTAGGTGGCGAGAATAATGCGTTTACCAGCAATGACATCACCAACTATTACATCACCTTGCCATCAACCAACATCGAGACTGCTTTCTGGTTGGAAAGCGATCGCATGCTGAGCCTTGCTTTTTCAGAGAAAAGCTTGGAGACACAACGTAATGTGGTTTGTGAGGAATTTAAACAGCGCTATTTGAATCAACCCTATGGGGATGTATGGTTGAAGTTGCGGCCCCTGGCCTATAAACATCACCCATACCAATGGGCAACGATCGGGCAGGACCTCGCGCAGATTGAAAATGCAAAAATGGAAAACGTGAAAGCGTTCTTTCAAAAACACTATACCCCGCAGAATGCGATTTTGGTTGTCGGAGGGAATGTCAAAACGGAAGAAATTAGGCAGCTTGCTGAAAAATGGTTCGGGCCAATTCCTCCAGGAGAAAAATATCTCCGCGATCTGCCTAAAGAGCCTGTGCAAACAGAAGCCCGGCAGGAAACGGTTTATGCAGATGTTCCGTTAAATGCCATCTATATGGCTTTTAAGATGCCGGAACGTACAGATCCGAGTTACCAGACTTACGATCTGATGTCTGATGTTCTCTCGCAAGGACAATCCTCTCGCTTATACAACAGCCTGTTAAAAGAGAAACAATTGTTTAGTGATATTCACGCTTACATCACAAGTAGCATCGACGAAGGCTTGTTCTTAATAGAAGGTAAACTTGTGGAAGGTGTGTCTGTAGAAACTGCTGAGGCGGCGATCTGGGAGGAACTCGAGAAATTAAAAGCAGAGGGCGTGCGTGCAGATGAAATGACTAAAGTCAGGAATAAATCCGAGTCGATAATGGTGTTTGCAGAACTTAGCCTCTTGGATAAAGCCATGAACCTGGCTTATTTTGAATTGTTAGGCGATGCGGCGATGTTGAATACGGAGATCGACAAATACCTGGCTGTGACCAGCGAAGATATTCTTGCTGCAGCCCAAAAAACCTTCGTGAAAGAACAATGTTCAACGTTATACTATTTAATTTCTAAAGATGCTTAACCGGACCATAACCCCTGAATTCAGACAAGTAAACGAGATCAACTTTCTTCAACCACAAAGGCAGCAGCTGGAAAACGGGATCCCTGTTTTTACGATCAATGCTGGAAAACAGGATCTGGTTCGAATTGAACTGATATTTGAGAATGTAAACTGGGACGCCAGCAAGCCGCTGCAAGCCATTGCTGTAAACCATCTGATCAACAACGGAACATCAACATTGTCTGCCAAAAATATTGCAGAGCAGGTCGACTACTACGGCGCTTTCCTTCAAACTGAATATGGAGCGGACCAGTCCAGCGTCAAAGTTTATACTTTAAACAAACACCTGAGTTCGGTACTGCCGATCTTAAGTGCTATTCTGATAGACAGTGTATTTCCGGAACAAGAACTTGCCATCTTCGCTCAGAACCAGAAGCAATCTTTGCAGGTGAACTTGCAAAAGAATGATTATCTGGCTCGGAAGCATTTTGCTCATGCACTTTTTGGAAACTCAACCTACGGATCTGACATCCAGTTAGGGGATTATGATTCGATAGAACGCCAGGATCTGCTGGATTACTATCGCGCTGCCTACAAACCAGAAAACTGTACAATCATCGCTGCTGGTAAGATTGGTCGGGCTGAATTCGATCTGCTAAACAAGAGCTTCGGTAGGAACTGGGCAAACCAGCGATCATCGCAAATAAACAAATTTGAGTTTGTGCCGGATTCGGGTGGAGAGATCTTTAAAGAACGTCCGGAGGCCGTACAATCTGCCATCCGGATGGGACGCCTCGCAATCAATCGGAACCATGTAGATTTCCCAGGGTTCCAGGTGATGAACTGTTTACTTGGTGGATACTTTGGATCCAGGCTTATGGCGAACATTCGTGAGGACAAAGGCTATACTTACGGGATCGGCTCTGCCATTGTTTCCATGCGTGATGCTGGTTATTTCTTCATCGCGACGGAAGTTGGTGCGGATGTATGTACAGCTGCATTAACTGAAATTGAAAGGGAGGTGAATTTATTAAAAACAAGCCTGGTGGAAGCTCAGGAGCTAGACCTGGTACGCAACTACATGTTGGGTTCTATGCTGGGAAGCTTAGAGAATGCATTCTCGCACGCCGATAAGTTTAAGAACGTCTATTTCTCAGGGTTGGATTATAGTTATTACGATGATTACATCAAAACGGTTAAGAATATCAACCCCGAAGAAATTATCAGACTGGCCAACACGTATCTCAATTTTGAAAGCTTCACAAAGGTCATTGTAGGCCGAAAGTAATTACAAACCAATCCAATCCGCCTGTGTTATAGCATGCAAAATCCAACTTATGTCTGAAAAACGCTTCGAGCACGAGAAACTTGTTTTTAAATTTAATCCCAACTTGTCTGAAATTGACTGGACCTACATGTGCGGGATGTACTATAAGGTGAACTGGAGAACCCGAATTGAGTCGGAGATTGAACCTGCATTCAGAAAGAGTTCATGGACCTTATTCGTTTACCATGAAGATCAGATCATTGGTTTTGGTCGGACCGTGGATGATGGCCGTTATTATGCCCAGCTTGCCGATATTATCGTTGATCCCGATTTTCAGGGACATGGCCTTGGCAAGAAGATCGTGCAGCTGCTTAATGATAAACTCGAGAACTATCATTTTGTAACGTTGACCGCTGCTCCGGGTAAGGGCGATTTCTACAAGAGCTTAGGGTGGAAGGCGCAGACCACAGCTTTCATCTGGCCTCAGGGACCCAAACAGCTTAGACAACATACCGAGCCGGAGACAGAGTAATTGTCAGCCTTCGGTTAAAAATCGAGTTCCTCTTTATTATCTTGTGTAATCCTAAATATTTACGTAGTTTTGCCCGGCAAATAATAACTCTTAATTATTTGCTATGCAACTCGATCCCCAAAAATTTATTGCTGAAGGTTTAACATACGATGACGTATTGTTGATTCCTGCATATTCAGAAGTACTGCCGCGAGACGTGGATACCGGTACTTTTTTAACTAAGAAAATTCGCTTAAATGTTCCTGTAGTATCCGCTGCAATGGATACCGTTACGGAGTCCGGATTGGCTATTGCGATTGCACAGGCGGGCGGGATTGGTATGTTGCACAAGAACATGAGCATTGAACGTCAGGCTGAAGAAGTCAGAAAAGTAAAGCGTTCTGAAAGCGGTATGATCCAGGATCCGGTTACCCTAAGCAAAAACGCCATGGTATCTGATGCTTTCCAGATCATGAAAGAATTTAGAATTGGTGGAATTCCGGTAATTGATGCGGACCAAAAACTGGTTGGCATTATCACAAACCGGGATCTTCGTTTCCAAAAGAACATGCAACGTCCGATCTCTGAAGTGATGACCAAGGAAAATCTGATCACGGCACCGGAGGGGACAACTTTGCTTCAGGCAGAGGAGATCCTTCAGGATTATAAGATCGAAAAATTGCCGGTTGTAGATGCAGAAGGCCGTTTAGCCGGCTTAATCACTTTTAAAGACATTCAAAAATATAAGAACTTCCCGAAAGCCTGTAAAGATGAACATGGACGTCTTCGCGTAGGTGCGGCCGTAGGTGTGGCGGCCGACAATATTGACCGGGTAGCTGCTTTGGTGCAGGCTGGTGTAGATGTTGTTACCGTAGATACGGCACATGGCCATTCCAAAGGCGTAATCGACATGGTAATTGCCATTAAGAGCCGGTTCCCGGATCTGCAGGTAATTGCTGGAAACATTGCCACTGCAGATGCAGCCAGAGCATTGGCTGAAGCAGGTGCTGATGCTGTTAAAGTTGGCATCGGACCTGGGTCGATCTGTACCACCCGTATTATTGCTGGTGTTGGTGTACCACAACTTTATGCGGTATATGAATGTGCGCAGGCATTGAAAGGTACTGGTATTCCGGTTATTGCAGATGGGGGTATCAAACAAACAGGAGACATTGTGAAAGCCATCGCTGCTGGAGCAAGCACCATAATGGCCGGATCGCTCTTCGCCGGGGTGGAGGAGTCGCCAGGTGAGACCATTATTTACGAAGGACGGAAATTTAAATCCTACCGGGGCATGGGTTCGGTAGAGGCTATGCAACAAGGTTCAAAGGATCGCTACTTTCAGGATGAGGAAGACGTGGTAACTAAGTTGGTGCCGGAAGGTATTGTGGGCCGCGTGCCATACAAAGGAACCCTTTCTGAGGTGATCTACCAATATATAGGCGGTTTAAGAGCTGGGATGCACTACTGTGGCGCAGCTACCATCGACGCCTTGCAGGAAGCCAAGTTCGTCCGCATTACGGCAGCTGGTATGCGCGAGAGTCATCCACATGATATCTCCATTACTAAAGAAGCACCAAACTATTCCCGCTAAACCTATTTAGCATACAACAAAGCCTGTGTTCCTCATCTGGAACACAGGCTTTTTTCCTTATATTCATTTTAACTTAGAATTTAAAACCATACATGAAATCAATCTGTGTATACTGTGGAGCCAATTTCAATGGCGATCCAAAGCTCCTGGAAGCAATCCAGAAACTTGCTAAAACTTTAGTCAGCCAAAACATACGCCTGGTCTATGGTGGCGGTAGTGTAGGCGTTATGGGGGTCATTGCCGATGAGGTGTTGAAGCTTGGCGGCCATGTTACAGGGGTGATCCCACAGTTCCTGATGGACAAGGAAGTGGGCCATAAGCATATTTCGGAAATGATCGTGACCAGCAACATGCACGAGCGAAAGCAGAAAATGGCGGATCTGGCAGATGGCTTTATTATTTTGCCAGGTGGCTTTGGTACCCTGGAGGAGTTTTTTGAAGTGTTGACCTGGCTGCAGCTCGGATTGCACGGTAAGGCTATCGGCGTGTTGAACGTGGACGGCTTTTACGATCATCTATTCGCACAAATGAATGTCATGGTAGATAAGCGTTTTTTAAAGCCGGCAAACCGCGAACTTGTTTTTAATGAAGCGGATGCAGAAGTATTGGTCGGGAAGATGATCAACTTCAGCGCGAAGCCTGATGAAGTTTGGTTCAAAGACCGGAATTTGGTTTAAAGGCTGCGCT